>SKEO01002592.1_pt1 | contig 12301 bp, 13 predicted proteins | sample 4826801 | NCBI WGS metagenome assembly SKEO01 (sample SAMN11008807, study PRJNA524170) | human gut metagenome | biome: Human fecal sample; material: Feces; isolation source: fecal sample from pouch patient p3 | host: Homo sapiens | place: Israel: Tel-Aviv | collected 2016-02-25 | reverse complement strand
CCGGTGCCATGCCCGGCATCAAGGCGTTCGTGGCAGCGGTTTTCGGCGGCATCGGCTCGATCCCGGGCGCGTTTCTGGGCGGCATCCTGCTGGGTATCATCGAGAACCTGAGCAAGGCCTATATTTCGACGCAGCTGTCCGATGCTATCGTTTTTCTGGTGCTGGTCGTGGTGCTGATCGTCAAGCCTACCGGCCTGCTGGGCAAGAAAGTCAATGTGAAGGTTTGAGGTGGCAGCTATGTTGAAAAATATGAAGAAGTCCACCAAGAGCAATCTCGTCACGCTGAGCATCGTGGTCGGCTTTTATATCTTTATCCAGATTCTGGGCGGGGTGGGACTGCTGACCAACTCCTTCTCCGGCCAGTTGGTGCCCATCTGTGCCTATGTCATTCTGGCGGTCTCGCTGAACCTGACTGTCGGCATCCTTGGTGAGCTGAGCCTCGGCCATGCGGGCTTCATGAGCGTGGGTGCCTTCTCCGGCACGCTGGTCTATGTGGTGCTGCACGAAACCGCACCGCAGCCGCTGGCAATGCTGCTGGCCTTCGTGGTCGGCGGTGTGGTGGCCGGTCTGTTCGGCTTCCTTGTCGGCATCCCCGTTCTGCGTCTGTCCGGCGACTATCTGGCCATCGTGACGCTGGCCTTCGGTGAGATCGTCAAGAATGTCATGAACGCCTGCTACCTTGGTCTGGATTCCCGCGGGCTTCACTTCTCGCTCAAGGATTCTGCCTCACTGAACCTTGAGGCGGACGGCAAGGTCCTTATCAACGGCGCCATGGGCATTACCGGCATCAAAAAGGCATCCACCTTCACCATCGGCATCGTACTGGTCATCATTACGCTGCTGGTCATCCTCAATCTCGTCAACTCCCGCGCGGGCCGTGCCATTACGGCCATCCGCGACAATGAGATCGCTGCCCGCTCGGTCGGCATCCCCATCACGAAGTACAAGCTCATGGCCTTTGTGACCTCCGCTGTCTTTGCGGGCGTGGCGGGCGTATTGTACGCGCTGAACTATTCCTCGCTGGTTGCGAAAAAGTTCGACTACAACACCTCCATCCTGATTCTGGTGTTTGTCGTTCTGGGCGGCATCGGCAGTCTGCGCGGCTCGGTCATTGCGGCCACAGTGCTGACGGTTCTGCCGGAGCTGCTGCGCAGCATGAACGATTACCGGATGCTGATCTATGCGATCGTGCTGATCGTTGTGATGATCTTTAACCAGAGCCCGCAGATGATCGCCCTGCGCAAGCGGCTGACGGCGCGTTTCCGCAAGGAAGGCACGGACACAAAAGCAGCAAAAGAGAAAAAGGGGGTGGCGTAAATGGCACTGCTGGAAGTCAGTAACCTGGGTATTGCGTTCGGCGGCCTGCAGGCCGTTGCGCAGCTTGACCTCTCGATTGAAAAGGGCCACCTGTACGGCCTGATCGGCCCCAACGGCGCGGGCAAAACCACGGTCTTTAATATGCTGACCGGCGTTTACAAGCCCACTGAGGGCAACATCATTCTGGACGGCAAGGACATCACCGGCCAGAACCCCGAGCTTATCAGCAAATCCGGCATTGCCCGCACCTTCCAGAATATCCGTCTGTTCAATGAGATGACGGTGCTGGACAATGTCAAGGTCGGTTTGCACAACCAGATCAAATACGGTATGTGGACCGGCATCCTGCGCCTGCCCGCCTACAAGGAAAAAGAGCATGAGGTGAACCGTGAGGCAATGAAGCTGCTCAAAATCTTTGACCTTGACAGGGAGGCACATTACAAGGCCAGCCAGCTGCCCTACGGCAAGCAGCGTAAGCTGGAGATCGCCCGCGCGCTGGCTACAAACCCGAAGCTGCTGCTGCTGGACGAGCCGGCTGCCGGCATGAACCCCAACGAGACGGAAGAGCTGATGCACACCATCCACAGCGTGCGCGACCAGTTCGGTGTGGCCATCCTGCTCATCGAGCATGATATGAACTTTGTCATGGGCATCTGCGAGGAGATCACTGTGCTGGATTACGGCCGTGTGATCGCCCGCGGTGACGGCAAGGCCATCCGCAACAACCCGAAGGTCATTGCGGCATATCTGGGAGGTGACTGACGATGGGCGAGATGCTTTCTGTCAAAAATATCAATGTTTACTACGGCTCGATCCACGCCATCAAGGATGTGTCCTTTCATGTCAATGAGGGCGAGATCGTCACCCTGATCGGTGCCAACGGCGCCGGCAAGACAACCACGATGCACGCAATCAGCGGCCTGCTGAAGCTGCAAAGCGGTGAGATCGACTATTGCGGCCAGACCATCAGCAAGATGGAGGCGCACAAGATCATCCGTTTGGGCTTGGCACAGGTGCCGGAGGGCCGCCGTGTATTCAGCGGCCTGACCGTGCAGCAGAACCTGCAGATGGGTGCCTACACCCGCCGTGACGGCAAGGAGGCCATCCAGAACGATTTCGACATGGTGTTTGACCTGCTGCCGCGCCTGAAGGAGCGCCGCAACCAGCCCGCCGGTACGCTTTCCGGCGGTGAGCAGCAGATGCTGGCCATGGGCCGCGCCCTGATGTGCAAGCCGAAGATGCTGTTGCTGGACGAGCCGTCCATGGGTCTGTCTCCGCTGCTGGTCAAGGAGATCTTCAAGATCATCCGTCAGGTCAACCGCAACGGTGTGACCGTGCTGCTGGTCGAGCAGAACGCCAAGATGGCGCTGGAGATCGCCAACCGCGCCTATGTTCTGGAAACCGGCACCATCAAGATGGAGGGCGAAGCCACCGAGCTTGCCAACAACATCGAGGTCCGCAAGGCGTATCTGGGCTGCGAATAAAATGGCAATAAAAAATCCTGTGCCCACGAAAAGGGCACAGGATTTTTTGTTACTATAAAGGCTTCCCCTGAGGGGGAAGCTGTCCGCGAAGCGGACTGATGAGGGGCAAACCTTGCCGTGGCAGCCCATTCACGGGTAATCGTGGCAGCCCCGCCCCTCATCCGGCCTCGGTCGGGGCCTCGGCCACCTTCCCCCCCTCGGGGGAAGGCAAAACGCCTTAATATTCCTTCCGCTTATAAATCCCCACGCATACCTTATAGCTCACAAAATACACCGCCAGCAGCCCTACAAACGCTGCAACCAGCCCCGTCAGCAACACTTCGTCGGAGGCATTGAACAGCTGCATCAAATCGGGCGAGACGGAAGCGACCAGCCCAATACAACCGCCGAGCACACCGATGATCAGAAACAACCAGCTGCGGGCCTTGACACTGTTGAACCGATAGGACAGCGGCAGTAAAAGCGCGACCAACAGCAGCGCCATGCTGCCGCAGGCCAGCAGGGCTGCCAGACACTCGAGGGGCGGTACTTTATACACAGTGTGCCGGAACAGCAGGGGCGGCAGCACATTGTTCAGCGCCACGATCAGCACCGTACACACTGTGCCCAGCGCCAGCCCGCACAGCCCAAACAGGTATTTGCTGCCTACAAGCTGCGCGGGTGTTACGGGCAGCGTGCGGGCGTAGATGTCCCAATGGGAGTTCTCGTCAAACGAAATCGTGGAGGTGATCAGAATGGAAAATACAACGAGCAATGCATAGGCCATCCCGGTCTGCCCGGTCAGAATGCTGATGCCGCCGTAGAGGAACGCGATAAAAAATACAGACTGTTTGTAGGAACTTATCAGAGTGGCCCATTCTTTATACAAAAGCCCCTTCATTGTGCATCCCTCCCGCTGTAAAACCGCATGATGTCGTCAAGCCCCGCCGCGTCGCAGACGGCGTCGGGCAAAAGCTCCCGCACCGCCGCACGATCCTTGACAAGGGTTTCACACCCGAATGCGCCATGCTTGGTAAAGATCACCAAATCAGCAGGCAGGGAAGGGAGCGCACTCTCGCCGCAGTGCAGCACGCCGTAGCTTTGCAGCAACGCGTCCTTGTTCTCATGGAACAGCAGCTGCCCATTGTGCAGGTAGGCGATAGAATCTGCCACCTGCTCCAAATCGGCCGTGATATGGCTGCTCATGATGATGCTGTGCCGCTCATCCTGAATGAACTCCAGAAACAGATCCATCAGCTCACCGCGCACCACAGGGTCAAGCCCCGCCGTGGCCTCGTCCAGCACCAGCAGCTCGGGGTCATGGGCCAGTGCGGCGGCAAGGCTCAACTTCAGCCGCATGCCGCGGCTGTATTCCTTGAGTTTTTTGCCGGCGTCCAGCCCGAAGCGCCGCAGATACGCGGCAAAGGCTTCATCGCGCCACCGCGCCCCGAACACGCCCGCAAGGCTGCGCCCGACCTGTGCGGCGGTAAAGCTCTCATAGAAAAACGCATCCTCAAACACGACGCCGAGCCGCGCCCGGGCGGCGGGGTCCGTTGGGGCACCGTCCAACAGTGCCACGGTGCCGCTGTCCGCCCGGTTGACACCGCACAGTATTTTTAACAGTGTTGTTTTGCCTGCGCCGTTCTCGCCAATCAGGCCCACGATGCTGCCTGCAGGCACGGACAGGTCGATTGGCCCGAGGGTGAAGCTTTTATATCGCTTGGTGATGCCGCGCAGTGCGGCGGTGTTTGCTGCCATAGGTCAGCCCTCCCACAAAAGGCGCAGAGTCTCTGCGACCTCATCATAGCCGATGCCGCCCAGCCGCGCGGCGTCCACCGCGCCCTGCAGGCAGTCCTCGACTTTTTTTAAGTGTTCTTCACGCAGCAGAGCGGGATTCTGCTCTGCGACAAAGCTGCCCCGGCCCGGCTGGGTCAGGATAAAGCCGTCGCGCTCAAGATCCTCATACGCACGCTTTGTCGTGATTACGCTGATGCGCAGCTCCTTCGCCAGCAGGCGAATGCTGGGCAGTGCGTCCCCGGGACGCAGCGCACCGGACAGGATCTGCTGCTTGATCTGCCGCGTGATCTGCGCGTAGATCGGCTCCTGCCCGGAATTGGAAAGATAAATCTGCATGGTAGGAAGCTCCTTTATCTCGAACTGTACATATTCGATATTTACAGTATATACACGCTATACACAGTTGTCAAGGGGGATGGCACAAAAAATCCCCCGCACCCGTATGGGTGCAGGGGAGAAAGGCTTCCCCAGAGGGGGAAGCTGTCACCGCAGGTGACTGATGAGGGGTGGACTTGCCGTTACGACCCATTTATGGGTAATAGTGATAACGCCGCCCCTCATCCGGCGCTTCGCGCCACCTTCCCCCTGTGGGGGAAGGCATTACAGCAGTGCCGCCGGCGGTCTGTCATCCTCACTGCCGGGCTGGGTCAGCATATCCATCAGCTTGGGGTAGATGTCGCTGCCGTGGGCGATAAAGTTGTTTTTGATCATCTCGGCGGTCAGCTTGTCGGGCATGGCCAGCTCCATGCGGAACACATCGCTGCCCATATCGCCGATGGAGCAGACAACGCTGAACTTGCCGTCCGTTTCCTGCACAACGGCGCGGTTGGAGGCGGCGCGGTGGTTCCAGCTGCGGATCTGCATAACGGCGCGGATGGCACTCTCCCGCACGGTGCGGGGCAGGTCGTAAGCCAGTGTGTCGGCCACGGTTGTGCCCTTGCGGGTGATGGTATACCGGCCCTCGCTGTCCACGGTGACAAGCTTCTGCTTTTCCACCTCGGCAAGCGCATCGGCAAACTCAAAATAGTTGACAAGCTGCTCCTGCAAAAGCGCGCCCTGCAGGGTTTCGTGCTTTACCGGGCCTGCCACTTTGACAAGGTAGCAGAGCAACATACGGATCTGCGTGTCGTCTGTAAGGCCGCCGGGGCGCACACCGGCGGTAAATGCTTCTGCCATCGGGATCACTTCCTCAAGAAATTTTCGTTTACCAATATTATACACGCCCGGCCGGGCTGTGGCAAGATGCGAAAAAGCCAAAGTGACAAAAATCGGACAGCTAAAAGACCGTTTCGATCTGCTTGCGGCTCTGTGGGGTCGAGTAGGTCCACCGCTTGAGCCGCCCGCGCGTCACAAAATAGTGCGGCTCAAACCGCAGGGGCTGGTTCAGATTTTTGTTCACGACCACAAGCTTGATCTTCATCTTGTCCGGCAGAATGTTCTTGATGTACACGCTCACGGCCTGCCCGGGGCGCAGGGTGGAATCTGCCTCAGCCAAACCCGCAAGGTTCGGCGCTATCTCGATAAAAACACCGTAATCCTCAACGCTGCGCACAATGCCGACAACGGTCTCCCCGGCGGCAAAGCAGGCGGCGTTCTCGCTCCAGGTACCCAAAAGCTCCCGCAGGGTCAGGACGATGCGCCCCTGTGCATCACGGTTTTTAATCGCGCAGAGCAGCTGCTGGCCGACCTGCACCCGGTCTGCAGGCGAGGCAATGCGGCTGACCGACAGGCAGTCGATGGGCAGGAGCGCTGCAATGCCGCAGCCAATGTCGCAGAACGCACCGAAGTTTTCGATGTGGGTCACGGTGCAGGGAATGACGCTGCCCGCCTCCAGCGTGTCAAGGTACTGCGCGCGACAGCGGCGCTGTGCCTCCGCGCGGGAGAGTAAGTAGTATTCCTCCCCATTCTCGTCAGACTCGGTGCCAAGAATGACAAAGCAGGTCGGGCGGCCCACCCGGGTCAGCACGGCAATATCCTTGACCGTCTCGCCGGGCGCGGCGTCTACACAGTCGGCAAAGGGCATGATGCCCCGCATGCCGCCCAGCTCAAACCGCAGGCGGCGGTCGGTATCGTAGGCAAGGGCGGTGCTTTGCAGCACCTCGCCGCCGGCGATGCAGCGGCTCAGCTCCTCCCGGCTCAGATGGTTCGCATTGCGGCAAAGACCTTCGGCTCGATATTCCAACATTTTCGGTTCCTCATTTCTTGTGTATTTTGTGGTGGCTTAGTAAACTTTTATGCGGGATGTTTGCAAAACAATACCGGCTGTACTATAATAGACATGATATTCTGAAAAGAAAGGCGGTGTGCCGTATGGACATACAGGTCGGGGATGTGATCCAGACCAAGAAGCCGCACCCCTGCGGTGCGAACCGTTTCGATGTGCTGCGCGTAGGCATGGATTTTAAAATCAAATGCCAAGGCTGCGGGCATGAGATCATGCTGCCGCGTGTCAAGATCGAGCGCAACATCAAAAAAGTTCTGCGCGCGGGGGAGCAGTAGCGGGCTTTGCACAATGTATTGGTGACTTTTTCGGGCGGATATGGAATCCGCCCCTACAAAATGACCTTGTGCAAAGGAGAACCTATGCAGAACTTTACCGAGCTTTACGAGGTCGAGCGCCGCTATGAGGAGCTGGCCCACAAGATGTCCACGCCTGATGCGGCAGCCGACGCCGAGGCGTATGCGCAGATGATGCGTGACTACAAAGAACTTACCCCCTTGATCGAAGAATACCGCCGCTATACCGACCTGCAGCAGCAGGCGCAGGACGCCAAGGAACTGCTTGCTGCGGAGTCGGACCCGGCGTTTGCTGCTATGGTACAGCAGGAGCTTTGCGAAATTGGCCGGAATCTGGCGCAGAGCGAGGAGAATCTGCGCCTGCTGCTGATCCCCAAGGACGCAGATGACGAAAAAAGCGTTATTCTGGAGATTCGTGCCGGTGCAGGCGGCGAGGAGGCCGCCCTGTTTGCCCACAGCCTGTGGCGTATGTACACGATGTACGCTGCCAGGCGCGGCTGGCAGTGCAGCACCATCAGCGCCAACGAGACAGAGCTCGGCGGCGTGAAGGAAATCGTATTCTCAGTGGAAGGCCCCGGCGTATACAGCCGCCTGAAATTTGAGAGCGGCGTTCACCGCGTGCAGCGCGTGCCGGAGACCGAGACGCAGGGGCGTATCCACACCTCGACCGTGACGGTGGCTGTCATGCCGGAGGCTGAGGAGGTCGAGCTGGAAATTGACCCGAAGGATCTGCGCATCGACACCTTCCGCTCCTCCGGTGCGGGCGGACAGCACATCAACAAGACCTCATCCGCCATCCGGGTGACCCATCTGCCTACCGGTATGGTCGTGGAATGTCAGGACCAGCGCAGCCAGCGGGAAAATAAGGAGCAGGCGCTCAAGGTGCTGCGCAGCCGTCTGCTGCAGCAAAAGCAGGACGCCTACGATGAGGCCTACAACGCCCAGCGCCAAAGTCAGGTGGGCAGCGGTGACCGCAGTGAAAAGATCCGCACCTACAACTTCCCGCAGGACCGGGTGACGGACCACCGCATCGCCTTGACGCTGCGCAACCTGCAAGGCGTGCTGGACGGCGATCTGGACCGCGTGGTTGAGCCGCTGATTCTGGCCGACCGGGAAGAAAAGCTGAAACAGAGCAGCACAGAAGAAGGAAAGTAATATGAAAACACAGGTTTTGCCCATCACGCCGGAAAGCGTGGCACTGGCCGCCAAGCTGCTGCAGCAGGGCGAGCTGGTGGCGCTGCCCACCGAGACGGTCTACGGTATCGCCGCCGACGCCCGCAACGGCGAGGCGGTCAAGAAAATTTTTGAGGCGAAGGGCCGTCCGCAGGATAACCCCCTGATCGTGCATATCTGCGGCATGGAGATGCTGCAGGGCATCGTGTCCGAGGTGCCGGAGCGCGCCAAAAAGCTGGCGGCGGCGTTCTGGCCCGGCCCGCTGACGATGGTCATGCCCCGCGGTGAGGAGGTCAGTGCAGTTACCTGCGCAGGGCTGGATACCGTGGGCGTGCGGATGCCGTCCCACCCGGTCGTGCAGCAGGTCATACGGGAGAGCGGCGTGGCCTTTGCAGCCCCGTCGGCCAACCTTTCCGGCAAGCCCAGCCCCACGAACGCCCTCGACACACTGGCCGACATGGACGGCCGCCTGCCGCTGATACTGGACGGCGGCGAATGCACTGTCGGCGTGGAGTCCACCGTTGTGGCCGTGACAGGGGAGCATCCGATGCTGCTGCGCCCCGGCTATGTCACCAAGGAGCAGATGGAGGCCGTCCTCGGCGAGGAGGTCCTCGTCAGCCCGGCCATTCTCGAAAAGCTCAAGGATGGCGAGATCGCGCGCTCTCCAGGCATGAAGTACAAGCACTATGCCCCCAAGGCGCAGGTGACGATCCTGCGCGGCGACTTCGCACGCTACAAGGCCTATGTGGAGCAGCACGCCGCCCCCGGCGTATGGGCACTCTGCTTTGACGGGGAGGGCGCACAGCTGCCGGTGCCGTTTATTGAGTACGGAAAAAACCATGACGGTGTGACGCAGGCGCACCATCTGTTCACGGCGCTGCGCGATTTGGATAAACACGGCGCACAGGTCGTCTACGCCCGCTGCCCCGAGCAGGACGGCGTTTCGATGGCCGTCTACAACCGCCTGATCCGCGCGGCGGCTTTCCGGGTGGTCACGCTATGAGGGTGGTAGGCATCACGGGGCGGTCCGGCTGCGGCAAATCCAGTGCGACAAATTTCTTGCGGGAGCAGGGGTATCCTTGTATTGATGCAGATCTGGTCGCGCGGGAGGTGCTGCTGCCCGGTTCGGCCTGTATCCCGCAGCTGCAAGCAGCGTTCGGGACGGATATAGCCGATGAAAACGGTGAAGTCCGCCGCCGCCTGCTGGCGGATCGTGCGTTTGCCACGCCGGAGGGGACGGCCGCATTGACCGCCATCACCCAGCCGGAGATCCTGCGCCGTATTGATGCTGCGCTGGCGGACGCCGAGCGGGCAGGGGCGAAGATTGCCTTTGTGGACGGTGCCGTTATTGTCGGCACGCCGTTTGAACAGCGCTGCGACGCTTTGATTCTCGTCACCGCACCCTATGACACCAGTGTGGCGCGCATCTGCGCGCGGGACGGCATCGCACCGGAAATGGCCCGGCGCCGTCTGGATGCGCAGCTGCCGCTCGAACGGCTGCGCGCAGCAGCCACAGCGGAGCTTGTCAATGACGGCACACCGGAGCAGCTGCGCCGGAAACTGCAATCTATCTTGCATGGATTGGAGAAGGAGGAACATGCCTAGACAGAGCAAAAAACAAAAACGGTCTGCATGGGTGCCGGTGACGGCTGTCCTGCTGGCGCTGGCCTTGGCGGGTACGGTCCTGTTTTCCGCCTTTCGGGAGAAGATAGACCGCTGGGAATACCCGCAGCGCTATGAGGCGTATGTTGAGTATTACGCCGGGAAATACGGCATAGATCCGATGATCCTGTACGCCTTCATCCGCACCGAGAGCAACTTTGACCCGGCGGTCGATTCCGATGCCGGGGCCAGAGGGCTGATGCAGATTACCGAGGTCACCTTTGACTGGATCAAGACCAAGATCGCCCCGACAGAGGCCCTGACTTTTGATGACCTCTATGATCCGGAAACAAATATCCGGTTCGGTACTTATTTTGTCAGCTATTGCCTGAAGCGGTATGACAATCATCTGGCTACAGCGGCAGCAGCCTATCATAACGGTGTGGGCGCTGTGGACACCCTGCTTGCCGAGGCGCAGTATTCGTCAGACGGCATCACGCTGGACCGGTATCCATACCCGCAGATGCGGCAATATGTAAAGAAAATCACCGAGAGCTATCAACGCTACTCGGAGATATATCAGGCAACACCGCACAATTCCCGCCTGACGGCTTAAGCACCGCTCCGGCGGCTGCGGCACGGCATCTGCGTTGCCAAAATGCTCGATAATACACAAAGTATTATCTGTGCTTTTGGCTTAGCAGCTGCCGCACCTCGCTCGCCGTATCGGCACTTAGAATTATGCGGTATTGCCATAAGTAAGAAAGGAAATTCAAGATGAAAACCACTGAGGAACTCAAAAAGCTGCTCTATAAAAACGAGACTGTAGCGGATGCCGCCCCCGATGCCATCGCCGCTGCGCAGGACTTCTGCGAGGGATACAAGACCTTCCTGAACAATGCCAAGACCGAGCGTGAGGCCACCGCTTACAGTGAAAAGCTGCTGCTGGCTGCCGGCTACCAGAAATTTGTGCCCGGCACGAGCTACGCCCCCGGCACCAAGGTCTACACCATCAACCGTGAAAAGTGCGTGCTGGCTGCGACCATCGGCACCAAGAGTCTGGAGCAGGGCTTCCATCTGAACATTGCGCACATCGACTCTCCGCGTCTGGATCTGCGCCCCGTGCCGGTGTTTGAAAAGTCCGGCATCGGCTACCTGCGCACCCACTATTACGGCGGTGTGCGCAAGTACCAGTGGCCTACCATTCCGCTGGCCCTGCACGGCGTCATCTACCGTGCCGACGGCACCCGCGTGGAGGTCTGCATCGGTGAGAAGGACGAGGATCCGGTTTTCTGCATTTCCGACCTGCTGCCGCATCTGGGTGCTAAGCAGAGTGCCAAGACATTGGCTGAGGGCATCACCGCAGAGGATCTGAATGTCATCATCGCGTCCCTGCCGATCGAGGACAAGGACGCTGAGCAGCGCGTTAAGCTGAATGTGCTGGGTATGCTCAACGAGGCTTACGGCATCACCGAGCGGGACTTCACCCGCGCCGAGATCGAGATCGTGCCCGCCTACAAGGCCCGCGACATCGGTCTGGACCGCGCCATGATCGGCGCCTACGGCCACGATGACCGTGTGGATGCCTACCCGGCCCTGATGGCTGAGATCGGCATCCAAAACCCCGCCTACACCTCCGTCTGCGTCCTGACCGATAAGGAGGAGACCGGCTCCGATGGTGTCACCGGCCTGAACAGCATGTACACCTTCCACTTCCTGCAGCAGCTCTGCGCTGCACAGGGCGCGGACTACATCACCGCCTGCAAGGCTGCCAAGTGCCTGTCCGCCGATGTGACGGCCGCCTATGATCCGACCTTTGCCGATGCGTTTGAGCCTGACAACGGCACCTACGCAGGCAGCGGCGTGGCGATCTATAAGTACACCGGCTCCCGCGGCAAGTCCGGCACCAGTGATGCCTCTGCCGAGCTGGTCAGCTACCTGACCCGCCTGATGGACAACAACGGTGTTGTCTGGCAGATCGGCGAGATGGGCAAGCTGGATCTGGGCGGCGGCGGCACGGTGGCCAAGTATGTTGCCAATCAGGACATCGACACCATTGATGTCGGCGTGCCGGTTCTGTCGATGCATTCCCCGTTTGAGATCGTCTCCAAGGCGGATGTCTACATGGCATACCGGACCTTCAAGGCCTTCTGCGAGGATGCCGAGTAAGCACTTTTATATTTGGGGGCAGGACAGCAATAATTTTTGCAGCAGGGTATTGACTTATCTTGAAAATTCTGTATAATATTATTGTTGTCTTGCGTGCTGGTGTGGCTCAGTTGGTAGAGCAGCTGATTCGTAATCAGCAGGTCGCCGGTTCAAGTCCGGCCACCAGCTCCAAGAAAACGCCGCAGAGCGATGAATTTCGTTCTGCGGCGTTTTATTTTTATGTTTTGCCGGGCTGGGCGGCCCGGTTGTATGTAAACCAGTAC
>SKEO01002584.1_pt1 | contig 12358 bp, 11 predicted proteins | sample 4826801 | NCBI WGS metagenome assembly SKEO01 (sample SAMN11008807, study PRJNA524170) | human gut metagenome | biome: Human fecal sample; material: Feces; isolation source: fecal sample from pouch patient p3 | host: Homo sapiens | place: Israel: Tel-Aviv | collected 2016-02-25 | reverse complement strand
TTTGGGATCAGGTTAAACCCGTTGTGCCGCTGTTAAGTGCGGTGATGGTAAAAGAAACCTGCACCGCAGGTTGTATCTATCGCGGCGAATGATAAGAGTGTGTCGGCGGTCAATTTCCCTTAAGTAAGGCTCGGTCAGGGAGTTGAGTCTGGATATTTGGGGTATGACACGGAAGATGACTGCGACATTATTATTATTGGTGCCGGTATTGCAGGCAGCGCTTGCGCGTTACGCATGGATATATCGTTCGATACTGGAAAGCGTGGCTCTGACGCTGAAGAACAATTACGACAATATGCGTAATGAAATGAATCACTTTGCAAAGCATGTGATCATTACTGGCGGCGGTTCGAACAGCGATCTGTTTATGCAGATTTTTGCCGACATGTTCAACCTTCCGGCACGACGTAACGCCATTAACGGTTGTGCAAGTCTGGGGGCAGCGATTAATACGGCGGTAGGTCTGGGACTATACCCGGATTACGCAACGGCTGTCGACAAAATGGTTCGCGTGAAAGATATCTTTATACCGATTGAGAGCAATGCCAAACGCTACGACGCGATGAATAAAGGCATTTTCAAAGACCTAACCAAACATAATGATGTAATACTGAAAAAATCGTATGAAGTGATGCATGGGGAATGCGGATTCGATCCAGAGCTGGTCGAATGCGTAAGTGAGGAAGGCCGGGCGGGAAACTGCCCGGCCTGAACATACCTGAATGGTTATCCCCGCTGGCACGGGGAACTCGTAAATCCATGATTTACATTGTCAGCTACAACCGGTTTATCCCCGCTGGCGCGGGGAACTCCCGAACGGCTCGGCGCTCTCATACCCCCAAATCGGTTTATCCCCGCTGGCGCGGGGAACTCGTTGAGCATGGATTTCGTGCCGTCCAGTTCCGCGGTTTATCCCCGCTGGCGCGGGGAACTCAACTCGTGGTGACCGTCCATGTCGGTACTGCCCGGTTTATCCCCGCTGGCGCGGGGAACTCTTCCCGAAATTCCTGAGTGGATTGCCAGCGAACGGTTTATCCCCGCTGGCGCGGGGAACTCTCTAAACATAACCTATTATTAATTAATGATTTTTTAAGCCAGTCACAATCTACCAACTTTACAGTATCACACAAACAACACATCCATTATGTTAAAGAGCACTTAATCTTTTGATTAAAAAGGTAAATATTTAAAATAACTCTATACAAACTAAAATCTACCAAACTTCGCCGCAATAATTTTCACTCCAGCGAAAAATTAACGCCGCAGAATTTGTAGAGAATGATAATGATTAGTCCGGGATGGGCAAGATGGATGAGTTTTCAGGGGCGACAAATAATACAAATGAGTGGAATTCTTTACAAGTTCCACCCATTTATAACGCTTATAAATGTGTAATTAGGCAATATTTAAATATTTATGTGTTTGCATCGACAAACGCCAATTACGCGCAATACAGGTTTCAATGCACAATCGTGTGGCATCATCCTTTTGGCTAATCGGCTGCAGTGCAATGACTCGCGGTTTATCATCGGTCAGCGTTGCCAGTAGTTCATCCAGTGCTTCAATATCGCGTACGCGCCCCACAGGATGCTTGATTTCGTTGGCTCGCTCCAGTGCCTGTGACAACACTTCATAGCCGCCGCGCATGTTCAGCTTTGGCGATACGGTAACCCAGGTATTCGGTGTGCAGCGTACTTCATGAGTACCACTGGTTTCGATCTGGCAGCTAAAACCGTTCTTTTCGAGTAGGTCAGTCAGTGGCAGCAAATCATGAATGCAAGGCTCCCCCCCCGTAATCACCACATGCCGCGCGGTGTATCCCTGGCGACCAATGACAGCCAGCAAGTCTTCACTGCTCGCCGCCCCCCACTTATCACTCTCTTTGGTCTTCGCCAGAATGCTGAAAAGGGAGACTTCCCGATCCTCAAGCTTTTCCCAGGTGTGTTTGGTGTCGCACCAGGCACAGCCAACCGGGCATCCCTGTAAACGAATAAAAATGGCGGGGACGCCGGTAAAGTAACCCTCACCTTGCAGGGTCTGGAACATCTCGTTAATCGGGTACTGCATAGCGCTCTCAATATGGGGATAAACGTTAATTATCGCAGATCCCCGCCAAAGTATCATGCCCCATCGATGCTTTACGAGGCGATCGCCGCGACAAATCGTGCCGTTATCTGCTGCGGACGCGTGATAGCGCCTCCAACCACCACGGTATGCGCGCCTAATGCCAGGCAACGTGCGGCGCGTTCCGGGGTATCGATATTACCTTCCGCCACGACCGGTATTGTGACCGCCGCCAACACCTCACGTAAAAAACCGCAGTCGTTATCCACCATTACATGCCCGGCAGTGTCCGCGGTATAGCCATAGAGCGTGGTGCCCACGCAGTCAAAACCCAGCCGCTCGGCTGTTACCGCCTCATCGACGGTGGCGATATCCGCCATCAGCAGTACGGACGGATAGCGGACACGGATTTGCATAACCAGCTCTTCCAGCATTTGCCCACCGGGGCGCGGGCGCGCTGTCGCATCCAGAGCAATAATTTCCGGCTCAACGGTCATCAGCTCATCCACTTCCTGCAAAGTGGCCGTAATAAACACCTCGCAGCCCGGATAATCACGCTTGATAATCCCTATTACCGGCAGGGAGACGCTCTCTTTGATCGAGCGAATATCTACCACGCTGTTAGCACGGATACCTGCCGCACCGCCCTGCGCTGCCGCCAGCGCCATACGCGACATAATAAACGGGCTGTGCAGGGGTTCATTTTCCAGCGCCTGGCAGGAGACAATTAGTTTACCTTTCAGGGAATCCAGTACAGTTTTCATCATGATAAGATCTCTTCGACTTCATTTTTAATTATGGTGACATGCGGGCCATAAATCACCTGAACACCGTTGCCGCGAATAATTACGCCACGCGCTCCGGTCGCTTTCAGCGCAGCTTCATCTACCTTGCTGCTCTCTTTCACCGTCACGCGTAAGCGTGTGGCGCAACAGTCCACCTCTTCCAGATTCTCTTTGCCTCCCAGTCCGGCGATGACTGCCGCTGCGCGTTCGCTCTGAGGCAGACCGGACTCCACCTGGGCTGTGTTCTCGCGCCCGGGCGTCAGCCAGTTAAAACGGTTAATCAAATAACGGAAGGTGAAGTAGTAAAGAAAGAACCACGGAACCCCAACCAAGGGGACGTACATCCAGTTGGTTTTCGCTTCCCCCTGTAGCACGCCGAAGAGGAGGAAATCGATCAGTCCACCCGAAAAGGTTTGCCCAATAGTGATATGTAAAATATGCGCCATCATAAACGCCAGACCATCGAAGAAGGCGTGAATGACATATAACACCGGAGCCACAAACAGGAAGGAGAACTCAATAGGCTCAGTGATGCCCGTCAGGAAAGAAGTCAGGGCCGCCGACAACAGCAGTCCGGCGACAAGCTTTCTCTTCTCCGGTTTTGCCGTGTGGTACATCGCGAGGCATGCGCCAAGCAGGCCAAACATCATGGTGATAAAGCGCCCGGACATAAAGCGCGAGGTACCGGCATAAAACTGCTGCGTATTCGGATCGGCAAGTTGGGCAAAGAAAATACGCTGGGTGCCTTCGACCAGTTGACCGTTGACGATTTCGCTCCCTCCCAGCGCTGTTGTCCAGAACGGCAAATAAAAGATATGGTGTAAACCCAGTGGGCCAAGCATACGCAGAATGAAACCATACAGTAGCGTCCCCAGATAGCCCGTCGCATCCACCAGACCGCCCAGTCCAAAAATGAGCTTCTGGAAATACGGCCATACCACCGTCATGATCACCCCCACTACAATCGCGGCAAGCGAACTGATAATCGGTACAAAACGCGAACCACTGAAAAAGCCAAGAAACTGAGGGAGTGAGACTTTATTGAAACGGTTATGCAGTGCGCAGGTGACCAGACCAATCACGACCCCGCCAAAAACGCCCGTTTCCAGCGTCTGAATGCCCAGCGTCATCCCTTGGCCCACAGCACCTGGATTTTCGTGCGCCAACGTTCCGTTGAGCGTTAACAAAGCATTGATGGTGGCATTCATCACCAGAAAAGCCAGCAATGCCGCAAGGCCCGCCGTGCCTTTATCCGTTTTCGCCAGTCCCACGGCAACACCAACCGCAAAAAGCACCGACAGGTTGGCAAACACGATAGAACCTGCGCTGGTCATGATCGTGAAAATTGCCTGCAGCCAGTCGACATTCAAGAATGGGTAGGCCGTCAGCGTATTGGGATTCGACAGAGCCCCACCAATCCCCAACAACAACCCCGCTGCGGGCAATACCGCAATCGGCAGCATGAACGATTTGCCGAACCGCTGCGCTTTTTCAAACCATGCGCCTGACGAAGCGCCGCTAAATATTTGCATCATTTTTTCATCTCCCCGCTCTTTGATGAAAATTTTTACCACAACTAATTATAAAAATGAAAATTACCATCAAAAACCAGGACACCGATCATACTTTTTTAAAATGACTAGCATCTCTCCCCTACTTTCCGCCACACTATCGGCAGAGAAACGCATTAAGGATTTTGCATGTCAGAAAATGAAAACCTACTGCTGAGATTGCGCCAGAGCGTTGATGGATATAGTCGAACTCAACAGAAGCTGGGAGAGTTTGTGCTTAGCGATCCGGCAAGAGTGGTCTACCTGACGATTACCGAACTGGCGCGTGAAAGCGACACCAGCGAGGCGAGCGTCACACGTCTGTGCCGTACGCTGGGGTGTAAGGGCTATAACGAATTTAAGATGGCGCTGGCACTCGATCTCCGGCAAGGAGAGCTGGTAGAGCGCAGCGGTGATGAGATTGACAATGTCGTCAATGAATCCGTGCAAGCGCTGCAGGACACGGCAAAATTACTCGACAGAACATTACTGGAAGCAGCCGCTCTGGCGCTGCATCAGGCTCAGTCGGTACAAATTTATGGCGTAGCGGCCAGCGCTATTCTGGGAGAGTATTTACATTACAAACTCCTGCGCCTCGGCAAACCCGCGCAATTGTTCAGCGACATGCACCGTGCTGCTATGAACGCTACAACGCTAAGCAAAGACACGCTGGTAGTGGCAATATCCAGTTCAGGCTCCACACGCGATCTGCTGCATGTGGTTAAACTGGCGCGTAAGCAAGGTGTACGCATACTGGCGCTGAGTAATACACCGCATAGTCCGCTGGCTTCGCTGAGTGATATTCAACTGGTCGCAGCCAAACCAGAAGGTCCGTTGAGTGCTGGCGCGCTAAACGCCAAGGTTGGTGTCATGCTGTTGGTGGAACTGCTCACCACGTCGCTGTTTGGACTGGATGAAAAGTACAACGATGTGAGCCAGCAAACGGCGAGTGCGACCCTACCGCTACTACTTTGAAGGCATAAAAAACCCACTGCAGCGCAATGCCGTTCACTTAAGCGGAACAGCATGGACGTTTTGATATCTTCACCACCCGCGGCCTTGACGGTCGGGGCGTTTTGTTATGAACAGCGCTTCCAGGTTTCCCCTCCGATACTCCAGTCTCTTGGGAGCATTCCCGGCGACGACGTGTTTCCCGGCACTATCATTTCTGTTGTATAAACTGAAAGGCAAATTTAAAGCTGATTTCTAACGGCGCTCTTTTATGCTTTTCTGTACCTTTATAGCTTCCCGTCGTATCAGCTTGTCTGGACAAATGCTGATGATTTATCCTCCTGCGAAAGCCGCTTTTATTGTTAATACCAGACTCCAGAACGGTAGATTACAAAACCAAAAAACTCCATTTAGTATCATTTTAGTTGGAATTTTTGGAGCTTTGTGACAAAGCTAACAGTATTACGAAAGGGGATAAATAAAATACGCTGAAACTAATATCTAGGGCGCGAGATTTTCTTATATGAATTTCATCAATAAAATTAAAAGTGGGAGTGGTCTTGTTTTCATTGACAAGATCTCTAATTGGGCGGGCGATTTTTCAGGACAGCGACATCTTTCGGCAGTGAGGGAATCATTTGTCGCGCTCATGCCTTTAATTATTGCTGCGTCTCTATTTATATTAATAAATAATGTATTGCTCAACGGCGAATCCGGTTTAGTCGGTTTTCTGGGGCTGGAAGGCGCATGGGTTCGCCACCTACAGGAAATTGGCATCCGCGTCTATAACGGAACGCTGAATATTCTCGCCTTTCTGGCAACGGTGATGATTTCATATCGATTAGCCAACAGCTATGGCGAGGATGGGATAACGTATGCCATCTTCTCACTGGCATGTTTATTTGTTTTGTTCCCGGTCACCATTCCCGTTACAGCGCCGACGGGCGAGGTTTTTCAGGTTTCGGGGCTAATCAGCGGCAATGAAAGTGGCGCGTCTGGTATGTTTGTAGGCATATTTGTGGCGCTTATTTCCACTGAACTTTTTCGCAAAGTTTCGGCCTCATCTAAATTGAAAATTACTTTATCTGATTCAGTTCCCCCCTCCGTATCAAGGAGCTTTAACGTATTAATACCGATGATCCTGGTGTTAACCTTGCTGAGTCTCTTTGCATGGTCGTTAAGCAGTCTCTTCAACAAAAACATACATGAAATCGTTACTCTGATGATTCAGGCTCCGCTGCAAAATATTTTACAGGGTCTGAGCGGAGTAATAGGACTACTTTTGACGCAAAACGGATTATGGTGGGCAGGGATCCATGGTGCCAGTATCATGTACCCTATTACTGAGACAACCCTGCTGGTGGCGATTCAGGAAAATACTGCCGCGTTTAAGGCTGGCCTTGAAATCCCACATATCGTCACAAAACCGTTCATCGATGCCTTTGGATTTATGGGCGGCGGAGGCCAGACAATCGGCTTACTGATTGCTTTATGGATTGCAGCGAAAAAATCAGAGCATCGTGCGATTACTCGTCTGGCAACTCCTGGGATGTTGTTCAACATAAATGAACCCATCATTTTTGGTTTGCCAATTATGTTCAACCCGGTGCTAATTGTACCATTTTTATTCACTCCGATTATCAGCATCGTGATTGCTTATGCCGCGACGGCAATGGATTTGATTAACCATACATATGTTCTTGTGCCATGGACAACGCCACCAGTGATTAGCGCCTTCCTGGCTACGGGAGGAGACTGGAGAGCTGCGGTGCTATCCGTATTTTTAATCAGCTTGTCGGTTATCATTTATCTGCCATTTGTTTTCGCCATGAATAAACAGAAATAATCAGAGAAAGAGCACATGAATATAATTAGCATACCTCTGGATATCCGACCTTATAACTATGACTTCCTGATTTCTCTGGCCTCGATGGACAGCAATATTTCGTTAAAAATGCCAGCGAAAGAGATTTTAGGATACAAAAAACAACCAGCTTCACATCAGGCTGTAGATGACTTTATAAACAGCCACTGTGCCGATTCCGATGCGTTAATTATCAGCCTGGATATGTATCTCTACGGTGGACTTTTTCCCGCGCGTATTCATCAGATGGAATTAACTGAGCTTATAGCAAGGTTAAATAAAATTAAAACACTGAAAGAAAGTTATCCGGCACTTAAGATTTATGCATCTTCACTGGTGCTACGTACGCCAAAATATAATTCCAGTGAAGAAGAACCGGATTACTATGCACATATCGGGAATTCAATTTTTCAGGTTGGTTATCTGTCTGACAAAGAGAAGCGTGTCGGGCTGAGCGAAGACGAAAAAGCGCATCTGCTTGCACATCGTTCCGCTATTAATTCTGCTTCCTTTGACGACTGGCTGTCGCGCAGAAGTAAAAATCTGCAGCTCATTGAGAATGCGATAGAACTCGTTGATGAAAAGATTATCGATCAGCTGATAATCCCGCTGGACGATACCGCGGAATTTGGTTTTACGATGCAGGATCAGGAACGCATTTACGAAAAGATATCCCTGCTTGGGGTACAGGACCGGGTGTTTGTTCATCCTGGCACCGATGAGTCTGGATGCACATTGTTGACCAAAGCCTATTTGTCGATGAGGAAAAAGGATTTTATAGCCACCACACTCTATTCAAACGAACTGTTTAAAACCTATATCCCGAATTATGAAGATCGTCCTTTTATACACTCACTGCGTTCGTATGCAGCCGCGTCGGGTATAACGTTGGTCGATAATGATGCCTCGCTGCCTGTTTTAGCGATCAATGGGTGCGGTGAGATAATGCAGGAGGCTTTTGATATTAGCTATGGCTATAACCTGCATACCGGTGTGCGGAAGCCAAAGTATAAAAATATCACTTACTACACCCATCGTGACCTGGTGACCTATGCAAAAGAAATTGCCAGCAGAGCTTTGCAGGTGTCAGTGGTAGTCATCGATGTGGCGATGTCAAACGGCGGTGAAACTGAACTTATTCGGGCGCTGGATAAAGCCGGCGCACTCGATACCATTAAGGGCTACGCAGGCTGGAACACAACGTGTAATTCGTTAGGTACGGGGATAGCGAACCTTGTCTTTTCGACCATGGGCGATAATGCTGACGCTATCGAACGTTTCTTAAAAGAAAGGCTGGTATCGGACTGGGCTTACCAGACCGAAGTCCGCTTCCCTGTTCAGTTTGAATATTTACCTTCAATTGGCCAGAGCTATTCCTCATTTGAAGAAAAGGAAACGATGGTGTTCGATAAAATTAAGTCTGAAATCGAAAAGACCTGGATGGAAAATATTCACTATAGCTTTAACGGCCGCAGTCCTACGATCACTTCCATTTCCGCCCCTTTCCGGCGGATGAGTGGTTTACATATTACTGTGACATAATTTTATCAATGACGGGTAATTGCTATGAATAAGATACTTTTAGTGTGCGCTGCGGGAATGTCTACCTCAATGTTAATGAAGCGAATGAAAGATTACGCCAATTCCGTCGGCCATGAATCAGTTATTGAAGCTCACGGCGTTGATGTTCTGAAAGATGTCATCGCGAATTATGACGTCGTACTGGTTGCGCCTCAGATTCGATTTAAGCTGACGGAAATACAAAAGCTGGCAGAAATGAATGGCAAGAAATCAGAGGCCATCAGCCCGTTACTGTATGGGGCTATGAATGGTGAAAAAGTGTATCAACAGGCCGTTGATCTGATTTCATCAAAATGAATCGTATCCACCGATACCTAACACGAGATAATTTAAATGAGCTATGAAAATGATGTGATGTCGCTGATTATCGCCGCTGGCGAAGGTCGCAGTTGTGCCATGGAGGCGCTCAGGTTCGCCAAAGCGGGGAGCTTTGCTGAAGCGGAAGCCTCTTTAAAGGTTTCTGACGATGCCTTCAGGCAGGCACACGAGGTGCAGACTCGGCTAATTGGTCTGGATGAGGGGGTAGGTAAACTGCAAATCACTCTGGTGATGGTTCACGCCCAAGATCACCTTATGACAGGTATGCTTTGCCGTGAACTTGTGACAGAATTGATAGAGGTTTATAAAAAGATGGAGTGAGTACTTAATGAAAACCCGAGTCGTCTTTAACACGTTAATTAACACCAGAATTAATGAATTGACCCAGACTGAAATACGTATTTACCAGTTTATTAAAAATAATCGTATGCAATTCATCAATATGAGCATTGCAAAATTAGCGGATGCAATGAATGTTGGTGAGGCGTCTATTATTCGGTTTTGTAAAAAGCTGGGATACAAGGGCTTTTCAGAATTAAAGACGACTCTTCGCCTGGAAACAGATACAGACGATACATTGTTATCAAAAGTGATTTCTCTTGATGAGCAGACGAACTCCATGACAGGGATTGCACAACAGCTGGCTAATGATAATTACGTTGTTATCAATGAAACGCTTGCCCTGCAAGAGGAACAGACCCTAATGCGTGCAGCTGACGGTCTGAGCAAAGCGGGGCAGGTTTATTTCTACGGCATTGGTATGTCAGCCATATCCGTCCTGTATGCCAAATATCGATTCATGAGAATTATGGCAAACGTCGATGCTCTGATCGACAATCATACCATGACCTTAAATTCGAACAACGTTGGGAAAAAGGATGTGGTGGTTGCGATTTCACACTCTGGTGAAACGCGCGATGTTGTCGATGCGTTAAGAAGAGTGAAAGAGAAAGGGGCGATGACTATTGTTATTAGTAAACTAAAGCATTCCTCATTAAGTCAGTACGCTGATGTTGTCTTACTGACGGGTGGGACGTCAAATCCTTATCAGTCAGATTCATCAACGATTACCGCTGCACAAAGTTTTATGGTTGATGTTTTATTCAATGCGTTATTATTTATTAATCGGGGAGATAATGTGGAGAAAATAATATCTTCACTGGACATTATCAATAGAACTAAATAATTCTATTTTCAATATTTATTGCCAACTGAAAACCACGTTCTATGGGCGTGGTCATCCACTGGTTTTGGCTCTGTCTTATTGCCTTTGGATTTAAATCTCACAGGACTGGCAGAAGACTTCTTTTTAAAGATTTTAATACGCCCTTTCATGGCGTAATGAATACAGCCCTCCATGAAGGCGGGTTTTACTCTTTTCGGATATAAAATTACTGGGGCAACTTATGGATAAAACAAGTAATATTATTTGCATTTCTTTGCTTACGACTATGCCTACAATAGTAAATGCAATGCAAGTGGGAGGGCCAAAAGATTTTAACCTGGAAATCTATGGTAAATTAGCCATGTCCATTTTTACCACTCAGGCCAATGAAAGGAATTATGATTATACTCTCGATAACGAATCATATATTGGTTTTCGCGGGAACAAAGAAATAACTGAAGGTGTAAATGTTATATTCCAGATTGAAAGTGGTTATGTTGGTTATGAGGCCAACGACTCTGGTCTGGGAAAGTTTGATACCTTTGTGGGGTTTGAAGGTAAGTATGGGAAACTTCGCTTTGGCCGCATGAAGGGGGCGTTATACGAAATCATTGACTGGCCTTATACCAACCCCGGTCTCGGTCGCGTTTTTGACTGGGGAGGTGACGTTCATTGGCATCAAAGCAATCGCATGTCGAATATGGTGCGCTATGACGGTAGCCTTGCAACAAAAGACTATGGGGGATTTGATGTGGTTCTCAGCGTTAATCGCGATGATTCTACGGTTTCTGGATCGACGACTTACAGCTCACGGGTAACCTGGACGCCGTTCTCTACAGTGAAAGTACATGTTGCTTATGAAGAAACTCGCAACAAATCAGTTCAACCGACCGATGACACGTTAAATGACAATCTGGAGGATGCCTCTGGTTATGTTTTGGGCCTCGAGATACCCATTACAGATCTTGGTCTGAGGTTTTACGCGGGCTATAAAAATGGTCAAACGACCGACCTTATTACCCATGTTAAAAGCACCCAGGATGCCTATAGTTTAATTGGCGAATACTGGCATGGTATCTATGGTGCTAAGCTAGGGTATGCCAAAAATAATGATTATAAAATAGACAATGTCACCCAGAAAGACACCGCCGATAAAGTGACGTCTTTACAGTTAATGATGAATATGGAAAATGGTTTTCTCCCTTATGTCCGTATTGGTCGAACTGACGCCTATAATTCAGAAAGTAATGACTATTTTTACCGCGCCGGTCTTGAATTTTGGTTCTAAATTTATATCATTTTTTATTTTATCGGTTCTGTTAAATAAGCTTGCTGGCGACTTTTTAATTTATATTTAAATGAAATACATTCAGCACATAGCAATCTTAATCGGGTTCATTTTATTAAACCGATTGGATAGCTAAATTCTGATATCTATTTTAACCAAAATATAATATTAGATAATGTCTGATTTCATCTACTTTCTGATACGGCAAATTTGAAGCTGATTTCTTTCAGCACTCTTTTATGCTTTTCTACTGCCTTTGTAGCTTTCCGTCGTATCAGATTGTAGGCCAGCAATATACCCCAGACTTCCTGCTATCCGGTGTCCCCCGTGCACGACAAAGGGCTGTAATACACGCCAGCTATCTTTGGGGTAATGTTCTGCTCCCCGGATCTGTGCCGTCTGATGAAAGAGCCATTCCAGAGGCGCGGTGCCACCCGTCGCCGGGCCTGAGTAATGGCATTGCGCGACAGGACCTTTTCTCCGACCTCGCCATCAGCGCTGAGGCTCATGCGGCGAACAGATCATTGAGAAGTGGCATAAGAAAACGGCTCCCTGGAGTGGAAGCCGTTATAGTGCCGCAGTTTAAGGATCAGTCAACCGCTCCTTAACTGATCGGCATTGCCGCCGAAGCGGTTTTTACGTTAAGAGTTAAAGAACAGGATTACGCCTGGCCTTTGATCTCTTTACGACCGTTGTACGGTGCTTTTTCGCCCAGAGCTTCTTCGATACGAATCAGCTGGTTGTATTTAGCAACACGGTCAGAACGGCTCATAGAACCAGTTTTGATCTGGC
>SKEO01002576.1_pt1 | contig 12398 bp, 6 predicted proteins | sample 4826801 | NCBI WGS metagenome assembly SKEO01 (sample SAMN11008807, study PRJNA524170) | human gut metagenome | biome: Human fecal sample; material: Feces; isolation source: fecal sample from pouch patient p3 | host: Homo sapiens | place: Israel: Tel-Aviv | collected 2016-02-25 | reverse complement strand
CACGTACTCGACGGCGAGCGCATCTTTGTGGCCATGTTCGCCGACCAGGGCGTGACGATCCCTAAGGACACCTTTGTCCGCGGCGATGCCGAGCAGTTCGGTCCCTTCCTCAAGGCGCGCATCAACAAAAAACTCCGCATCGAGACCAAGAAGAAGAAAATGAAGGCCGAGAAGGCCGCTGCCGAAGCCAAACAGGGCGACAAGCCCCAGGAGACCAAGCGCAAGCAGAAGAAGAACAAGAAGAAGCGCTAAGGCCAAGCCAGACAGGCAACCTCGCATCCCGCTATCCTCCCCATGTACCCGAGCGTGCTACACTAGCAGCATCTATGCCACCGCGAACGGCTCGGCCCCGCGCCCGCCGCTCGCAAACGAACTTTAAACGCACGAGGGTTGGCCATGCCGCTTTTCTCGCAACATACCGCCCGGTTCTCGCCGGACGTTCCTTTGGAGGGCACCAGCTCTCGCGAGCTGCTCAAGCGGTACCAGCCGCTCGAGACACTTGCGACCGGCGGTTTTGGCTCCATCGAGATCTGCCGCGACACGCACCTGCGCCGCCGCGTCGCCATTAAGCGCATCCCCCTTATCAACGGTGCCGGCATGCCCGCCAGCGACATCATGGATGTCCTGCGCGAGGCGCACACCGCCGCCATGCTTCAACATCCCAATATCGTGCAGGTCATCGACTTTACGCACGACACAGCCTATGCCTACCTGGTTATGGAATATGTCGATGGCATGTCGCTGGCCGAGTTTTTGCATCGCGTGGACGGCCACTCACTTACCTTTGACGAGGCCGCGGCCATTGCCGATGCCCTGGGCCAGGCGCTCACCTTCGCCCATAGTAATGGCGTACTCCACCTGGACATTAAGCCCGCTAACGTGCTCATCGACCACTCGGGCAATGTAAAGCTCACCGACTTTGGCATGGCGCGACTGTCGTCCGCCGGTGGCTTTGGCGGCTCGCGCGGCGGCACCATCGGCTACATGCCACCCGAGCAGCTCGATATCGAGACCGGCACGGTCGACGAACGCGCTGATGTCTTTGCCCTTGCCTGCGTTATCTATGAGGGCTTGTGCGGCAGCGCTCCCTTTACGGCGGCCACGCCCGCCGACTCGCTCGACCGCATCATCGGCGGCGCCACCTATCCCAGCGAGCTGATACCACACTTCCCCCCGGGAGCCGAGGCCCCGCTCATGAGCGCGCTCTCCCCCATGCCGCAGGACCGCCCCAACAGCATCGAGGCATTTTGCGACCAGCTCCTTGCCGGTCTGGGCAGCGTGCGCGAAGGCCGTCGCAGCCTGGAGCAAATGGTTGGCGAACTTTCGGATGACGAGCAGGAGCTCGACGATATCGAGCCGTCGCACTACGAGGACGACACCATCGAAGTCGACCCCGCACTCGGCTGGGCAGGCACGCGCTGGAGCCATGCGCGCGACTACGCCATGCACGCTATCTCGGCGCTAACGTGCGGCGCCTTTAGCTTTTTGCTGATGCAGACGGCCGGCGTCGCGGCGCTTCCCGGCCTGGTCATTGCGGCTATCGCGATCGGAGCGGCGGCCGGCCTGGCCCCCCAGATTGGCTCGGCCATCTCGGCTGTGGGCTTTTTGGTGCTCATGGCAAACGCCACCATGCAGGCACAGGGCGTCCTGTCGATGTTGCCCGTCGCGGTGATCTTTGCCGCCGCCATGTCCGGTTGGTGGATCGCCTGGGGTCGCACCGAGGCTGCCGCGAGCGCCGCACTCACCTGTGCACTCGCGCTTGGCTGTCTGACCGGCAATACCTTCCTGGCAGCTGGGGTCACCGCCGGCGTCGCGTCATTTTGGCTCGGCCCGGCAAGCGCCGCCGCGGCAACGGGCATGGGCGCACTTTTTGCCCGTCTGGCCACGGTCGCGCTTTCAGCCGGAGGCGTGCTGGGGCTCGGTAACGTTGCCGCAGCGCTGGGAGACCCACTCCTTTGGGCTGCCTTTGTGCTGGTAGCGGCAACTGCCGCGGCGTCATCTGCGCTGCTCAACGCCCATGCCAAGCGTGCCGATCAGGGCTCAAACCTTGCCGTAATCGCCGCCATCGCTGTCGCCGGCATCGGCTGCGCAGCGGCGTCCTGTCTTGCACACCATATGGAAATTGCCAGCCTTGCAGCCGCGGTCGTCGCCAAGGCGGCGGTTGCGGGAACCCTATCCTCTATAATCGTTGGGATATGCCTATATTTGCTCGGATACCAAAGAACCTATACGGAGAGTGATCTTTCGTGAACTTCCTGAACATCTTCGAGGACCACGTGGCCGGCATCTTCGGTGCCACCCGTGCCCCGTTCTCCTTTAAGAAGCTTGCCAAGCAGGCCGCTCGCGACATGGAGGATCAGACTCTGGTGATCAACGGCGTCAACACGGCGCCGGCACTCTATACCATCCTTATCGCCGCCGACGACGATCCCATGCTCGCCCCGTTCTACCCCGAGCTTTCGCGCGAGGTCCGCGAGTTTGTGAAGGCGCAGGCCGAAAAGCGCCGCTATGTCTTTGTCGGCGAGCCCCTCGTGCGCTTTATGATCGATCCGCAGCTGCGCGCCGGCAAGTTCTCGGTCTTTGCCGAGAACGTCGATGCCCCCACGCTCGGCCGCCTGTACGAAGAAGAGCGCGCCTATCAAAACGGTCTGGGCCAAAACAACTCCGCGGCAAGCCGTGCCGCCAGCGCCCCGCGCGCCGGCCAGCAGCAGTTTGCTGCCCCGCAGCAGCAGCGCCCCGCCGCCATGCCCCAGCAGCAGCCGACGCCTCGCGCCGCCGCTCCCGACCCGCTTGCCGTGGCAGACCCCTTCGCGCCTAGCGTCCCCGACCCCGCCGCAGCACCCATCCCGGTGCCGCAGACCGTCTCGCGCGACGCGCTTGCCGGCATGGGCGGAGCCGCCGCGACCGGTGCCGCCGTGGGCCTAGGCGCCGCAGCCGGCATCGCCTCCAACATGGCGAGCACTCGCGCCCCGCAGCGCCCGCTCGCCCAGCTCGTCGACGTCGTGAGCGGCGAGAGCCATAGCATCACCTCCGCACAGGTGACCATCGGTCGCGAGCGCTCAGTTTCCGACATTGCCCTGCGCGCCCCCAACGTGTCGCGCCGCCACGCCCAGCTCACCTTTACGGGCTCGGATTGGTCGATCGAGGACCTCAATTCCACCAACGGCACGCTCGTCAACAACCGCCGCATTACGCGCTGCCCGCTGCGCAACGGCGATCTGCTGACGTTTGGCCTGAGCACCTTTGAATTTAGGGGATAGTCGCTTATGAACATCGATATCGTCCTTTTTGCAGGCCGCATCGTCCTGGTCGCCCTGCTCTATATCTTCCTGTTCGCCGTCATGAAGACCGGCGTGGGACTTGTGCGCGGGCAGCGCCGCGACTCGGCTATCTGGACGATTGATGTGGACAAGGGTCCGCGCGGTATCCGCGGCATCCACGTAGACATGCTCGGCCCCGTCATCGTCGGTCGCTCGCCATCTTCGGACATCTGCATCAACGAACCGTTCGTCTCGGCCTCACATGCGCGCTTTTCGCTGCAGGGCCCGGCGCTCATCATCGAGGACCTCAACTCGCTTAACGGCACGCTCGTCAACGGCCGCCAGCTTGTTGAGCCCGCAACGCTGCGCGAGGGCGACGAAGTCCAGATTGGCGACGTGGTCATGAAGGTGAACCGTCGATGATCGACGAGGAGAACAAGTCCGCAACCATGACCGAGGCACCGGCTGCCGCCGCAGCTGCACCGGCCCACGCCGCTCCGGCGGGCTCCGCACCCGTGGAACCCGAGGACACCGTGTTCTCCCTGCCTCTTTCGCATGTAACGCATGATATTTCGGATCTAGCCGATAACGAGGACGAAGAGGATGCCGTAGCGGCGCCCATCGGCGCACATGCTGCGGAACAGCCCACAGCGCCCGAAGCAACCCCGGCGCCGGCTCACTTTGCAGAGCCCGTCGCCGCGGCAATCAACGAGAGCGCTGCGGTGTTTGCGGCACCCGAGCCCGCCGCGCCGGCGTTTCCCATAGCCCCGGCATCCGAGGTTGCGCCCGCGTCTACGCCGGCGCCCGAGCCTATAGACGTCAGCCCGCAAGACGACGAGTCGACCGCCCGCGTGTCCGAGGAGCCCGACTCCCCGGACACCGGCGATTCCGAATCAAACGCCGAGACCGACACCGTCTCTCCCGGTGACACAGCCGAGATCGACGTAGCCGCCGTTGAAGCCAAGCTCAAAGACCCCGGCTCGACCATGAGCTTTGAGCCCCTGACCGAGGAGCGCATCGAGACCGACTCGACCTATGATGCCGGCACCACCACGCAACTCATGTGGGGTGCCCGCTCCGACGTTGGCTGTGTGCGCCCGCACAATGAGGATTCCTACCTGGTGCAGTCGCCGCTCTTTTGCGTATGCGACGGCATGGGCGGTCACGCCGCCGGCGAGGTAGCCTCTTCCATCGCCGTCGAGACTATTGCCAAGACGGCCCCGCAGTCCGCCGACGCAGCACGCCTGGCGGCAGCCGTCGAGGCAGCTAACGCCGCCGTAATCGAGGCGGCCCTGAACGGCCTAGGCAAGCCCGGCATGGGCTGCACAGCCACTTGCGCCTATATCGAAAACGACACGCTCGCCATCGCCCACGTGGGCGACTCTCGCGCCTACCTGCTCCACGAGGGCACGCTCATCCGCGTGACCCGCGACCACTCCTACGTGGAGGAGCTCGTGGACGCCGGCGAGATCACGGCAGACGAGGCTCGCGTCCACCCCAACCGTTCGGTCATCACCCGCGCACTGGGCTCGGACCCCGCCATGTATGCCGACCACTTCACTCTGCATATCGAGGAAGGCGACCGTCTGATCCTGTGCTCTGACGGCCTTTCGAGCATGATTCCCGATAGCGATATCGAGAACATCGCCACGCAATCCTCAACCGCGCAAATCTGCGTCGACAACCTAGTGGACGCGGCGCTTGCCGCCGGCGGCCACGACAACGTGACCGTAGTAGTCGTTGACCTGGTTGACGATGGCGTCATGCGCGAGGCGCAACGCGTGCGTCGCCGCAACGTTACCATCGCCGCCATTCTGGCCCTCGTCTTTGTGCTGGCAGCTGGCATCTGGGCCTACACGGGTGTCACCGGCTCGTACTACCTGGGTACCTACCAGGGCAATGTCGCCGTCTGGCGCGGCCTGCCCGGCAAGCCACTCGGACTCAAGCTCCACTGGCTCGAAAGCGAAACCAGCATCAAGCTGTCCGACCTGCCCGAAGACACGCAAAACCGCCTCAAGGCGGGCATTCCGCAAACAAGTGTCGACGATGCGCAGGACACGATATCCAAGTACCGCCACCAGATCGACGAGGAGCAGACCCGCCAGGTGATCGACGCGCAAACGATTCGCGACAACACCGACCAGAGATCGACCTCCGAATCAGATTCCGAGAAAACCGCCGAACAGTCCGCCGAGGCCGAAGCCTCCGATAAGAATTAGAAAGGGAGTGCCGCTTATGAGTCGCCGCAACACCGAGCTGCTCTTGCTCATCGCCTCGGCGTTCCCCGTCATCCTGCTGTATGCGATGTACGTCCTCACCGCGGGCGCTGCCATCTCCTTTGAGACGCTCGCCGTACCGATCGGCCTCTTTGCCGCCTTTGCCGCGGCCCACATTGCCGTGCGCATCTTGGCGCCCGGTGCCGACCCTGCCATCCTGCCCATCGTATTTATACTTTCGGGCATCGGCATCACGTTCGTGACGCGTCTCGCCCCCGCTCTCGCCATCTCACAGCTCATCATCCTGTTTGTCTCGGTGGCCCTGATGGTGGGAACGCTCGCACTGGTCAAAAACCTCGACGTGGTCATGCGCTACAAGTACACCTTTGGCATCATCGGCATCATCCTGCTGATGCTGCCGATCTTTATCGGCACCACGATCTCGGGCTCCAAGCTGTGGATTCGCATCGCGGGCTTTACCATCCAGCCTGGCGAGTTCGCCAAGGTCTTTATCGTGCTGTTCCTGGCCGGGTACCTGGCCGAGAACCGCGAGCTGCTCTCCATCTCCAACCGCAAGATCCTGGGCTTTAAGATCCCTCGCCTGCGACTGCTGCTGCCGCTGTTTGCCGTGTGGGGTGTGTGCCTGCTCGTCGTCGTCTTCGAACGCGACCTGGGTTCGGCCGTGCTGTTCTACACCATCTTCTTGCTGATGCTCTACGTTGCCACGGGGCGCTTTTCGTATGTCGTTATCGGCCTTGCGCTCTTAGCCGTTGGAGCTGTGGGCGCCTACAAGTTCCTGTCTCACGTTCAGGTGCGTTTCCAGGTTTGGGTCGATCCGTTTAAGGACGCCCAGGGCCAGGGCTACCAGATCGTCCAGTCGCTCTTCTCGCTTGCCGATGGCGGCCTGGTCGGTGTTGGCATCGGCAACGGCATGGCCAACAACATCCCCGTCGTCGAGTCCGACTTTATCTTTTCGGCTATCGGCGAGGAGATGGGCCTTTTGGGCGGCGGCGCCGTGCTCATCCTGTTTATGCTTTTTGCCGTGCGTGGCCTCACCACGGCTGCCCGCGCTAAATCCGACCTTGCCGCCTTTAGCGCCACCGGCCTTACGGCAGCCATCAGCTTCCAGGCCTTCTTGATCGTTGGCGGCGTAACCCGCCTGATCCCGCTGACCGGCGTCACCCTGCCCTTTATGAGCCAGGGCGGCTCCTCGCTGCTGGCAAGCTTTATCATCGTCGCGCTCCTGCTGCGCGCCGGTGACGAGGCGACCGGACGCGAGGCCGAGCTTACCGGCACCGGCACCATGGCCGCCATCACCGATGATCAGGTCGCATCTGCCGCCGCCCCGACGGGCACGCGCTTTGCCACCTCGTCTTCCTACGGCAGCGGCAGCCATTCCGTCGGCTCGCGCATGCGCCGTCGCCTGCTCGACACGCCTGAATCCGGTGTGCTCGGCCGCGTGGCGCTCGCCAACCGTCTAACCCGTGCGGTGCTCGCCTTTACGGCGCTGTTCGCCATCCTTATCGGCAACCTCACCTATGTCCAGGTCATTAAGGCCAAGGACTATCAGGACATGCCGACCAACAACCACACCATCGCCCGCTCCAAGTACATCCAGCGCGGCTCCATCATCACGTCCGACGGCGTGACGCTGGCCGAGTCGCTGCAGCAGGAGGACGGCACCTACGTACGCTCCTACCCCAACGGCAACCTGGCAGCGCACGTGGTTGGCTACGTGAGCCAGCAGTATGGCACCACCGCCATCGAGAGCGTCATGAACGACACGCTCACCGGTTCTAAGGACTACTCCAGCTGGAACAACGCCATCGCGTCGCTCGCGGGCCAGACCCAGCCGGGCAACACCGCCAAGCTCACCATCGACTCGCGTATCCAGACGGCGGCCGAGCAGGCACTCAAGGGCTTTAAGGGCGCTGTAGTGGTCATCGACCCGCGTACCGGCGCGGTACTCGCATGTGCCAGCTCGCCCACCTACGACAACACCAACATCGACGCCCTGCTGCAGGCGGGCGGCGGCGAGGACGGCTCTATGTACAATCGCGCCATGGACGCGCTGTACACGCCGGGCTCCACGTTTAAGGTCGTTACGCTTTCCGCGGCACTCGAGACCGGCACCGCCAGCCTTACCAGCACCTACCAGGCGCCCAGCTCCATGGACATCGGCAACGCACCGGTCACCAACTATGCCAACGAGAGCTACGGCACCATCAGCCTGCAGCAGGCCTTTGCCGTGTCCTCCAACGTCGTCTTTGGCCAGGTGGCAAACGAAGTTGGCGCAAACACGCTCGTGCAGTTTGCCAACGCCTTTGGCTACGGCCAAAAGCTCGGCCAGGACCTGACCTCCGCGGCCTCCATCATGGCAGACCCGTCGCTCATGACCGAGTGGGAGACCGCTTGGGCCGGCGCCGGCCAGCCTGTCGGCATGGACCACACGCCCGGCCCGCAGACCACCGTCATGCAAAACGCCGTGATTGCCGCCGCCATCGCTAACAGTGGCGTGGTCATGGACCCGTACTTTGTAGCCCAGGTACTCGCCCCGGACGGAACTGTGGTCAAGACCACGCAGTCCCGCTCGCTGGGTCAGGCCGTCAGCTCCGCCACGGCCGACCAGGTCAAGCAAGCCATGCTCGCCGTCGTCCAGTCCGGTACCGGCACCGATGCCCAGGTCCCCGGCGTCAAGGTCGCCGGCAAGACCGGCTCGGCCGAGATCGGCGGCACCAACGTCAACTCGATGTTCGTTGGCTTTGCACCTTACGATTCACCCACGGTCGCCATCTCGGTGGCCTTGGAGGATTACGACAAACACGACGTCAAGGCGGCCAAGATTGCCGGCATCGTCCTGACCGCGGCGCTCGCCGCACAGGGAGCGTGATGCCCATGATTGAATCGGACACCCGAGGCGCGCCGCGGCCGAAGAGTTAGCGGCAACGCGCCACACGGCCCCAGCGGCCACATCGTAGGTACTACACACATCGTTGAGCGAATAGTTATGTTAGGAGCAGGAATGGAACAGAGGGTCCTCGGGGGAAGATACCTCCTCAAGGATAAGGTGGGGACAGGCGGCATGGCGACCGTCTTCCGTGCACAGGACCAGGTCCTCGACCGCACGGTAGCCGTCAAGATCATGCTGCCGCAGTATGCTGGCGACGCAACCTTCGCCGCACGCTTTAAGCAGGAGGCCCAGGCAGCAGCCGGTCTCTCCTCCCCCTATATCGTGGGCGTCTACGATTGGGGCAAGGACGGCGACACCTATTACATCGTCATGGAGTACCTGCGCGGCACCGACCTTAAGAGCGGCATCAAGAGCCACGGCGCCCTCGACCCCAAGAAGGTCGCCCAGATCGGCTCGCAGATCAGCTCCGCGCTTTCGGTCGCCCACAAGCACGAGATCATCCACCGCGACATCAAGCCGCAGAACATCATGGTGCTGCCCGACGGCAACATCAAGGTGATGGACTTTGGCATCGCGCGCGCCAAGAACAGCCACCTCACGCAAGACAACAACGTGCTGGGAACCGCCCACTACGTCAGTCCCGAGCAGACCCGTGGTCAGGACCTCGGCCCCACCTCGGATATCTACTCGCTGGGCGTCGTGATGTACGAGTGCGCCACCGGCCGCGTGCCCTTTGACGGTGATGACGCCATCTCAGTCGCACTCAAGCAGGTCAACGAGCTGCCTATTCCGCCGAGCCAGATCAACTCCGGTGTCGACGCCGACCTTGAGCGTATCATCCTCAAGTGCATGGAGAAGGACCCGGCAAACCGCTTCCAGACCGCCGACGAGCTGCGTCAGGTGCTCAACAGCTACCTGTCGGGCCGTGCCGTCAACGTCTCGGAGCCCACGCGCATCATCGGTGCCCCCGGTGAACTGGGCGCCACCAAGACTCGCGAGCTTTCCGATCAGACGCGCGCCATGGTACGTCCCGTCTCGGGCGTGAGCGGCCAGAATACCGCCCGTAGCTCGGTTTCGGGCTCCACCGGCTCCTACGAGGTCGAAAAGCCCAAATCCAACAAGAACAAGATCATCGCCGCCGTGGTGGCAGCCGTTGCCGTCATCGGTATCGTGGTGGCCTTTGCCACAGGACTCTTTGGCGGCGAGCAGGTCACCGTGCCCGATGTGCTGGGCAAGGACCAGCAGACTGCCGTCGAGCAGATCAAGGAAGCCGGCCTCGAGGTCGGCACCATCGACCAAAGCTACAACGACGATATCGACGAGGGCAAGGTCGCCGAGCAGACGCCCAACGGCAAAACCAAGAAGGCCAAGGGCACCAAGGTGAACCTGGTAATCTCCAAGGGCCCCAAGCCCTCCGAGAAGGTTGAGGTTCCCCGGCTTGTCGGCCTGACCAAGGACCAGGCAGAAGCCGCGCTGGCAAGCGTTGGCCTGAAGGGCAACGCCTCCGAGGAGGCCAACGAGGCCGATGAGGGCCAGGTCTTTGAGCAGGGCACCGAACCCGGTAAGGAAGTCGAGAAGGGCACGACCATCTCGTACAAGGTCTCCAGCGGTCCTGACACCACCTCCGTCCCCGATCTGACCGACATGACCGAGGCCCAGGCGCGCAACGCCCTCGATATGGCAGGCTTTGGCGTCGACGTGAGCTACCAGGAGAACGACTCGGTTACCGAGGGCACCGTGATCAGCTGGAACCCCAGCGGCAAGCAGAAGCCTGGCGCCACGATTACCGTCGTCATTGCCAAGAAGTCCGGCAAGGCCAGCGTTCCGGGCAACCTGTACGGCAAGAGCATCTCCGCGGCCGTCACCGCGCTCAACAACGCCGGGTTCTACAACATCGCATTCTGCGATCAGAACGGCAACCCCGTGAGCGGCAATGAAAACGCCACCGTTACGGGCGTCTCCCCCACCGGCAAACAGTCCACCGACAGCACGATTACGCTGACGGTTGCACTTTCTGGCTCGGGTTCGGGTTCAGGCACGAGCACGGGCGACGATTCCGGTACGACCAACTAGTCGCAACCCAACCGCTCATTACGGCTCTCGCCGCAAACATATTCGCTCACAGGCGCCCGCTTGCTCCCCCAGCAAGCGGGCGCTTCGTTTTTGACATGGCATGAACCAGAAGAGCCCGGTACCGTGACGGTGTACCGGGCTCGATCAATCTCTGGTGTCCCCGGGCTGATTCGAAAACTCCCCCCCGCGGGGAAATTGGTGACGCGGGTGTCGACGGTCCTAATCCGTCGGCAGCTCCCACAAACCAGAAACGGCGCCGCTCTCGCGACGCCGTTATAATCTTCTGGTGCCCCCGGGCGGATTCGAACCGTCGACACCCGCTTTAGGAGAGCGGTGCTCTATCCCCTGAGCTACGGAGGCATGTTGTACTAGTGTAGCAGATTTACACGTTGTGATGCAGCGTGTAGCCACTCTTCGAAGTTGCGGTGGAACAGCCCTCCGGAAAGTGCGTCCCACTATCCAGGCAAATTCTGGGTCAGACTTTCCCCATGGGACCTCGCTGGGAAACTGTGTCCCAGAATTTCGACTCGAAACGGGACACGGTTTCCCAAACGGGCCCGTTCCGGAAACTACATCCCGCAATCGGCACTCGAACCGGGATGCACTTTCCCGATCGAGCCTCATGGGAAACCGCGTCCCACTTTAGGGGGGCGCTCTTTAATGGCTAGTTGCCTTTGTGGAAAAGGTTCTTGATGACGGAGGGGATGCTCTTGGCGCCCTTGGCCGTCACATCGATAAAGTCGGGCGAACGAACGAGCTTGTCCTCGTCAATGTACTTACGCACCGCGCGAAGCGTTTCCTTGTCATTGCGCGTCGAAAACGTAAAGTGGCCATTCTCTTTGGTAAAGATGGCAAAACGCGTAATCTTCTTGGTGCCGCGCAAAACCTCGGCGGCAATATAGTCGACCTCGTCCCACGGGATTTGGATATAATCCTCGGGATTGCGCTCGTTATAGTACTCAAACGCCTTATTGCCCACCATCACGTTACCGTGACTGGTAAGCCCCATCAGGCAGGTTGCCGGCGTTGCCAGATCGACCGTGCTGTTCTGAGATTGCGCCATACGCGCCTCGCCCTCCAAATAAAACAATCGGACCGCATCCAGTGTACCCACCGGGTGCGGTCCGTTTCAATGGCTCAAAAGCCCTTGCCTAGCAACTCTCGGTCTTAAGCCGAAGCGTGCTTACATGAAGCCGCAGACGCGACCGATGATGCCGACGGCGAAGAGAGCCAGGATGATGACGATCGGGCTGACCTTCTTCTTGAGGAGCTTGCAGACCAGAAGGGTCAGGCACACGGCGGCAAGGCCGGGGATGAGCTGATCGAGGTTGGCCTGAAGCGTGGTGACCTTCACCGGGTCGAGTGCGTTGGCACCGACAGAGCTGTACATCGTCAATGCCTGCTTGATGCCCTCAGAACCGGCGGGCAGGTTGGCCCAGTCGATATAGGCGCCAGCGGACTGCGTGACCTTGGAGACGACCGGGGTGAAGGAGATGGACACCCAGCGCTCAACCAGGGCGCCGATGATGAACATACCCAGGATGGAAGCACCCTCGGTGACCTTGCCCATCAGACCGCCGGAGAGGTCCTTGGCGATGGAGGAGCCGACCTTGTAGCCAAACTCCTGCGTGTACCACAGGAAGGCGTAACGGATGATGTTCCACGCGAAGAAGAACAGCAGCGGACCGGCGATGCTGCCGGACAGGGCCAGGGAAGCGCCCAGTGCACCCAGAATCGGGCGAAGGGTGAACCAGAAGGCGGGGTCGCCGACGCCGGCGAGCGGGCCCATCATACCGACCTTGACGCCCTGAATGGCGACGTCGTCAATCGGAGCACCGTTGGCGCGCTCCTCCTCGAGGGCGAGGGTAACGCCAATGACGGGGGCGGAAACATAGGGGTGGGTGTTATAGAACTCCAGGTGGCGCTTAAGAGCGGCAA
>SKEO01002575.1_pt1 | contig 12402 bp, 12 predicted proteins | sample 4826801 | NCBI WGS metagenome assembly SKEO01 (sample SAMN11008807, study PRJNA524170) | human gut metagenome | biome: Human fecal sample; material: Feces; isolation source: fecal sample from pouch patient p3 | host: Homo sapiens | place: Israel: Tel-Aviv | collected 2016-02-25 | reverse complement strand
ACCAGCTCCATCCGCTCCAGGGAGATCGGGTCGCTTACATTGGCCCTGTGCGCTCCGCTCTCGAGCCGGTCGTCCCTGACCAGCGCGCTGTGTGCCCGCTTGAGGTCGTGGATCAGCGGCGACCCGGGTGCCATCTTGCTGCCCCTGTCCTTCCTCACGCGCGGCGAGCTGGGCTTCCTGTGACCATATGCGACCGCGACCGGGTTCTTGTGCACGTCGATGGCGACGCCGATACAGAGCTTCTGGCGGGATAGGCTGCGCTTGCGTGCCTGCCTGTAGCCCTTGGAGAGATCGGTTCCGTTGATGTATGTCTCGTCAATCCAGACGGTGTCGCGCTGCACGATTCGGTCCTGATAGCTGGATGCCGTGGCGAGCTGTGGTGCCGCCCACCCGAAGGCCATCTTGTGGGTGACGCAGTACAGTTCGGTCGCTCGCTCGACGGGAACGTTGTGGCTCATGAGCCTGATGAAGGAGACCAGACGGGGGTTGGCTTGCGGCGGTGCTCGAGGACGGTGCCCGTGAGGGGGATGAACCTCCTCTCGCAGGAGCGGCAGCGCTATCTCGTGACGTCGGCAGCGGTGGAGCCGTCTCTCCAGCCGCCGCATCCCAGTCACTTTGGGTCCGGCCGATAGGATTCGGCGGCACCTCTCGTCAAAGGCTTCTCTGAGCAGCAGGAATTCGTCGGCAGTCAAACCCGCCACGAGCTCCCTGAAGGGGTTCGCTCTTCCCATATGGATCTGTCCCATCCGCCCGAACTCCCACCCGGAGGGATTGTCGCCAAACAAAGATCCGGGTGGGCGCTCGGGCAAATTCTCTGTTTGGCTGTGAAAAGCACAGCATTCGGGAACCTTGCGGTCCTCGAATCATCACCTATTATCTAAGCTGTTGGATTGAATTATTAAGGGCTTCATCCAAATAGGTTTCTGCATAGATGTTGGAAATATTATGGTAAGCAAATTATTGGTTCTTAGAGAAGTCCGTTAATCTGTCTCTCGCTATAATCAATTCAGCTTGCAAGCGCATTGCTTGGAATGGTTGACCCAGCCTTATCAGTATTGGAGCTTCTACTTGAGCACCCAACGAAAGGATGGATTATGACCATGATTTCCTATATCGCGGTGGGCGCAAGCGGGGATGACCGTTCCAAGTAATTGCTGCAAGGCTTGCCCTCTCGGGTGGTACCCGAGCATTCCCGCCACAATCCTTGACGCGTCTTCTCATGGATTGGTTTTGAGTACTTATATGCGCTCTCTTTGATCGCTCCGATTCATTTTTGCTGAAACTTTGGATGTTGTCGGTTGATTTCCGAATTCACCCGAACATTATTGAGCGAATAGGTTGATTTCGTAGTTAGTCGGCGGTCCCGAAGCCCCTTCTGGGTCTCGGGTGGCGGCGTTTTCCCAGCAGGAAGAACGTTGGAGATGCATTTCGATGTGACCAGTGGTCATGCTTCGCCCACCGTCCGGTATCGCTTCCCAAGCTTAGCCGAACGGTCGATCCGTCTACCCCGTTTTGCCTTTAGCTAGGCCAGTGGGACATTGTCTCTCTCGGCGCAATTTTTGGCCGGAGAGAACATGGCGATTCGGAGGCCTTTGGGTCTCCGAATCGCCACCTTTTATCTAAGCTGTTAAATATGCTTCCTTGGCTGCTAGGATGCTTTGAGTAGATCGGGCCAAAAAGTGAACTAACTTGGAATGTTGTTTCTTTCTTTTGGCATATGGCATGCAGGATTGCGTGGGCTAGTACGCATGAAAATCAATCGATCCTGTAGCACTCTATGTTTGCATTGATTACCTCTTTGGCAAGTGCGAGGTGTTCTTCGTGCGAATTGTCGCTCGAACTTTGCCATCCGGCAATGTCTTTTTCATTTATGCGCCTTATGACAAAAGGTCCTTTGACAAACTCCCCGGCCACCTCCATGAATTCGTCGAAACTTGTTGTTACTCCTCGGGCATCAATTAACGCAATTTTGCCTTCCAAGGTAGCTTGGCAAAATACATGGTGACCCTTTCCGTTGCATTCTTTGATGATGAATGCCTCGTATCCAAGAATCTCTTCGACTTGCATGGCAAATGCCTGACATGACCCTTCGAGAAGACAACCCGCTGATGTTAGATGTTCCTCATCGTTGTCAATTTGAGCCAGGTGACCATCGTAGTCAATCTCCTTGAGATTCGCATAATTATTGTTATCGCAATAGAACCCCTTGTGTAGTTCAGTCCCATGGACAGGACAGTATCTGCTTCGGTCAGTTTTTCCGGGTAGTGCTTTTGCAGTAGACAGTTTCTTCATTGGTTCTCCGTTTGGATGTCGTTATCTAAATATTTGTAGTTACAAGTATCTAAGTTAATTTCTCGTGGGGACATTGGTTTAGCCTGAAAAGGACTGTTTCAATCTTTGATATTTGATAAAGGGGAAATGGGGCACTCAGTGACTAGAGGAGGGGTAACGAACGTGGAGCGAAAATACGGCAATATCTTGGTTACGGGCGGTTGTGGTTTTTGCGGTTCTGCGTTTGTCCGCTATGTTGTGAACAACGTTCCGAATGTGCATGTCACCATCTTGGATAAGCTGACCTATGCCGCTAATCCTGGTAGCATTGCTGGGCTTCCGGAGGACAGGATTAAGCTTGTTGTTGGTGACATCTGCGATCCGGATTTGCTTGATCAAGTGGTTCCCGGGCACGATGCAATCGTTCATTATGCTGCGGAGTCTCACAACGACAATTCGATCATCGATCCAGAGCCTTTTGTAAAGACGAACATTGAAGGCACGTATCAGCTCCTAGAGGCTGTTCGTAAGCATCAAGTTAGGTTTCATCACATTTCGACTGATGAAGTGTTTGGAGACCTGGCACTTGATGACCCGCGCAAATTTTCCGAGGAGTCTCCCTATCGACCGAGTAGCCCCTATTCAAGCTCCAAGGCGGCATCTGACATGCTTGTGAGAGCTTGGATTCGCACCTATGGTCTGCAAGCGACTATTTCTAATTGTTGCAATAACTACGGTCCATATCAGCATCCCGAAAAGTTCATTCCGCATTCGATTGTATGCGTCCGGCACGGGGAGCGTCCTAAATTGTACGGGGACGGTCTGAACGTACGCGATTGGATTCATGTTGATGACCACGCTCGTGCTGTTTGGCTCATTTTGAACGAAGGGAAGATCGGGGAGACCTATCTTGTCGGAGCCAATTGCGAGCGCAGCAATCTCGAAGTTCTCAAGCTCATTCTTAAAGCAATGGGCAAAGACGAAGACTTTATTGACTGGGTTAAGGACCGTCCCGGCCATGATCGACGGTACGCCATAGACGCTAGAAAGCTCCGCCGCGAGCTTGGTTGGGCGCCGATCCATGGTGATTTTGCGACAGAGATTTCCCGATTGTGCCATAGCAACATGCTTTTAACCTGATTAGCCTTTTGGGTTAGGCTGCTGCTCACGAATCTCTCGACGATGGGGCGCGCTTCTTGGCATAGAGTTTAAGCAACCGTATGAAAGGGGACAGACATGGGCAATCGAAAAGCTATGTTTGCATCGGTGTTTATCGTGCTTCTGTTGGGAATTTGCCTCGTTCCCGCATTTGCTGAAGACAACGTGGCTGCCGGTCAAGATACAAATGCCTCCATGGCTGCAGACCAGTTGAACGAGTCCGAGCTCGTTACCAACGAAGCTATGTCCGTGGACAGCACGTCCGATTCGTATGTGTCGGATTCGACTGATACTGTGAAGCCGGAAAAGCCCAAGTCTGTCTATGATCTTGCTTCCGGGCACGTCGATGACCTTGCGGGTGAGTTTTGCACTTTTGGCTCTTCGGTTAACAGCAATTTTGTACTGGATGTTCCTGGTGGTACGGCATCTGCTGGTAGAAAGCTGCAGCTGTACAGTGGAAACAAGACGAATGCTCAGGTCTGGCGTGTGTCTCACGATCAGAAGGCTTTGTTGTCGTTACTTGTGTCAAGGGTTGCACGCTTGATGCCTCGGGCGGTAACGCGAGCAATAGAAATCCCGTTCAGCTTTGGTCCGATAACGGCACCCTTGCGCAGCGCTGGGTCGCAATTAAAGATACCGATGGCATCTACACCTTAATTTCGGCGCTCAACCAGTCGTTTGCCATTGACGTAGCAGGTGGAGCTGCCGCAAATGGCTCTGCAGTGCAGTTGTATGAGGCAAACGGCACGGCCGCTCAGCGATGGGTGCTAACGCCTGCCAAAACTGAGCAGCAGCAACTCGATGATCGGGCGCATCGGCTCTGGAAAAGCGCTCTCTCTGACTGATGGGGGAGAGCTTGTTCAGATGATCTCAAGCAGCGCGGATTCTCAGCGGGGGCGCAGTACATTGTCTGGCGGTAAGATCGCTCTGCAAAACGCGGCTACAGGCCAGTATCTCTGCGCTTCTGGCTCCTCCGCGTCCATAGGAATAGTCGCTTCCCTTGAATTGCCTGGCGTTCTGTTTAATGTAAGGAGTGTCGGGGGTTCCTTCTAAAGGGTTTTATATGATTTAGCTTATGTTGGCGGAGTCAAGGTATATGCTGCTCCCGGTGGATAAGTGGCCATCGGGCGCAATGCTTACTTGGCATATAGGCAATCGCGTTATCCACGTAGAGAGATTCCATCTACAGAAGAATTATGGTTTTTTGATCGGCGTTTTCGCTGAGATTCATAAAGAAATGGGCAATCAGAAATCTAGACTCCTATTGGTCAGTGATGGAAAAGGCCATAAATCTGTACAAGATTACGTAAGAGAGCTCGGATTGTCAGAATCTGTAATATTTTCAGATAAGTCTCTTGAGACAAAAGGATTGTATTAATATAAAAAATATTTACTCTTCGTCGCTTTTCGAGGGCTTTGGTTTGGCATCCCTGGAGGTTAAGGCGTCCGGGCTCTCTTACGTGATAACTGAAAATTCTCTTCAAATGGTGTTGACTACGCCTTATTGTCGAAGCCTTTTCGTTTCTGTGGATTCTAAAGTATGGGTACATATTGCTCTTGGTCTTTTGAAACTTGCCCCAAAATAAGGGAGCTTTGCGCCTAAGAGGTTGTTGATTGTGATTTTGGGATAGATCAATCAGCAACCTTGATTAGAAATATTTTGATTAGTTGTATGAGCAAGGATTACGTTTGTGATTTATCAGCCAAAGTATGAACCGTTATCGATTCGCGCTAACATGGTTTGGAATGCTGCAGGATCTATAGTTAATCTTGGATGTCAGTGGTTAATATCCATTCTTGTTGTACGTCTTTCTACGGGCTTCGATGATGCCGGCCTCTACTCTCTGGCTGTTGCTATATTCGGTGTGTTTTCTCCTATTAGTCAGTATCGTATGTATACGATACAAATTAGTGATATAACCGGAGAAAATACTCTCGGGGAATATCTGTCATTTCGGCTTCTTACTAATGCAATTGCTTTTGTTTTACTCATTGTGTATGCGGTGGTTACCGTATCACCTTATGCGGTTTTGATTACGATTGCATATTCCATTTACAGGTTATTAGCTCTGACGATAGATGTTTTTCATGCTTGTGATCAAAGAAATCACCGAATGGATTTTATTGGAAAGTCTCTAATTCTTCAGGGGCTTCTTTCTGTAATCGGATTTTCAACCTTTTATTATTTCAGCCATAATCTTGTTATTACATTCGTACTCTTGGCATTTTTGATGGCCGTCATCGGTTTAGTATTTGATTATCCGCGCACGACTTCGTTTGAAGGTTTGAAGTTTGGGATCTCGTGGTTAAAGGTGCGCCATCTATTGATTCGTTATTTCCCTATTGTTATCGCCGCGGTTGCAGCAAGTTCCGCAGCTTCTCTGCCGCGCCAAATTTTGGCATCTCATTTTGGGGATTCGTATTTAGGAATCTACGCATCTGCTGCTGCTCCCGTTGCGATAATTCAGATGGGAGCTTCATATATCTACAATCCTTTGTTGTCTTATTTTGCTGAAAGTTATAATGACAAAAACGATCAGATGTTTAGAAACCTTATGTTTCGTTGTGTTGCAGGAATGACGTGCGTTTGTTTCGTTTCACTGCTAGGAGTTACTTGCCTCGGCGAAAAGGTGTTGGTCTTGCTTTACGGAACGCAAATGCATGGCTATGTGTACTTGCTATATCCCTTAATTATTCTCGCGGTCCTTACAGGCTTCATGTGGTTTATGAATGACTTACTCATTTCGATTCGCGTATTTAGAGGTGCATTTTGTGGTAGCGTCATTGCCATTATTGCCTCTGTTATTGCATTCCCGTTAATTTTGGTTTTTGATATGAATGGCGTTACGTTTGTTTGCATTGTATCTTCTTTGGTGAGCATTGCGGGGATGGCTGTTTTTCTTCTCGTGGCTTTGAGAAGTCATTTTGTTTGAGAGAGCTTCTATGCCTTATATATGCATATTTACCCCAACGGTTAATCGTTCAGGTTATTTGAAACGGTAGTGTCGAGAAAGTTTGAGTTATGTATATGGGCAATACGTTTGACTTGCCTATGAGTTTGGATGCTATTTCTAATCGACCGCAGCAGTATGAACAATTACTTGAGGCGGTTTCGTTGAACGTGCACTTGTTCCTTTCGTGGACGATCCGAATCGTTTCTGTTAGTCTATTTCTTAACGGAGAATTGTTATGTTTTTAAGTGTTTTTACCCCGTGCTATAACCGTGCATATACGCTCACACGTTTATTTGAAAGCATAAAAGCGCAAAAGTTCTCAGATTTTGAGTGGATCATTGTCGATGACGGCAGCTCCGACAATACGAAGGAGCTCGTTGAATCTTGGATTGCGGATGATGATCTACCTTTCGAAATACATTATTTTTATCAGGAAAATGCTGGTAAACATGTAGCTTGGAATAACGGACTCAGCCACGCGAATGGCGAGCTGTTTTTACCTGTTGATAGTGATGATTATTTTGTTGACGGTGCGTTTGGCTCCGTTGTAAAAATGTGGAAGGCTTCAAAAGACGACGAAAAGCTAATCGCTTTTTCCGGTGTAAGAGTCTTTCCGGGGAACAAAGAAACTGGCGGCTATTTGTTAACGATGGATGAACCTTATAAGGACTATTCATCCATTACCCGCCTAGCAGAAGGAATCGATGGTGACTTAGCTGAAATATTTTTCACTTCGAGGTTGCGAAAATACCCGTTTCCAGTTTTTGAAGGAGAACGGTTTGTAACCGAAGCTGTTGTCTTTAATAGATTCAGTATGGATGGCTATCTTGTCAGGGGCTTTGCGTATCCAATTTATGTTTGCGAATATTTGAATGATGGTTATACCAAAAACGTTAATCATCATTTGATTAGCAACTGGAAAGGCTACAAACTTTATGTTCGAGAATTGATGGGCAGCAACGCGCCGATATCCTCAAAGTTCATTCCCTTCTGCGGTTTTATTTATCGACTTCTTTTAAAAACCTTTCGTATTGTTAAGTAAGGCAGGCTAAGAAAAATTACTTGCGGGTTGCGATGATAGTTGTGTATGTAGCGTTATCCGCAGCTAATTTTCTACAGCATATTTAATCGCAGGTGGCATCGAGCCTGGCGTAGGGTAACGGCGCGCGGTCGGGGGCTTTCACACAGTTCCTCATATCTACGTCAAGCTCGAGCCGATGGTGCCCACTTGGTCCTTGGAGAGTCTGGACGCGTCGATTTTCTCGGCGAGTCGCTGCGCCTGCGGGTGCCGGTGGCGTACATCTCGGCCATGGCGGCCACGAGAACGCGGTCGATGCGCTGATAGCGCACGCGCATGTTCTCCGGTATGAAGAACAGTAATAAGCGTGTTTACGCTTATTTAAATCGCTACATGATCTAAATACAAAGAAATAAGAGAGTCTACGGTGCACTTAATATCAAAGCCGGACCCCCTCACATAATTAGCTCCATCGATTCGATCCATGTCTGCACGAATTGGCTCATCGACCATTCTCTCGGCCCACGTTGTCGTACTGTTTAGACCATCCATCTTATAAGCGTAAGGACTGCAAACCGCCATATCGGGCAGAGCGGGTGACAGGATGCAAGGAAGTCCAGAAGCTTGCGCCTCAATAGCAGCTATTCCAAGACCTTCCCACTTTGAAGGAAAAACAAACAGGTCCATGGCCATCAACAAATCAGGAATATCCGAACGCACACCCAGAAATACAACTTTGTCGTGAATATTTAATTCAGCTGCAAGTTGTTCCATGTCATTACGAAGAGGACCCCTGCCGATAAGAAACAAACGCCCATCAAATTCACCGCCGTCGCACTTTGCAAAAGCCTTCAACAAGAATTCGTGATTTTTTTCATCTGAAAAACGCCCAATATGGCAAATAGCTTTCTGTTCAGGAGCTATGCCAAGATTACGCCTCATGGAAGATCTTGTTTTAGATGAAAACTTGTAGTGTTTAACATCGATTCCGTTATTTAATACAGAGAAACGATCGCTCGTAACAACCGCCCTGCCAAAGCGATCCACACCCGCCTCGCGAGAGCAAGCTAAATAGTAGTCAGCAATATAACGTGTGGGGTATGAGAATAAGCGAAAACCGATTTCAGGAAGCGAAAGGCTTGGGTTTGTATTATGTCTATGAGCGATACAGAATAATCCATATTTCTTCGCTTCTTTAATTACGAAGCAAGCAGATGAGCCAATATGCACATGCACCGCACAGTAGTTATGATGCGTGCGGAAAAAATCGCGGCACTGTTTTATATACGAAACGGTGTTAATCCCATTTAGGCGATCGATAGAAAAAATAGACCCACCCAAAGCACGAATTTCAGGATCAAAATCACACTCTCTAGCTTCGTGGACAAGAAAATCAAATTGCAGAATGGATCTGTCGATATTTCGATACACATTCATAATCAACGTTTCGGCACCGCCTCTATCCATGGCGCCTATCACATGAAGAACCCTGCAAGGACAATCGTAATTAACAGGATCCATGCTTTTAACGATCAAGAGATTTCCCTCCGAATGATTGTTTTGCACTGATTATACTAATATTCGGGGTAACTAACCGAACAATCAGTTTATGGAGCTGTTTCATTATATGGGCGACAATTCCTACATTTGCATCTTCTCGGCACTCTTTGAACCGCATGTCGGTGGAGTTGAAGCTTACACAAAAGGTCTAGCAAATGCGCTCACAAAGAAGGGGAATAAAGTCATCGTAGTTACGATGAATACCGAATCTGCTCCGTCAGAGGATGCAATTGATTCTATTAAGGTTCTAAGACTCCCTTGCTATAACTTGCTTAAAGGCAGATATCCAATTCCAAAAAAGAACGCTGATTACCGCAAAGCATGGAAAATGCTCAAGTCCCTTAATATCGAGAGCGTTATTATTAACACCCGATTTTATCCTCTAAGTATTGAGGCTGCTCGATTTGCATCAAATGCAGGGGTTCGACCCATTGTCATCGAACATGGTTCAGCATATTTAACTCTCGGAAACCATGTTGTGGACCCGTTTATTCATCGAGTAGAAATTATACTTATCAATCAGATTAAAAAATACAATCCCTGCTTTTATGGCGTTTCAAAAAAAGCGAGCGAGTGGCTTTCTCAGTTTGGTATCACAGCCGAAGGAGAAATACATAACGCGATAGATTATGTCCAATTTTGCAGCGAATCAAGTAACCGTAATTTTAGAGAAGAACTTGGAATCCGTAGTGATTCGGTTTTAATTTCATTTGCAGGACGGCTCGTTCCGGAAAAGGGCATTGTTGAGCTCATTGAGGCTGCCAGGGTACTTGAAAAAACCCCGGAGGGTTGCGAAGGCAAGCTTATTATTGCAATCGCCGGCGATGGTCCGCTTTTTTTGAAAGCAGATAAAACTAAACCCGATAATATGATTTTGCTTGGGGGGCTATCCCGTAAAGATTTAGCAGCTTTAATGTTGCAATCTGATGCATGTTGCCTCCCTTCGCGGTCTGAAGGCTTTTCCACAGTCTTGCTAGAAGCTGCAGCATGTGGTATCCCCCCTATTGCGACGGACGTTGGCGGAATGCGAGAGATTGCACCCAATAACCAGTTTGGAATCCTAATTAGCTCAATGCGGCCCCTGGATATTGCTAATGGCATTCAAGCAGCTTGTCGTTCGGAAATTGGACTAAAACAAATGGGCAAGAATGTCAAAAGGCGGGTTGAAAATAATTTCAGCTGGAGTGAGACCGCTAAAGAAGCAATGTCTGCTATGGAACACGCTAATAAAGGGCGTGAGTGAGTATTTACACGTTTGAGTGCTGCTGAATACCACAAAACAGCACTCCCGACATTGCGCTTGCGCACCGGACGAGATTGCGGTACGCGTGTAGCGCTCTAACCGGCGCCATTCTCCTCGTACGGATATATAATAATATAGTTATCGTATGACTCATCCGCTCATAAGATATATTGAGTGGTTGTTCAGGTTCTACTGATTTGTCTCGAGAGAATGGGTTTCGATTGTCATTAAGATCGAATGTGCTCATTGCGATTCCTGCATATAACGAAGAGGAATGCATTGAAGGCACAGTAAAAGAACTCCGTTCGGTTGCTCCAGGGTTTGACTTCATTATCATCAATGATGGTTCTTACGATCGTACGGGTGAAATATGTAAATCGCTAGACTGCAAGGTTATTGACATGCCAATTAACTGTGGCCTTACAGTTGGTTTTCAGACCGCGGCTCGATATGCCGTTGATCATGGATATGACTATATGATCCAATTTGATGCAGATGGGCAACATCGTCCGGAGTATTTGGCTGCTCTTGTTGAGAAAGCGGTAAATACTGGTTCCGACATCGTTATCGGTTCTAGGTTTCTGACTGTCCGCAAAGATAAATCGATGCGCATGGTTGGTTCACGCATGATTACCGTATTGATTAAGATGCTGACCGGTCATCGCATTAGTGATCCCACATCTGGCTTCAGGCTGTTTAGTCGCCCTGTGCTTGAAAGATACTATTACGACAACACTTTAAATCCCGAGCCAGAATCGATTGCTTTGTTTTTAAAACAAGGATACTCAGTATCCGAAGTCCAGGTATCAATGCGCGAGCGTCAGGGTGGAGAGAGCTATTTAAACCCGGTCAAATCAATGCAGTATATGCTTAGGGTTTTCGCTACGCTGCTGATAGTTCAATGGTTTAGGTGATTATTGTGTCATTTACACTGCGCATTTTACTTATTGTATTTGCCGTTATTGTTTTCTATTTCGTTATCCGGAAGCTGAAAAAGGCACAAATGCAGGTCTTAGACTCCTTATTTTGGATTATGTTCAGCACAAGCTTTGTTTTGCTTGGCATATTTCCTGAGATAGCTGTACACATTGCCGGTCTTTTAGGGTTTATGTCTGCCTCGAACTTTGTTTTCCTATATGTGATAGCTGTTCTGGTGGTTCGCGATTTCACTATCTCATTGAGACTAGCCAAGCAGGAAGAGCGATTGAATTCGCTGGTGCAGGCTGCTGCTTTGAATTGGAACAGCAACGACCTTAAATCATCCAATGACGGTCAATTGTGATTATTCGTAGCGGTAATGTCATCTTTTGACATATTACGTCGTGCTTCAAATAACTGTTGTGGTTGCCTTGCCTTGTCTTGAACATTGATGACAATGTGAAATAATTAATTGATTTAGCGCAACCAAACGGCGCTTTTATGTTCAAAAGCTTGAAAGGTTAACTGCCAATGTGGTTTGAATATACAGCGTGCTTCAGCGTCTGCCTTGCTTTTTTGTATTTACCGGGTTTGATCGCGCTTCTGCCCCTTAGGCTGAATCCAATAACTCTTATGGCGATTTCTCCTCTTCTGGGCGCTGCATGCTACGGTGTGCTTCCTATTGCGTACGGGCTGTGTGGCATACCCTGTACGACCGTTTCGCTTTTTGGACCTGCGCTGTGCGTAGCATTTTTGCTCAGCTTTGTTAGTGTGATTGCAGCTAGGCGTCAGTCCGATCAAAGGCAAAGCATTGAAACAGCAGATGTCGCTATTGTTTTTTCCACGCTTGCGGTAAGCGTTCTATTGGTTGTCGTCTTTTTTACCAAGAACCTCGATACTGCCGGTTCGATTTTTCAGGCATTTGATAATGGACATCATCTTAATAAGATTGCTACATTTATTGCTACTGGCAATTATTCGTCAATCGGCTTCACTGAATACACCGCGTCTCTTGGGTCTGTACCCTCTCCTTATTTGGGAACAGAGGCGTTCTATCCCTCGGCTTGGCATGGCCTTGTCGCTATGTGCTGTTCTGCCGTGGGAGCAAATGTCGCTGTCGGTATTAATGCCGTTAACACCGCTTTAATTGCCGTTGTGTTCCCGCTGGGGATGACGTATTTCATTTCCTGCATTTTCAAATCTCGTCGTTTAACGCTTGTGGCGTCAGTGCTCGTTTTGGCAGTCAGTTCTTCTGTGTGGGATTTCGTTTCGTTTGGACC
>SKEO01002573.1_pt1 | contig 12406 bp, 10 predicted proteins | sample 4826801 | NCBI WGS metagenome assembly SKEO01 (sample SAMN11008807, study PRJNA524170) | human gut metagenome | biome: Human fecal sample; material: Feces; isolation source: fecal sample from pouch patient p3 | host: Homo sapiens | place: Israel: Tel-Aviv | collected 2016-02-25 | reverse complement strand
CTTCAAAGGCGAAAGAAACATGACCCGTTACGAACTGGCTCAGATCGTAGCTCGCCTCATGGCAAAAGAAGACCAGCTGAACGCTGAACAGCAGGCAACTCTGGACAAACTCGCTGGCGAATACGCTGACGAACTCGCAAACCTCGGCGTTCGCGTTTCCAACCTGGAAAAGAAAGTCGGCAATCTCTACTGGTCCGGCGACGCTCGTATGCGTTATCAGGATAAAGGCAACAACGCAGATGCTTGGAATGGCCGTATCCGCCTGAACGTAAAAGGTCAGGTCAATGAATCCACCTATGTACAGGGCCGTTTCCTGAACGAAATGGATTTCAAAGGTAATGGCGATTCCAACACCACTATGGATCAGCTGTATGTAAACCACAACTTCAGCAAAGAAGTCGCAGTACGCCTCGGCCGTCAGCCGATCGCATTTGGTAACCAGGGTGGCTGGCTCATCAACCTGAACAAGGGTTATGATGGCGCTCAGGTCGCTTACAACAATGGCAAACTGGCTCTCACCACCGGCTTTGGTCAGCTGAATGCTGTAGATAAGGATGGCAATGCTACAGCAGCAGCAGATAAAGACTTCTACTTTGCACAGGGTGCTTACAACTTCAGCTTCGCAAAATTGAATGCTGATTACATCGCTACTAAAGAAACTAGCGACAACACTGAAATTTATGGTGTTGGTCTGAACATTCCGGTTCAGCAGTTCAACGTATTCGGTGAATACTGGAACAACACCACTGCCAAAGACTATGATACCGCGTGGAACGCAGGTCTCTCCTATGGCAAAGCTGACTGGAAGAAAGCAGGCACCTGGGATCTGGCAGTTGCATACAATGATGTTGATGAAGGACTGTTCCTCGAAGGCATGTCCGGTCTGCAGACCACTCCACTGAACTTCCTGAACAAAGCAACCAACGTTACTTTCTGGAATGCAATCGCAAACGTAACTCTCCAGAAGAACGTACAGCTCCATGCTGAATACGCATTCGCAGTTGACGCTGACAAGACCGCTGCTGGCGCAGAAGTCAAGGACGATGACTCCTGGACTGTTTCCCTGAACTACAAATTCTAATTTGTGAGTTCTCGCAAACAAACCTGAATCCAAAAAGGAAATCTCAGAAATGGGATTTCCTTTTTTATTGCCCGCTCCGCGTTTTGCTAAATGCATGATACGAGAATACCGCATCCCCGTATCGTCATTTCGAGCGGAAGCGAGAAATCTTTTTCGTTCGCGATCGATCAGGAAAAGTGAGGACAGCGGATAACGGGAAACACCGTATACCAAGCGACTTCATTTTAGGGGCGGTGTTTCCTCAGAAAGTGTCGCGCCGCTTTGCTTTCTTCGCTGCGCTTTGATTTCTCACTATTTCTTCCCAAGGCGCAGGTCCCCTGTTATAATGGATAGAGATTCAATTACAGGAGGCCAATTATGTCACAGAGTGCTATGCAGGAGATCACCTGTCCGAAATGCGGGAAGAAGACGTCTTTCCTCGTATGGGACAGTATCAATACGATGAAGAATCCGGAGATGAAGGAGAAGGTCAGAAATGACGAGGCCTTCCGTTTCCACTGTCCGGAGTGCGGCGCGTCAGCGCTTTTGAATTACAATTTCCTCTATCATCAGCAGGAGGATAAGGTGCTGATCTATGTCAGTGCAGATGGCGAGGATGCATCGGAGATGGCGCAGATCTTGGACCAGCGGGGGAATGCCTTCGACGGCTATCGGAAACGCATCGTCCGTTCCTACAATGCATTCAAGGAAAAGCTCCTCATCCTCGATGCGGGCTTCGATGACCGGATCGTGGAGATCATCAAGAGCTCCGTATGGGACAATGTCGAGGCACACTACAAGGATAAGAAGATCGATGAGATCTATTTCGCGACCAATGACGACGGTGTGCACGGCTTCCTCTTCCGCAGAGCAGGAGAGATGGTGGCATCGATGGAATTTGATGAATCCCTGTACAAGGCCATCTATGACAGCGCCTATGAACGCCTCGATGCCGCGACAAGGAATGATCTCTATATCGATCGCGACTGGGCGAAGGATGTCGTAGAACGGATGGGATAGAAGGGGAAGCCCGTGGGCAGGGCGCCCTTTGATTGAGCGAAAGAGGGTTCAGGGTTCAAGGTTCAGGGTTGTGGTGGCGGCTTCGCCGCGATTGATGTCTCAGATCGCAGCTGTTCTGGCATTCGTTATCTCTCATACGACGTTTCTCGCCGCTCAGGATGACGAAACAGGGCGATGCCCGAAGGTCTCTTGACAGCAGGTTTCCCTCGTATCGTCTGCCCCCTTGCGGGTAATGCTATTAAGTTAAGGAAATCGTTAGCTACGTAACGTCTTGCTTCCCCCTTCGGGGGAAGTGCCGAAGGCAATATGTGCAAGCGAACTGGATTTTTAGGAGCGTAGCGACGCTAAAATCCAGTGAGACGCCATTTCGAGCGCAGCGAGATGGGGCATGCTAGCGGTATAGCGTGCTATGTTGAATAGTCCGATGGCTATCGATATTCCAACACTTTCATGCAATACCGCTACGTAGCCCCCTCAGCCCTTTGGGCAGCTCCCCCGATGGGGAGCCAAGAACGTTCTGCCGTTTAACTTAACAGCCTTCCCCTCGAGGGGAAGGTGCCCCGTAGGGGCGGATAGGGTACTGGCGGTATGAAAGACAGATGAAGAAAACGGAGAGGTGTGCGGCACATTTGGGGAAAGCCGCTTATATTTTATCTGCATTGAAAAAGCCGCAGAGGGAATCGTTGGATTCACTCTGCGGCTTTTTCGATGGAAACAGAGAGGAAAACGGCAAGCGGGCATCGCCTATATACTTGCGGCGAAGCCGCCACCACACCCTGAACCTTTAAACCTTAAATCTTCTTACTTCGTTCCGAAGATGCGGTCGCCGGCATCGCCTAGGCCCGGGAGGATGTATTTCTTTTCATTCAGCTGACGGTCGAGGGAGGCGGTATAGATCGGAACGTCCGGATGTGCCTGATTCACGACCTCGACACCTTCCGGGGCAGCGACGAGACACATGAATTTGATATTCTTGACGCCTTTTTCTTTCATCATGTCGATGGCTGCGACGGCGCTGCCTCCGGTAGCGAGCATCGGATCGACGAGGATGAAGTCACGATTTTCCACATCCGGGAGCTTGCAATAGTATTCGATCGGCTTGGCGGTGACGGGATCGCGGTAGAGGCCGATGACGCCGATGCGGGCAGACGGCATGAGTTCGGTGAGGCCTTCCACCATGCCGAAGCCGGCGCGAAGGATCGGGACGATGCCGAGCTTCTTGCCGGCGACCTGTTTTCCTGTCGCTTTTTCGAGCGGTGTCTCGATAGCGACATCTTCGAGCGGCAGATCGCGGGTGAGCTCATAGCCCATCAGGAGCGTGATCTCCTGCAGCAGACGGCGGAACTCACCGGAGCTGGTTTCTTTCTTTCTCATAATGGTCAGCTTGTGCTGGATCAGGGGATGATCAATGACATGGATATGCATAATGGCCTCCTCAGGGAAATACAGAGTGAATAGGAAGTAGCGTTTTTTGCTTTTCTCATTGTAGCACAAATGAGAGAGGTTTGGGGCAGAAAGGGGAGAGGATGAGAGGGCCCACCGCTCTGGAAAGCCAAAGAGCAGGAGATCCTATGCTCCTTTGCGACTTTCAGAGTCTGTGGGATTTTTTCGCGTGAGCTCCATGGGCGAATCATCAAAGAGCCTGCCGCTTTTCTCCTTAAATCTTTCTTTAATGACAATTCCCGAAGAATGTTGTAAAATGAAAGACAGTATGACAGAAATGCATTTTTATACCTTTATATATAGTTTGAGGTTCATATAGCTCCAAGTAAAGAAAAGAGGAATCCTATGAAATCCAATAAACTGACATCCCTTCTCTGCGCGCTGGCTCTGACAGGGGCGGTTCTGCCGCTTTCTATGGCAGAGGCGGCAGAACCGGCTTTGGCGGCTCCGGCGGCAGCCGTCCAGGAAGCACCTTCTCAAAGTGTGAACTACACCGATGCCCTGATGAAGGGACTTTCTCTGACGCTTCCTGATGTCCAGAGTGCGGTCGAGTCAGGCACGTTCAAGAATCTTTCACCAGAAGCGCCTAAGCCTGCAGAGCCGGAGCCCGCTCCATTGCCCGAACCGGAACCAGAGCCGGAGCCCGAGCCGGAACCCGAACCTGCGCCTGCCCCGGCACCGGCGGCGAAGTATACCGCAGATCAGGGGAGCGCAGCCGCCGAGATCGGATCCGATGGTGCGTATGACGGCATGACCTACAGCTCGGACAAAGCGGATGAGAATGCGCTTCGCGTCTCCATGGCATACATCACCGCGAAGGGCGATACCATCACGAAGTCTGGTGACACCTCGAATGCAGAAAGCAGTGACCTTTACGGGATGAATGCGGCACTGCTCGTGACCCATGGCGGACACGGGGCTTTCACGGATGTGAAGATTTCCAGCACAGGAAACGGCGCGACGGGCGCCTATGGCTACAGCAAGGGCACGTACATCAATCTGACGAATGCAGAGGTCTCCACCACGGGCGCGCAGGCTGCCGGCGTCGAGGTCTCCCAGCGTGCGATGATGAAGGTAGAGGCATCCACGGTCACTACCACCGGAAATCAGTCGCCGGCGATCCGCATCTCTCAAAACGGCGGCATCCTTCTCACCGAAAACTCCGACTTTACCGCTTCCGGCGCGAATGCACACGGCATCTATACCCAGGGCGATGTGACCATCACAGGCGGGACTGTCAAGGCGGAAAAGACCAAGGCGGCTGTCATCAAGAATATCAGCTCCATCACGCTCGATGGAGCGACGCTCGAAGGCAATGAGACAGGCGCGCTTCCTTACAATATCGTCATGTACTCGGATGCCGACGCGATCGGTGTCACAGGGACGCAGCAGTTCGAGGCGAATCATGCAAGCCTCATCTCTCATAAGGGCGGCATGTTCTATGTGACCGGCACCCACTGCCGCATCACGCTGAAGGACAGCACGCTCACGCAGGATGAAGCATCGCCTGTCTTCACCATCACAGGCAATGACGGCGGCTACGGCTGGGGCGATGCAGGCGCGAACGGCGGTCACGCGGAAGTCATCCTGTCGCATCAGATCCTGAATGGCGATATTCTCCTCGATACCATCTCGGATATCAATCTCAGTATCAAAGACCAGTCCACCTGGACCGGTGCGATCACCATCGCGCCGAATGCCCAGGAGGGCGCTCCGTACAAGACCAATGCCGATATTTTCATTGCGGAAGGCTCTACATGGAACCTGACCGCAGACTCTCAGATCACCAGCCTCTTCAATCTGGGCACGATCCATTACAACGGACACACCATCACACTTGCCGATGGGACGGTCATGAAGGAATAAATTGACAGAAATAGAAGATCACGCGGTGCGAGGTAGTCGCATGGCGTGATTTTTTATTTGAGACTGAAGTTTGAAAGCAGGAATGAGTGGCTAGGGATTAGGAGCCTTGAGTGACTAGTGACTAGTGGCTAGTGACTGGGTTTCTTCAGCATCGTCATCCCGAGCGCAGCCGAGGGATCTCTACTGCCCTGCAGGAATCAGCGTGTATGCGCTGAGGGGAAACGATGTCTTGGTGCTGCCTCACATCAGGCAATGAGCGTTCTGCAATATAGATTTCTCGGCTACGCTCGAAATGACGACAGCGCGAAGCGCTATCAAAACTCCGCGGCGCTTCATTATTATTTGCGCCGCACCAACCCCTTTGAACCCGTAGAAACTACAGAACCCGCCCCCCTCTTTCGCACGCAATCAAAGGGCACCCGCTCGGGGGATAACCCTGAACCTTGAACCCGCCAACTTATATACTGAAAGAAGGATAATAACATCATGGAATGGATCACAGTACCTGAAAAAGGTTTTACTTTGAGAGAAGTACGTACATTGACGAACCGCAATGTAAATTTGTCGGAAGAGCTGGAGAAGTCCGTATCCGCTATTTTGGAGAAGGTGAGAGACGGCGGTGATGCAGCCATCCGTGAGCTGACGAAGAAATTCGATGGGGTAGAGCTCTCTGATTTCCGCGTGACGGAAGAAGAGATGCAGGAAGCCCTCGCGCAGGTGACGCCGGAATTTCTGGAAGTTCTGAAAGAAGCGAAAGCGAATATCGAGACATTCCACAAGGAACAGGTGAGAAAGTCCTGGACAAAGAATTTCAGAGAGGGTGTGGAGCTCGGTGAACAATTCCTTCCTATTCAGCGTGTCGGCGTCTATGTACCTGGCGGCCGCGCGGCCTATCCGTCGACTGTACTCATGGATACGGTACCGGCGCTCGTGGCGGGCTGCCCTTCGGTCGCCATGACGACACCGCCAGGGAAGGATGGCAAGGTGAATCCGAATATTCTAGCTGCTGCTTACGTGGCTGGTGTGAAGGAGATCTATAAGGTCGGCGGTGCGCAGGGCATCGCGATGCTGGCATACGGCACGGAGTCTGTCGAGCCGGTCTTCAAGATCGTAGGACCGGGCAATGCCTTCGTCGCTATGGCGAAACGTCTCGTCTTCGGTACGGTCGGCATCGACATGATCGCAGGCCCATCCGAGGTGTGCTGCGTGGCAGATGCCAGCGCAGATCCGACATGGATCGCAGCCGACCTCTTGTCGCAGGCAGAGCATGACCCGCGTGCAGCTGTCTTCCTCATCACGCCGGATGCGGACTTTGGCAAGAAGGTCGAAGCGGAGATGGAGCGCCAGATGAAAGAGCTCTCCCGCTATGAGATCATGAAGAGTTCCGTCGATGATTATGCGAAGGCCTTCCTCTGCAAGGATGCGGCGCAGTGCTTTGACATCGTGAATAAGATCGCGCCGGAACATCTGGAAGTCGAGCTGCCGGATCCGAAGCAGTATCTGCCGCTCATTTATAATGCAGGTGCAATTTTCCTCGGAAAATACACCTCCGAACCGCTCGGTGACTATATGGCAGGCCCGAACCACACGCTTCCGACCTCCGGTACCGCCGCTTTCTCCTCGCCGCTCGGCGTTTATGATTTCGTCAAGCACAGCAGTGTAGAAATGTATAATAAAGAGGCCTTCCAGAAGATTTCCAAGAAGGTCCAGATTTTCGCCAAAGCGGAAGGCTTGACGGCTCACGCTCATGCGATGGAGGTGCGTGATGAAGACTGAATGGCTCAGAAAAACGATCGCTGACTTTGATCCGTACTTCGTAGCGCCGATCGCAGAAAAGCATGTCATCAATGCAAATGAAAATTACCTGAATGTCCTGACCATCCCCGGCGTGAAAGAGGAGCTCATCCAGGCTCTCGATACGTTCCGTCCGCAGATCTACCCGAAGCCGATGTCCGATGACATTCGGGAAGCGCTGGCGGATTACATCGGCGCGAAGCCGGAAAACTTCATCGTAGGCAATGGCGGCGATGAAATGATCACCTATCTGCTGGGGACATTCCTTGATCCGGGCGATCAGATCCTGATCCACAGCCCGACCTTCGACATGTATGAGCTTGGCGCGGAAACGCTGGGTGCCTCTGCCATCAAGGTACAGGATCTTCCCGGATACCGGCGCGATCAGAAGGGGCTTTTGGACGCGGTCAGGCGATACCAGCCGAAGGTGACCGTCATTTGCAATCCGAACAATCCGACCGGCGATCTGCTCCCGCGTGCATTCATCGAGGAAGTGCTGAAGGCCGTTGACAATATCGTCTTCGTCGATGAAGCATACATGGAGTTTGCCCAGAAGGAAAGCGTCATAGATCTCATCGATACATACCCGAATCTCATTGTCCTCCGCACGCTCTCGAAAGCCTTTGCTCTGGCCGGCATGCGCTGCGGCTACCTCGCTGCCGATGAAGCGCTGATCGAAGCCATCGCGAAGATCAAGGCGCCGTACAATCTGAACGCTTTCACCCAGCTCTTTGCGCCGATCGTCATCCGTCACAGAGAGGATATTTTCAAAGTGCGCGATGCCATCTGCGGGGAAAGAGATCGTCTCTACGCGGCCATGAAGGAGATCCCGGGCGTCACGGTCTACCCGTCCTGCACCAATTTTCTCCTCGTTCAGGTGGATAAAAAGCAGGAGGAGATCTTCGAAGCGCTTCGCAAAAAAGATATTCTCGTCAAAATTTATAGAAACAGCCAAGACATCCCGAATGGTTTCCGCATTTCCGTCACGACGAAAGACGTCGATGATGTGCTGATTTCCGTATTCCGGGAGGCACTCGCATGAGAAAAGCCACACTTCGCCGCACAACAGGCGAGACCGATATTTCCATCACGCTTACCATCGACGGGAAAGGACGTTTTGAAGGGACTAGCGGTATCGGATTCTTTGACCATATGCTGCACCTGCTGGCCCGTCACAGCGGCATGGACATTTCCCTCACCTGTCAGGGGGACCTTGACGTAGACAACCACCATACCATCGAAGACATCGGTATTACGCTGGGAGAGGTATTCGAAAAAGCACTGGGGGATAAGAAGGGGATCCATCGCTATGGCTGCTTCTTCTGCCCGATGGATGAAGCGCTCTCCCGCATCGTGCTCGATCTATCCGGTCGGTCGTACCTCGTCTTTGATGTCGATATCCCTGTCGAGAGGATCGGCAGCTTTGAGACGGAAATGACGAGAGAATTCTTCCTCGCTTTTGCAAACAACGCGAAGATGAATCTTCATATGGCGACCCTCTATGGCGTGAACGGGCATCACATCGTCGAGTCCCTTTTCAAAGGCATCGGCCACGCGCTGAAGGAGGCCGTCACCATCGAAGGCGACACGGTATTATCCACCAAAGGAGTGCTCTGATGAAAATAGCCATCATTGATTACGATGCAGGAAATCTGGCAAATGTCGTGCGCGCAGCCACCCGGGCTGGTCTTGATGTCGTCGTCACCCGCGATCCGGAAGAGATCCGCGAGGCGAAAGCCATGATCCTTCCCGGCGTCGGTGCGATGAAGGATGCCATGGATCACCTTTCCGGCTATGGACTGACGGACATCATCCGCGAAGAAGTCAGAAAGGGCAAAAAACTCGCCGGTATCTGCCTCGGCATGCAGGCACTCTATGAAGTTTCCGAAGAGGGCGGCGAAGTGCCGGCTCTGGGACTTCTTCCGGGGCGCATTGCTCATTTTCCGCCAGGCGATCTCAAAGTCCCGCACATGGGATGGAATGAGCTCGTGATGCACCGGCCGCATGAAGTGCTTGCCGGTCTCCCCAAGAAGAGCTACGTCTACTTTGTACACTCCTACTACAAGACACCAGGGGACAGCGAAGACATCATCGCTTCCGCAGACTACGGCGTCACCGTACCTGCCGTCGTCGGAAAAGACAATGTATTGGGATTCCAGTTTCATCCAGAAAAATCCGGCCCCATCGGACTTAGGATCTGGAAGAATTTAGCAGAATGGTTAGAAAAATGAAAATATTTCCAGCAATTGATATAGAAGACGGACACTGCGTCCGCCTAAAGCAGGGCAAGATCGGCGATCTCACCGTCTATGGCGATGATCCGGTAAAAATGGCACTCAAGTGGGAAGCCCTCGGGGCCCAATACCTCCACGTCGTCGACCTTGATGGCGCTTTCAAAGGAAATGGCGTGAATACCGAGGTGATCCATCGCATCTGTCAGGCGGTGAAGATTCCCGTCGAAGTCGGCGGCGGCATCCGCACAGAGCAGGCCATCAAGCAGCATATCGAGAACGGCGTTTGGCGCGTCATCATCGGCTCGAAAGCGGTCGCCTCTCCGTACTTTGCGATCCAGGCCGCTAAGAAATACGGCGCTGACCATATCGCCGTCTCCGTCGATGCCCACGGTGACACCGTCGCCACCAACGGCTGGGTCGACGGCAGCCGCCAGAAGGTCCTGCCCTTCGTCAAGACGCTTCTGGAGAATGGCGTCAATACCATCGTTTACACCGACATCAGCCGTGACGGTATGCTGACCGGACCGAATTTCGAGATGATGGGAAAGCTGCAGGCACTTCCCGGGATCCACCTCATCGCTTCCGGCGGCGTTTCCTGTGCAGACGACCTGCGGAAGCTCTCTGACATGGGACTCTACGGTGCGATCACCGGCAAAGCCCTCTACGAAGAAAAAGTCACCATGGAAGGAATTGTGGAGATTCAGGAAAAGTAAAGGGTTCAGGCTGACGGGGTCAAGGTTGATGTGGCGGCTGCGCCGCACCACAAGTTTAAAAGCAGGGATTAGGGATGAGTGGCTAGGGCTTAGGTGCCTCGAGTGACTGGTGACTAGTGACTGGTGACTTGAATACGACTTTGGGGCATCGCTCTATTTTACTTCGCGGCGCTTCCATAGTATTATGCGCCGCACCATCCCCGTTGAACCTCTTGGACCTCTTGAACCTGCTGAACCTCTTTCGCATGCAATCAAGGGACAGCACGCCCCTCGGGCTGACCCCAAGCCTTCTTTATCCACCACATTTGAGTACACCTGCAAAGGATGCAACATTATGCTAGCCAAACGAATCATTCCCTGCCTGGACGTGAACCACGGGCGCGTCGTCAAAGGCAAAAAATTTCACAATCTTCAGGACGTTGACGATCCGGTGACACTGGGAAAATACTACTCCGAATCCGGCGCGGACGAGCTCGTTTTCTATGACATCACTGCCACTCACGAAGGACGCGAGACCTTCGTCGATACCGTCCGTGCCATCGCAGAAGAGCTCTCCATCCCCTTCACGGTAGGAGGCGGGATACGCAAAGCAGACGATTTCCGTACCATGCTGCTGGCAGGAGCCGACAAAGTCTCCGTCAATTCTGCCGCTGTGATGCATCCTGAAATTATCCGCGAAAGTGCTGAACGCTTCGGTAATCAGTGTGTCGTCCTCTCCATCGACGGCAAGCGGAACGGCAAAGGCGGCTGGGACGTCTTCGTCGAAGGCGGACGCAAGAATACAGGACTGTCTGTCGTAGACTGGGCCAGGAAAGGCATGGAGCTCGGCGCAGGAGAGATCTGCATGAATTCCATCGATGCAGACGGTGAAAAAGATGGCTATGACCTGGAGCTCATGCGCGTCCTTGCAGAAGAACTCTCCATCCCCGTCATCGCCTCCGGCGGCGCTGGGAAGAAAGAAGACTTTCTCAAAGCCTTCGAAGCAGGCGCTGATGCAGCACTGGCTGCCTCCGTCTTCCACTTCGGAGAAATCGCGATTCCCGACCTCAAACACTACCTCGCACAGAACGGAGTAGAAATAAGAGTATAAATGGTTCAAGGCTCAGGGGGGGGGAGCAGCTTCGCCGCCATATAAAATTTGTGGCGAAGCCGTTCCACAACCCTGCACCCGATTTTCTATCCCAATGCTACAAAATGCGAAAGGCAACATTATGGAAACAGTAGACATAAAAAACATTTCTTTCAATGAAAAAGGCCTTGTGCCAGCCATTGTGCAGGACGCCAGAAGCGGCGAGATCCTCATGATGGCCTATATGAATCAGGAATCCTTGCAGAAAACCATCGAGACAGGAGAGACCTGGTTCTTCTCCAGAAGTCGACAGAAGCTTTGGCACAAAGGAGAAGAATCGGCCCACTTCCAGCATGTAAAGAAGATCTTCGTGGACTGCGATGCGGACACCCTCATCGTGCAGGTCATTCCCGATGGCCCTGCCTGCCATACAAATCATCCCACTTGCTTCTTCAGAAGCCTTACAGAGTGGGAAAATAGGGAAGAAACAGGAAGCCTTGCGATCCTTCATACCCTTTTTGAAGAGATCAAAGATCGCCGCGCCCATCCGCAGGATAAGTCCTACACCAATTACCTGCAGAGCGAAGGCAAAAACAAGATCGACAAGAAGATCGGCGAAGAAGCCTCTGAAGTCATCATCGCCGATCAGCATCAAGACAAAGAAGAGATCATCGACGAGTCCTGTGACCTTCTCTATCATCTGTTTGTGATGTGGGAGAACTCTGGCATCGATCTCTATGACATCATGCGTAAACTCGAAGAACGCGACGAAAAGAAAGGTAATAAAAAGAAAGTCGGACATCAGGATAAGATCTTTTAAACAAGAGCTGGCGCAAGCCGGCTCTTGTTTGTGAGGGGTTCAAAGGTTCAGGGTTCAGGGTTTAGGGTGACTAATGACTTAAGGCTAGGGACTTGAGACTAGGAGATATCAGACGTCAGACCCACATATCGTCATTTCGAGCGCCAGCGAGAAATCTTTGTCATGCGCGGCGTGGCGGGCAATGTTTGGAACTCCCGAACGGGAAACCCACTATCCACTTACCTTCGGGCATCGCTCCATATATATTGCAGCGAAGCTGCCACCACAACCCTGAACCCTGAACCCTGAACCCTGAACCCTGAACCCTGAACCCAAAACTTTTTTTCAAAAAACAGTTGACACAAGAAAGGCAGTATGGTAAGATAATACCCGTCGCTGATGAAGCGG
>SKEO01002572.1_pt1 | contig 12413 bp, 13 predicted proteins | sample 4826801 | NCBI WGS metagenome assembly SKEO01 (sample SAMN11008807, study PRJNA524170) | human gut metagenome | biome: Human fecal sample; material: Feces; isolation source: fecal sample from pouch patient p3 | host: Homo sapiens | place: Israel: Tel-Aviv | collected 2016-02-25 | reverse complement strand
TATTGAAGATAGAAAAAAATGCAGATGCACAGCTTGGACGCTCATTTGAATTTTCCCTGCCGAAAGAATGGAGCAGACAGGAACAGATTGATTATACAACCGAATATATTCAAAAGACTTTCGTGGATAAGGGAATGTGTGTCGACTGGAGCATACACGATAAGGGCGATGGAAACCCACATGTGCATTTACTTGTAACCATGCGACCATTCAATCTGGATCATTCATGGGGCAGCAAAGAAGTCAAGGACTGGGATTTTGCCAGAGATACTGACGGAAATATCGTGGTTGATGAATCCCACCCGGACTGGTGGCAGGATAAGAAAAATCCTGACCGGCATGGAATCCGCATTCCGGTACTTGATGAAAACGGAGTACAGAAAGTCGGGGCAAGAAACCGAAAACAATGGAAACGGGTTCTGACCGATGCTACCGGCTGGAATAATCCAAAGAATTGTGAGTTATGGCGAAGCGAATGGGCTGGGATGTGTAACCGGCATTTATCCATAGACAATCAGATTGACCACCGCTCTTATGAAAGACAGGGCAAATTAAAAATCCCTACGATTCATGAGGGTGCGGATGCAAGAAAGATTGAGGAAAAATATCTCACCGGACAGATATGGAATGGTTCATGGAAGGTAGAGGAAAACCAGACGATTAAAAAACAAAATGCACTACTGCAAAAGGTAATCACAACCTTTGGTAAGGTATCCGGTGCATTGTCAATATGGAAGGAGTGGTTGAATGACATTAGAAGAAAGCAAAGAAGTAATTCCCATGATGGAAGCAATGATTACACAGATAGAGGAACAGCAGAATATCATGGCAGAGATGCTTCAGGAAATACAGGAAAAGGACGAGAAGCTGATGTGCTTTCAGGAGCAGGAAGAACGATTGCAGCAATTAGAGAGCGAATTATCAGAACTGCTTCAAATCTTGCCGGATACAGAAGAACTGTTGATACTTCTGGAAGAAAAGACAGACCAGATACAGAAGCTTACAGACGAAAATCAGCAATGGCAGGAATTGGCACAGAAATTAAACAGCGAGAACCGGCTATTGCAGAAACAGAACAGCGAATTACTGAACTTGAACAGCAATTAGAGAAAGGAAGGTCGATTGATGAACGAATTAAGAAACTCAAAGAGCGACGATCAACTGGAAGAGTTGCTTCTGCTGACAGAGCAGATGCAGGAAGAACTCGACCAGAAAGACAGGACTATCCGGGAACTGAAAATGCAGCTCGACGAATCGCTGACCTTGAACGAGAGGTTAAACAGCGAGAACAGAGCAGGGAACATTCAAGCCTTAAAGAACGACTTGAGGAAAACAAAAGAATTGTTGCAGAGAGAGAAAGAGAAAACGCACGCTGCCGAAATCATGACAGAGGAATGTCAAGATAAGCTAAGGCAGGCAGAACAGGAACGGGACTATGCACTCTCTCATCAGAAAAAAGTAGAGATACCGGTTGAAAAGCCAGTACTCTATCAAAAGTGTGGGAACTGTAACCTGACAGCTTATCTGAAAGCCAAGGAAAAGTATGATACGCAGAGAGAAAAACTGGCAGGCAGATATAAAACAAAAACAGCCATGTATGAAGCATTGATGTTTCTGCTGATATGGTATTCCGTATCAACTACTCTTTTTCAGATGATACGGTCAAAAATATTTATTTCTGATTGCGTGGTATTCTTTGATACAATCGCCACTTTTATACAGACCATTGCAGGGTGGATTATACTGACAGGAAAGAACATGGCACAGATTAGTAATGGAATATCCAATCCTGTCGTTGCCGGAATTATATACTGGCTGATAAGAATACTGATCTGCGGTGGATGTTTGGTGGGTGCTGGAATACTTGTAGCATTTATAGGGATAAAGATTGCAGAGTTATATAAGAAGTGCTGTTGGGATATGATTACCATAATGGTAATACTTATAAGCATGGCAACAGCTATCTACTTTGGGAAGTGGATAAAGACAACATTGCCAATCAATCTGCTATTTCTCTTATTATTCGTGCAACTGGTATATGTTGGAATCAGGTGGTATGTAAAGGGATGGCGAGAAACAAGGGGATATCATTAAAACAAAAATACCGATATTTTATTGGTACTATATGTCTTTACTTTCGTGCTAATATATATTATCATATTAGCACGAAAGGAGAAAGCATATGACTCAGTTTGAAAAATTAGATTTGTTGTTGCGTGAATGTGGAGGGACAATTCAGACATTTCAAGTTCTAAATAATGGAATTAGTAAGTCTGTGTTTTATGCATATGTGAAGGAACGAGGATTAGAACAAGCTGCTCATGGTGTGTATGTATCGCCGGATACGTGGACAGATGCAATGTACCTTTTGCATTTACGTTGTGGTCAAGCTGTATTTTCTCATGAAACTGCATTGTTTTTTCATGATTTAACGGACAGAGAGCCTTTGAAATACACCATAACAGTAAGAACTGGATATAATCCAAGTCGTTTGCAGGAAGACGGTTTTCAAGTGTACACAGTAAAAAAGGATTTACATGAAATAGGAATCATAGCTATGCAGACATCATTCGGACATTCCGTTCCCGTTTATGACATGGAGAGAACAATTTGTGATCTGCTTCGTAGCAGAAAAAATGTTGAAATGCAGGTCTTTCAAGACGCATTGAAACAATATGCAAAACGTAAGGATAAAAACTTACGGATGCTTATGAAATACGCAGCTATGTTTCATGTTGAAAACATACTTAGACCATATTTGGAGGTGTTACTTTAGATGATAACAACGGCAAGACAATTAAAGGATTTAATTCGTAATATGTCAAAGAAAAAATCCGCAGATGCACAGATTTTGATGCGGAATTATATGATGGAACGTTTTTTAGAACGAATTTCTTTATCAGAGTATAAAAACCAGTTTATATTAAAAGGTGGAATGCTTGTGGCGGCAATGGTTGGTCTGGATGCCAGAGCTACTATGGATCTGGATGCTACCATAAAAGGCACTAATGTTAGTGTGGAGGATGTAGAAATGATTATATCCCAAATTATATCAATTCCACTGGACGATGGTGTTTCATTTCGGGTCAAACGGATATCGGAAATCATGGAAGAAGCAGATTATCCTGGTGTTCGTGTAAGCATGGAAACGAAATTTGATGGTGTAATCACACCATTAAAGATTGATATTTCTACAGGGGATGTAATTACACCAAGAGAAATCAAGTACAAATTTAATCTTATGCTTGAAGACCGCACTATTGAGGTATGGGCATATAATCTGGAAACGGTATTGGCTGAAAAATTGGAAACTGTTGTTAGTCGAAACGTTACAAATACACGAATGAGAGATTTTTATGATATTTATATTTTACAAAAGTTGTATGGAGAACAACTCCAAAAACAAGTTTTATGGACTGCACTTGTGGCTACAGCCAAAAAAAGGGGAACATTAGACCTGATAGAAGCTGAGGATATAAGAGAAATATTTGATGAAATTGAATCAAGTCCGGTTATGGAGACCTTATGGAAAACATATCAAAAAAATTATTCTTATGCTGCTGATATTTCATGGCATGCAATTGTGAAGTCAATCTGTGCATTATATGGAAGTATATTGGAGAATATGTATGACACATAAAAAACTGATATGTAAATTACGTTAGCATTTTGAGTTGCCTAAATTCGAAAGTTAGGAAAATCTTAATAATTTCTCAGGCAATCCATTGTGAATTTAGATGTTGTATTTGCTATACTTAATTGGAAATATGAGCAAAGGAGTTGAAAATATGTCTGAAAAGATATTGATTATAGATGACGAGCAAGATATAGCGGATCTGTTGGAGGTCTACTTGAAAAACGAAAATTACGTCGTTTATAAATTTTACTGCGCAACGGATGCCATGTCGTGTATTGAAAGCGGCGACATTGATCTTGCCATTCTGGATATTATGCTCCCGGATATGAACGGCTTTTCACTTTGCCAGCTTATCCGAAAGAAATACACTTATCCAATCATAATGCTAACGGCTAAAATTGAGGAAACGGATAAAATAACGGGGCTGACATTGGGAGCGGACGATTATGTGACAAAACCCTTTCGCCCACTTGAAGTAGTTGCCAGAGTGAAAGCGCAGTTAAGACGTTACAAGAAATATTCACCCGGTATCATCACAGAGAAAATTCCATCGGAACTTTCCTATAACAAATTGTGCTTGAATGTGCAGACCCATGAATGTCTGTTAGACGGGGAACCTGTTTCTCTAACCCCGACAGAATTTTCTATTCTCCACGTCCTTTTGTCAAGTGCTGGAAATGTTGTAAGCATTGAGGAACTGTTTCATGCGGTTTGGAAAGATGAATACTACTCTAAAAACAGCAGCACAATTACTGTGCATATCCGGCATCTGCGTGAGAAACTGAACGATACTTCCGATACTCCGCAGTATATTAAAACGATTTGGGGTGTCGGCTACAAAATTTAAGCGAAAGGAGAACGCTATGAAGAGAAAATCAAATTGTTTGGCAACTATTTTATTCTTAATTTATCTGGCACTTCTGGTTTGGATCATACTGTTCAAACTACAGTTTTCAATCAGTGATCTGGATAAAGTAAGGAGTATAAACCTTATTCCTTTTCACTATGACAAAGAAGTTGGCGCAGCATTTCACTTAACAGAGGTACTCGAAAATTTCTTGATTTTTGTTCCTATGGGCATTTATCTTCAAATGCTTCTGCCAAGAACAAAATTATATGTGAAGTTCATGCTGATTGCTGGAACAAGTTTTTTATTGGAAACTATGCAGTATATCTTAGCAGTCGGACGTTCTGATATTACTGATGTACTTATAAATACGGCAGGTGGTCTTTTGGGGCTTGCTGTATATTCGATGGCAGCCCGGTTAATCGGAAATAGAATAAAAGCAAACAGACTGTTTTCCATTCTGGCAGGCATAGTAAGTGTTGTCGTGATTGGTCTGCTTGGCTTTCTTCTGTTTGCTAATCGGTAGGAGGTGTATTCTCATGTCGAATAAAGAAATGACAACAGAAAAGCGCCTTAAAGTGCGCTTATACCTATCATTGCTGGTTTATACCGTTGTTGGATATGGTTTGACCCTTATCTTGGACTACATCTTTTCAAAATTTGACAACGGTATTTTTGCATGGCTCTACTGGCGGCTTGATCTGCTTTTTATTTTGTATCTGATGCTCGGCTTTATATGTATCTTCAATTACTATTGGAAAAAGCCGTGGGGCTATCTGGATGAAGTAATTGACGCAACCCAAACGGTCTATGAGCAGAACAATCATACAGTATCGTTGTCTGAGCCACTGAAAGAACTGGAGGAACAGCTCAATCAGATTAAAATGTCTGTTCTGTTGAGCAAGCAGGCTGCAAAGCAGGCAGAAGAAAAGAAAAATGAAATTATTATGTATCTGGCACATGATATACGCATCCCTCTCACAACAGTAATCGGCTATTTGAGCCTGCTCCATGAAGCCCCTGACATGCCTGAACAGCAAAAGGAAAAGTATGTAAAAGTGGCGTTGAATAAGGCAGAGCGCCTTGAAAAGCTCATCAATGAACTTTTTGAAATTACCAAGTACAATGTACATACGGTTATTATCAAAAAAGAAACTGTGGATTTACATTGTCTGATTGCGCAGGTAATAGATGAAATATATCCGACACTCTCCGCAAATGGCAATACAGCGGTATTTACTGCGGAGGATAACTTATCCGTGAACGCTGACCCTGAAAAACTGGCGAGAGTTTTCAGTAATCTTTTACGAAATGCTGCGTCATATAGTTACCCGCAGACAGAAATCACTATATCCGCCAAACGGTTAGAGCATGATATTCAGATCACTTTTGAAAATCATGGAAAAACAATTCCACAGGAACAGCTTAACAGTATATTTGAAAAATTCAATCGCTTGGATGATGCTCGGCTTTCTAATACAGGTGGTGCGGGACTTGGTCTTTCTATTGCGGAAGAAATTATACATTTACATGGTGGAAAGATTACTGCATCCAGTCAAAACGAAACCATAGACTTTGTGATTACATTACCACTTTCCGCTTAGGAAAATAAGAATGTGATCTTAGGAATTACTTAGGAATTTAAGCGTGTGATTTTTGAGATTGAAAAGCCTTTGTTCGGTACAATGATTATCGAACAAGGGCTTTTTATTGTTCAGCGGAAGCAAAAGAAAGGAGTGTAAGCATGGAACTGAAAATAGAGCATTTAAGCAAGCAGTTCAAAGACAAAACAGCAGTAAATGATGTCAATCTGACATTGACTCCCGGCGTTTGGGGACTTTTGGGGGCGAATGGTGCAGGGAAAACCACGCTCATGCGCATGATTGCTGATATTATGACACCAACCAACGGAGCGGTTTACTATGACGGAAAAGACATTCGAGAGTTAGGTGAAGTCTACCGAAGCAAGTTTGGCTTTCTGCCGCAGGATTTTGGGTATCACCGGGATTTTACGGTCAAAGATTATTTGGAGTATATGGCTGCGCTGAAAGATATTCCTACAAGGGCAACTACCAAAAAGATCAATTATTTGTTGGACATTCTTTCGCTCTCCGATGTGAAAAAGAAAAAAATCTCCAATCTGTCAGGCGGCATGAAGCGTCGTGTTGGTATTGCGCAGGCTATGTTGAACGACCCGGAGATACTTGTCATGGACGAACCGACAGCAGGACTTGATCCCGGGGAGCGCGTGCGTCTGCGGAATTTCATTTCCGAGTTTTCGCATGATCGAATCGTGTTGATTTCCACCCATATCGTATCTGACATAGAATATATTTCTACGCGCAACGCAATTATGAAAGCCGGAGAAATTGTTGATGTCGGAACTACCGCAGAACTTGTCAAGCGGATTGAGGGCAAGGTTTGGAATTGCATAATTCCGACCTCAAAGCTGCCGGAATGTGAAATGCGGCTGCGCATTATCAATCAGCGAGGCGAAGATCACAATCAGGTTTCTATTCGTTATCTGTCCGAACATTCGGAAATTGATGGGTCTGTTACAACGGAGCCACGATTGGAAGATCTGTATCTGTGGTTGTTCCCGCAGACAGACTTGGAAAAGGAGGACAGATAATATGCGGCTCTTTAGACTTGAACTAAAACGTATTTTGAAGTCACGGCGCACCCTGATTTTACTTGCAATCGCACTTTTGCTTTCCGTAGCCATGGCATACCTGCCTATTTCATTTGAGGGTATTAACCGTCCAAACGAAGATGGCACGGTTACAGAATTAGATGGCTTGGCAGCTATCAAGTACAAACAAGATTTATATAAAACATCCGCTGGTGAAGTGACCCCGGATAGGATCAAATCGGCTTTGGAAACTTATCAAAGCTGCGTTCGAGAATATGGGCCAGTCGAGGAAGAGGGCTTTCCTCTGGCTGTATTTATTGAAAAAATCGTCCCGTTCCGTCACTTGCTGATGGGTCTGTCCGAAGCGTTTGCTGATCCATTAACAGGCATTGGTGCTGATTTAATGGATATTGACCCGAATGACATTGACGGAGCCTATTATGAAAAGTGCGCAGAACATTTACAGGATGTCATGCGGAATGAGCAAAGAGAAAACGAAACCGCACAGCAGAAAGCTCTTGAAAAATATTCAGAACTTGATACGCCATTTTATCTTCATTCTGGAATTTCTAAAGATGCATTTGATTATATTGAGTTTTATATTTTGTTCCTTGCTATTTTGTGAGTGGCAATCGCAGCACCTACTTTCGCCGGAGAATATCAAACGGGCGGTGACAGCATCCTGCGAACCACCAAATACGGGCATAAACAATTAGCAATTACCAAAATTCTGGCGGCATTTACACTTTTCGTTGTTACTTTCCTTGTCGGGATCACGGTACACATTCTGATTTTAGATGCAGCGTTCGGGACGGATTGCTTAAAAACATCGTTTCAGATGCGATACTCTATCATTAATCTGCCAAACATCAATCTGGGGCAGTTGCAGATAATTCTCGCAGCAGCGGGCTTACTTTCTGTATTAGCAACGGTTAGCTGTACGTTGTTCCTGTCTGCAAAATGTAAAGACACATTGACAGTTTTGCTGATCTCTATTGTAGTTCTTCTCATGCCGCTTTTTGCTTATGTAGCGATGGGAGCAACATGGCTCTCTACCATACTTCCATCTGCCGGAATTGGTATGCAGAACAATTTCCTTTCTCAGCTTGCAGATTTCAATTATCTGAATATCGGTGGAATGAGTTTCTGGACACCGCATGTTATTTTGATTTCGGCAGGAATTGAATTATTTGTGTTTACATTCTTGGCGATTCATTCCTATTGCAGACATCAGGTAGCATAAAAGAAGTTCAAAATAGAACGAATAGGTTATCTGCAGCGCGACGGCAAAAGAAAAAAAGCCGTCGCAGAGCAGACACATTTTCACGCGCCTATGAAACGGCGGCTTTGATTTTCAGAGCCGCCGTTTCTTTGCATTTGCACAAACCTATGATGAATTTTCCGGAAATATTGTGGTTAATAGCGATTTAAACTGTTGTATTTGTTTAAAAATTAAAAAATATCTAATGAGTCTTCCGCATCTACCCACATCTGCAAATTTCCATCAAGATATAATTTGGCATATTCAAGAGGTTCATCAATGGCGAGTGCGTTTAATGCACAGTCTGATCCTGGTGTGGTTTTTAAGTTCTTTTCAGCTTCCCAACAGTCAATGCGGAGCATATAGCCAACAGAGGTGTAAACATCAATACTGTTGCGCTTGGGATTGTATTCTGCAAATATTGTTCTCATCGTATTAAATCTCCTTATCGTTAAATCAATCATTTGTTGCAAAAATCAGAAGCATTTCAATCAGTTCACAATGTCACTTTTATTTTGTGTTATACTGTTTTATATAATTTTCTTGCCCTTGTTTTTGCCCTTATCAGAGTTCGTAAACACTGGTGGGACGATATAACGCAAGGGAAACAATAAGGGAAAGCTCACCTGCGATAAACTTTGTGTTTTCAAGGGATTGAGAGATATTTGATAATAAAATATAACAGTTATTAAATCCCTTGGAATATATGAAATCTCAATTCAAGTTTGACGAACTGATAAAATCCCTTTAGGAACTAAAGGGCGCACTTCTATACTCTCCTATCGGAAGTATTCGTGCGTCCTGCGGAGCTTCATTCTCTGTCAGCAGAAGAAAACTGCCCGACCGAGAATGTTGCGTCACTTTGTTCCGTCAAGGGAGCTACACTCCCTTGCGCCGCTTATGCGGCTATCCCCTGTGTACTTGCCGTCCGCAAACAGCATGAAATGCTGTTCGCCGCCAGCAAGTTTGAAAAACTGAATACCGAAAAACTGACCGTTGACTGGTCGCACTATGCGAAAAGTTGACGGTCTTTTTTTATCCCAAAAATCAAAAAAGGAGGTCAATCACAATGACAAAACCGAAAACCCTCGATCAGCTTCGAGCCGAAAAGGAACGAGCTGAGACGCAGCTTGCACAGGAGAAGCACAAGCTGGAGCGTCTGGAGAACAGAAAGAAATATCTGGAGAAAGGCGAAAGGCAGAAACGCACCCATCGTCTTTGCAATCTGGGCGGCACGATTGAGAGCCTTGCCCCGGAGGTCAAAGATCTCACACGCACCGAAATGACAGAGCTGATGGAGTACATCTTTTCTCTGTCCGAAGTCCAGCGAGCCGTCCGGCACATGGCGATTACTCACACCAACCAAGCGAACAGAGAAAAGGAGCTGAAAGCCGATGGCACTATTTCATCTAAGCGTCACGCAGACTAAGCGAAGCGCAGGACAGTCCGCTATTGCTTCTGCCGCCTACCGTGCCGGGGAGCGATTGTATAGCGAGTATTACGGCGAATACAGCGACTACACCAGAAAGGGCGGCGTGATCTGCTCTGACATTCTCCTGCCGTCCCATGCACCGCCCGAATACGCAGACCGCCAGACCCTATGGAACGCCGTGGAAAAAGCCGAGCGTGGAAAGAACGCCCAGCTTGCATACAGCTTTGACATTGCCTTGCAGAATGAGTTTTCCCTTGAGGAAAACATCGCTCTTGCAAGGCAATTTTTATTGGAGAACTTTGTGAGCCGGGGCATGGTGGTTGACTTCGCCGTACACCAGCCAGACCGGGAGGACGGCGGCATACCAAACCCACATTTTCATGTGCTTTGCCCCATCCGCCCCATCGAGCAGAACGGCAAATGGGGGCTAAAGCAACGCCGGGTGTATGAGCTGGACGAGGACGGCAACCGTATCCGGGACGCAGACGGAAAGTTTGTGTTCAACGCCGTTCCCACTACCGACTGGGGCAGTCCCGAAACGCTGGAATACTGGCGGCAGACATGGGCGGAGCTATGCAACGCCAAGTTTGCGGAAAAGGGGCTTGACGTTCGTATCGACCACCGAAGCTATGAGCGTCAGGGCGTGGAGCTTCTTCCCACCGTCCATGAGGGCGCAACCGTCCGGGCAATGGAGAAGAAAGGCATACGCACCGAGAAAGGCGAGTTCAATCGCTGGATTAGAGCCACCAATGCCGTTATCCGGGACATCAAGAAGAAAATCGCTCTCCTGTTTGATTGGATTGCCGAAGCAAAAGCAGAGCTTGCCAAGCCGCAGGCACCCGACCTTGTTTCTCTGCTGAACGCCTATTACACCCAGCGCAGAGCCGGGGCATATTCGCAGAAAGGCAAGGTCAGCAACCTAAAGGAGATGAACGAGACTTTCAATTATCTCCGGGCAAACGGCATTTACTCCCTTGAAGATTTGGAACACCGTGTCAGCGAACACAGTGCTGCCACAGAGAGCTTGAAGAAAACGCTGGACGAACAGACCGCCCGAATGAAAGCAATTAAGCAGCTCTATGACAGCTCCGCTGCTTTCCAGAGCTTGAAGCCTGTCTATGACGGCTTGCAGAAAATCAAGTTTGAGAAGCCCAGAGCCAAGTACAAGGCAGAGCATGAAGCGGAACTGATACAGTTCTACGCCGCCAGACGAAAGCTGACCGGGGAGTTCCCGGACGGCAAGGTGGATATGAAAAAGCTGTCCGCAGAGTATGACGCTCTGGAACAGGCGCATGAAACCACCTACGGCGAGTTTAAGACCGTCAGAGACGATTTACACCGTCTTTGGAAGGTCAAGTCATGCGTAGATACTGCCGCCCGATTTAACGAGCGCACAGAGGAACAAAAGCTCCAAAATCGACCCCAAACACGACAGAAAAAGGAGGAACTATCACGATGAATTACACCCAAGCACAGATTGACCGGGCAAACGCCGTCAGTCTGGAAGATTTTCTCCGCACACAGGGAGAGACGCTTATCAAAAGCGGACGGGAATACCGCTGGAAAGAACATGACAGCCTGACCGTCCGGGGAAACAAGTGGTTTCGCCACAGCCAGAGCAAGGGCGGCTATCCCATTGATTTTGTCATGGAGTTTTACGGCAAGTCCTTTCCCGAAGCAGTCCAGCTCTTAACCGGCGAAAGCGGCGAGGGACAGAGCGAAGCCAGCACAGCACCGCCCACAGCGTTTCACTTGCCCTTGCACAACAGAACAGCCGACAGAGCAATTCAATATCTTTGCGAAAGCCGAGGTCTCAACAAAACGCTTGTTGAGGCTTTTCTTCTTTCCGGGGATATTTACGAGGACGCAAAGCGGCACAATGTTGTGTTTGTCGGCAGAGACCGAAGCGGTACGCCGAGATACGCCCATGTGCGAGGAACGGCAGACCCATTCAGACAGGACATTGCCGGGTCTGACAAATCCTATCCGTTCCACTATGAGGGAAACGGCAACCAGCTCTTTGTCTTTGAAGCACCGATTGACCTTTTGTCCTTTATCTGCCTTTATCCGCAGGACTGGCAGACAAGGAGCTACCTTGCCCTGGGCGGCGTTTCAGGCAAAGCCCTTGACCGTTTTCTTTCTGAACGCAAGGACACCCGAAAAGTATTCCTCTGCCTTGACAGCGACACCGCAGGAAGTGAAGCCTGCTTCCGACTGGCGCAGGACATTCCCAGCGAGATCGCCGTCATTCGCCTTGTCCCGGCAAGGAAAGACTGGAACGATGTTCTCCGTCAGCAAGGGGACATTCCCAGCCGCAAATTCATAGCCGAGACAATCACGCTGCGAGAGCTGCCCACCGCCCAGCCTGTTCCCATGCTCCGTATGGCAGATGTGGAGCTGACGAGCGTGGATTGGCTATGGTTTCCGTATATCCCCTTTGGAAAGCTGACGATCATACAGGGCAACCCCGGCGAGGGCAAGACCTACTTTGCCATGCGTCTTGCGGCGGCTTGCACCAACCGAAAGCCCTTACCCGGTATGGAGACACTTGAGCCTTTCAATATCATCTACCAGACCGCAGAGGACGGTTTGGGCGATACCGTT
>SKEO01002007.1_pt1 | contig 12444 bp, 10 predicted proteins | sample 4826801 | NCBI WGS metagenome assembly SKEO01 (sample SAMN11008807, study PRJNA524170) | human gut metagenome | biome: Human fecal sample; material: Feces; isolation source: fecal sample from pouch patient p3 | host: Homo sapiens | place: Israel: Tel-Aviv | collected 2016-02-25 | reverse complement strand
GCATTGATGTCGTTATCTTCAGCCAGGAGGATCCACATCCTCCTGGCTGAAGATAACGACATCAATGCTGAAATCGCGACCGTACAGCTCGAGTCACTGGGAGCCGATGTCGTCCGTGCGGTGAACGGAAGAGAGGCTTTGCAGCTTTTCGAAACCCGTCCGAAAGGTACCTTTGATATCATACTAATGGATATCATGATGCCGGAAATGGATGGCTATGAAGCGACCCGCGCCATTCGCGCTCTTGCCAGAGAGGATGCCGGGACTATTCCGATCTTGGCGATAACAGCGAATGCTTTCGATGAAGATGTCGAGAAGTCCATAGCAGCCGGTATGAATGGTCATCTTTCCAAGCCGATGGAAATCGATGTCATGGCGGAGATGATCTCGAAGAATCTGGGGAGGACGGGTGACTAGGAATTAGCAGCAAGGGATTTGAAAAAATGCCGAGAAATCGTATTGCGATTTCTCGGCGTTTTTTATGTGGGAGAGAGGAGAAGATAGGACTATACCTTTATCCTCTTTCTATCCGGAAGGAGGTAGGGGCGGGAATGACGACATCCCTACCTTCTTAGCTCCCACTATTTCCCATATGCCAGCTGGTACAGCTTTTCCAGTGCTTCCGGGGTCTTGACTCCTGGATTCATGAGGAAAAGGTTTGGTTCTAAGAAGTAGACGTGATTCTCCTGTACGGCTTTGAGGTGTGCCCATGCGGGGTTATTTCTCATCGAGCCATCGAGAGATTTGTTGATCTCATCCTGCTTGCCCATGGTGACAATGAAGATGACATCAGGATCGTCAGCGGAAAGCTGCTCTAAGGAATAGGGAACAGTCTTGCTGTCGAGCTTCAGGTCCTTGTGGGCGGTGATGACGTTATTCATTTTCAACATATCCACCATAGAGGCGCAGATGGACTTCGGAGTTTCTGCTGTGACAGATTTCCCGGTAGCGCGAAGGACTGCGACTTTCGCCGGAGTCTTTTCAGCGGACGCTTTATCAGTGATAGCTTTTACACCTTTTTCATAGGCATCGATCACTTCTTTGGCTTTGTCCGTTTTACCATAGAGTTCACCCATGAATTTCAGAAGCGGCACATTGTCATGGATGCCATCGTACTGGATAAGTACGTAGGGGATCTGGCTTGATTTCAGAAGAGACTCGAGCTTGCTGTTTTGCGTCTTTTCTCCGATGACGAGGTCTGGCTTCATGCCGACCAGAGATTCCATATTGATATTCTGCACATGCCCGATGGTGGGGAGGGATTTTGCCTCTTCTGGGATCGGGCTTGTGGTCTCCGGGCGCGCGATGGAGGTGCCTCCGACTGCATAGGCCATATTGATGAGTGGCGCAGACAATGTGACAATGCGCGAAGGAGCGACCTTCATGCTGATGGTCTGGTCTTTGTAGGTGTAAGAGAGGGCGGAGGAGGAAGCGGACTCTCCGCTGCCGCCGCAGGCAGAAAGGGAGAGGCAGAGGGCAGCCGCTGCGATAGATGTAAGAATTTTTTTCATAAGAAGACTCCTTGGAGATAATGGGGACTTGGTCTGCTGAGGGAACCTGATTTATGTACAAGAAATAGCTAAAACATACTAAAACGCTCTTACGCCGAGATGACGTAAGAGCGTTTTTTTAATGAAGAGACATCATCTCTGCATTAGTATAGCACATTTCATTATTTCTGCAGAGCTTCGAGAGCTTCAGTTGCACGATCTACATACAGGCTGCGAACGTTTGCGTTTTCGCCAAGACCATGGATATAGGTGTCAACGGTGAAGCCTTCCGCTTTCAGGATGCTCTTATGGGAGTCCGGTTCATCACCAGCCATATCATTGTTTGCATGGTCGCCAGCAACCATCATGATAGGCATCAGGGTGACATGTTTGTAGCCCTGAGCTTTCAGCTTCGGGATGACATCTTCCAGGTTCGGACGGCCTTCGACAGAGTAAACGAAGACATTGTTCATGCCGAGTTCATGCAGACGATCCTGAATGACGCTGTAGTAAGCGTTGCCCGGATGTGGAGTGCCGTGAGCCATGATCAGAGTAGCATCCTGTTTACCCATCTTCGGGAACTGGGAGGACACAGCTTTCAGGAAGTCAACGACCTGATCCGGTTCACCTTCGGTGCCCTGGAAGTACATCAGCGGGGTAGCGAGGGAGATCTTCTTGAAATGCGGAACCTGCATCTTGGTGACGATGGAGTCATAGGAATATTCCATGCCTGGAATGACGTCAAGGGAAACGACAGCGACACGGGTGTATCCTTCATCCTGCAGTTTCTTGAAAGCTTCTTCCGGAGTCATTTTCTGGATGCCTTCTTTGGCTTTTACACGGTCGATAATAATGTGGGAAGTGTATGCTTCGAATACCGGTACATCCGGATGAGCTTTCTGGATGGCTGCTTCTACAGCATCGATGGTTTTAGCTCTTGTGTCTTTGAATGTGGTACCAAAGGTCATGACGAGGACAGCATCTTTGTTTGGTGCATTCTTCATAGCCGGGTTTTCTGCAGTCCATACACCGACGGTAGAAGCTTCGCGGAGAGCCGGAGTTACATCCTTGACTGCCGGATTCAGTTCATATGCATTGGCGGACATGCCGAAGCCAAATACGCACAGAGCTGCCATAGATGCGGACAGAACAGTTTTCAGACTTTTTTTCATGAAAAATCACTCCTTTAAAAATTCCCGATTGTCGGGATTCATACAGAGAAGAGGTGAGTCGAGTATTTCCCATGCACTCGATTTCCTTTCTGCATCTGTATTTCGCATGACCTTAGTTTAGTACAATGTTAAGATAAAGTCAAATGAAATTTACAGAATATTTGAAATAGTTTCCATGGAATTGGTGAACCGATGATTTCACGTTAAGAAAACGTGATGGAGTGTTAGGAAATAGCGGACAAATGGATAGAAGAAATGGGCTCCCACGCAGGAAATGAAAAATAAGAAATGGTGGTGAGCCGCCCTATTCCCGGTTTTCCTTCCTCTCTCCACTTGCTCATATTGTTATAATAATAGTAGTAGAAAGTACAACGCTTCCATTGGATTTTTAAAGAGAGTGTGATAGGAATGAAAAAAATCGCTTTTTATGGAAAGGGCGGGATCGGAAAGTCGACGACAGCGTCCAATGTATCGGCGGCGCTTTCCCTCATGGAGAAGAAGGTCTGCCAGATCGGCTGCGACCCGAAGAATGACTCGACGCGTCTTCTTTTAGGACATATTTGTAAAGAGACCGTTCTGGATCAGGTGCGGAGAAAGGATCCTGATGAGATCTGCAAGGAGGATATCGTACATACAGGATTTCATGATATCATCTGTGTCGAAGCAGGCGGGCCTGAGCCGGGGGTGGGCTGCGCGGGACGCGGTATCATCGTCGCACTGCAGCTTTTGGATAAAATGAAGGCGATCCCGGATATGGATGTAACGCTCTACGATGTCCTCGGGGATGTCGTCTGCGGAGGGTTTTCCATGCCGATCCGTGAAGGATACGCGAAGGAGATCTATATTGTTTCCTCCGGTGAGCTGATGTCTCTCTATGCGGCGAATAATATCGCCAAGGGCATCCGCCGCTTTGCAACGAGGGGAGAAGTGCGCCTTGCCGGTATCATCGGAAACAGCCGCAATGTGCCGGGGGAAAAGGAACTTCTGACGGAATTCTGCAAGAAGCTGAATACCCGTCTCGTCGCTTTCATTCCGCGGGATAAGATCGTGAATCTGGCGGAGAATCATAAGCAGACGGTGCTATCGTATGCTCCGGAGTCTTCGCAGGCAGATGTATATAGAGCTCTTGCGAGGACCATCTGGGAGAACACGGAGCTTTCCATCCCGACTCCGATGACCTTTGATGAGCTGGAGAAACTGGCAGGTACCTATGGCACTCAAGACTAAATGGCTTTTGTCGAAATCAAAATCGTGCAGCTGCACGCTGGTTGGCGTCTACCGTGCGCTTGCCTTCTGCCCCGGCGTGGTCGTCATTTTTCATGGCCCGATCGGTTGTGCGCATGTGGCTTCCACCATGGATCTGGGATCCGGCTTCCGTGTCATGGCGGACGGAGGAAAGGAAAACCGCGAGACGATCCCGCTCGTGTCTTCTCATCTGCGGGAAAAAGATGGCATTTTCGGTGGGATCGATCGTCTCTCTGATTGTATTTCCTATGTGATGGATACCTACCACCCGAAGTGCGTATGGATCGTTTCCTCCTGTGTCGCAGGGGTCATCGGAGATGACATCGAGCAGGAAGCCGAAGCGGCAGAAGCCTCTTATGGCATTCCTGTCATTCCCATGCCATTTGCAGGATTTCTGGGCGGGGAGTATTCCGATGCCTACTATCAGACGACAGAGATGATGATCCGTCGTTTCTTCCGGAAAGAGAAGCGCGTAAAAGGACGCGTGCTGCTTCTCGGAGATCAGATGGGGCCGGAAGGGCAGTATGTACGTGAAGTGAAGCGGCTGCTCTCCCGTTTCGGCCTTACGGTGAAGTGGCAGTTTCCCGGGTATGTGCCTTTTGAGGAGTGGAAGGACATTCCTTCAGCTGACTTTTCCATCCTTTTAGGAACAGTGGGACAGCCTGGCGGCATGATGAAGATCGCCAAGCTCTTAGAGGATACCTATGATGTGCCGACACTCGGAGACGTATACCCGGTCGGCTGGGAGCGAACGAAGGGCTGGATACGCGCGCTGGCTGACCTCCTACACGAAAAGGAACAGGGGGAGTCGATCATCAAAGAAGAAGAGGAACGCATCGAACGTGCAGCCTCGTCTTTCCTTCCTATCACAGAGGGAAAGAACGCGGTCATCGGGATCGGCCGTGGTCCGCGCTGGTATCATCCGCAAGAGACTCTCGCCCGCATCGAGCGCTTGCACCTTGCCTGCTCGGGGATCGTCTTCTTCGATAATCTGACGGAGGATGACAAAAAGACCCTGCGGGAGGAAATCGCCGCCGCAGGAGACATCCCGATCTATGACAGCAGGGAGGGACAGGCGGTGATGGATGCCTGTGACATCCTCCTTACAACGAATGAGATCTACAATACGAAAGCGCGGCAGCTCTTCATCCCGATGGTGCCATTGACCGGCACGGAGGGGGAGATCGCAGAGCTTCGCGCGATGTATCGGCTGCTTTGCCGCTATGGGAAGAAAGGGGGCGTCGCCTATGTCACGGTCTGAGTGGGAAGCGGCCTGCCACCACGGCAGTACCTGTGCGCTGACGGGATCAGCGGCTTTCTTTGACTCCATCCCAGGGAGCTTCACTGTGGTGAATGGCCCGCTCTGGTGCTATTTTTATGCGATGAAATATGTGGATAATGAGAATCCGATGGCGTCCATGCGCTTTTCCTGTACACAGGTGGGCCCGAATTCTCTTGTCTACGGGACGGAGGATGATCTGCGTAACGGACTTTCCAGTATAGAGACCTATGCGAAGCCCGAGCGTGTCTTTGTCGAGAGTAACTGCAGCGTCAGTCTTGTCGGTGACGATGTGCAGGGCATCGCCGATCAGATGGATCTCCCATGGCCGGTCTATGCGATGGACAGCGGCGGCATGAAAGGAAGCTTTGAGGAGGGGTATTCCGCTGCCTCTCTTCGCATCGAAAAGGAAATGAAAACGAAGGAGAAGATCCCTACCTCCGTCAATGTGCTTGGCCTCTCTACCGTTCATATGAAGGGACGGGAGGATGCGGAAGAAATCCGGCGGCTGCTTTCTCTGTGCGGTATCCGCGTGATTTCCATGCCGGGCAGCGGAAGCAACTGGGACGACATCATGGAGGCTCCTTCGGCATCTCTCAACATTGTCGTGAGAGATGAACTGGGGCTCTCTCTCGCCAAACAGATGGAGCAGGATTTCGGGACGCCGTATATGTCCTGCGGCCTTCCTTACGGGACGGACGGTACGTTGGCCTGGCTCTCGGAAATCATCGAAAAGCTGGGGGCGGGCAAATTGACACGCGCCTCGCATGAGGCGGCGAAGCTGAAAGAATTTTTACTTCGAAAAGGCAATAATCTGGAGTCTCTCTGGGGACCGCTCTGGTTTGATGCCGTCCTCATTTCAGCGCCGCCGTCGGAAGCACTTGGCATTGCTGAAACGATCCGCAGTGAATGGATCGATACCGCGCGTCTCGTGATCCATGCCCAGTGCGTGACAGAGAAGACAACGCCGGCCGCAGATGCGATCCGTGTCGTCATGAAAAATGAAAAGGAGATCGCCAAGGATTACGAAGACTGGCAGGGAGGACTTGTCCTCTCGTCTTCCCACGAGACGCACCTCTTACGGCGTATGGGAAGATCGTTCATCGGCTTCCATATCGCACTTCCGTCGCATGACGAGGTTCATTTTTCCGATCTCCCGCAGTGTGGCCTTCGCGGGGCAGGGTATCTCTACGAGCAGCTGTGGAATGCGAAGCTGAGAAAGTGACGGGGAAGGATACCAGGTTGCACGGCGCGAAATAATAGAAGCGCCGCACGATGTTACCTTTTGGTGAAAAGAAACTCCCTTTTCCCTCTGAAAGGAGATGGCGCAAATCGTCGGACTTTTCGCTGCCACACCCTAAGCACTTGAGAGCTTTAGTCACCAGTCGCTTCTGATCTCCTGCCGCCTAGCCTTTTGCTCCTGCATTCTCTCTATACGCAGATGGTCAATCATGCTATAATGGGAAAGAATTTTATTGCATTTTGCATGGTAAAGGAGCATTTCAATCATGAGCAAAATTTACGTCATCGGACATAAATCCCCAGATACCGACAGCATTGCGGCTGCGATTTCTTATTCCTATCTGAAGCAGCAGCAGGGCGTGGAAGCCGTCGCTGCCAGAGCGGGCGAGCCGAACAAAGAAACCTGCTACGCACTGGACTATTTCAAGGTAGAAGCACCGGAATACCTCGAAAAAGTCGAAGCGGGCACGAAGCTCATCCTCGTCGATCACAATGAATCCAAGCAGTGCGTCGATGGGGCCAAAGATGCCGATGTACTGGAACTCATCGATCATCACCGCATCGGTGACTTCGAAACGACAAATCCGATCTTCATCCTCGTCCGTCCGGTAGGCTGCGTGAATACCGTCATCTGGGGGCTCTACAAGGCTGCTGGCGTAAAACCTTCTCAGGCTGTTGCCGGCATGATGCTTTCTGCGATCATCTCTGATACCGTTCTCTTCCGTTCCCCGACAACGACCGAAGAAGATAAGGCCGCAGTTAGAGAACTTGCAGAAATCGCCGGTGTCGACTATGAAAAGTACGGCATGGATATGCTGAAAGCAGGCGCAGACATTTCTGACTACTCGGCGGAAAAACTCGCCGGCAACGATACCAAGGAATTCGAATCGGCTGGTAAGACCTTCAGCTGCGGACAGATCTCCGTCATGGATCTCGCTCCGATCAATGCGAAGAAGGCGGACATCATGGCCGCTCTGGAAGCCACCAAGGCTGCCAAAGACTATGCGGCTTCCTACCTCATGGTGACGGATATCCTCGCAGAAGATACCTATCTGTGGTTCACCTCCGGCGCAGAAGAGGTCGCAGAAAAAGCCTTCGGCAAAAAAGCAGAAAACGGCGCTGTCTATCTGCCGAAAGTCATGTCCCGCAAGAAACAGGTCGCTCCATTCCTTCTGAAGGCTTACGCTGAATAAGAAATTTGATTGCATGAAAGCCCATAGTGACGGAAGTCATGTGGGCTTTTTTTATAGGAAACAGGTTCAACGGGCTGTGGTGCGGCGCATAAATCATTTGAAGCGCCGCGAAGTATTAATTATATGATAGAGTATGTGGCGCTACTATATGAATCGTGCGCCCCTTCCATAACCCGTTGAACCCATTGAACCTTTGAAACCATTCCTGACAGTTATAAAAGGGAAACGAATGAACAACTACTTAGACACTTTAAATCCCCGGCAGCGGGAGGCGGTCGAGACGGTGAAAGGGCCTGTGCTCATCATGGCGGGCGCCGGATCCGGCAAGACGAAAGCTCTGACCTGCCGTATCGCATACATGCTTGAGCAGGGAATCTATCCGAATGAAATCCTTGCGATCACCTTCACGAATAAGGCGGCGCAGGAAATGAGAGAACGTGTGCACAATCTGGTGGGCCCTGCTGCGGACCGCATCTGGATGTACACCTTTCATTCCTTTGGTGCGCGGTTCCTTCGGCGTGAGATCGCTTCCTATCCGCCTTATACGGACAGGTTCACCATTTATGATTCGGATGACTCGAAGACGCTGGTGAAAAACTGCCTGAAGGAGCTGAATCTGGATGATAAGCAGTATCAGCCGAATGCGATGCAGAACCGGATCTCCTCAGCGAAGAACCAGCTGATCGATCCGAAGAAGTACAGAGAGCTGGCAGGAAGCAATTTCTTCAACCAGAAAGCGGCGGATGTATATGAGATCTATGACAAGCACATGAAGGAGAACAATGCGCTCGACTTCGATGATCTCTTATATATCACGACGAAGTTGCTCTCCATCGAGACTATACGCAAGCGCTGGCAGGACAGATTCCACTATATTCTGATCGACGAATATCAGGATACGAACCATGCGCAGTACCTGATGGCGAAGTACATCGCAGGGGATACGAAGAATATCTGTGCGGTCGGTGATGCGGATCAGAGCATTTATTCCTGGCGCGGCGCGGACCTACGGAATATCATGGATTTCCAGAAGGACTATCCGAAGGCGAAGCTCATCAAGCTCGAGCAGAACTACCGATCGACGCAGACGATCCTGGACGCCGCAAATGCGGTGATACAGAACAATCCGGATCGTCCGTCGAAGCGTCTGTGGACAGAGAATAATGCCGGTACGCATCTCAAGCATTACACCGCGATCGATGAGCATGCGGAAGCAAGTTTCATCATCGAAACGATGCAGAAAGAGCATATGGAAAAGCATCGTCCCTATGGCGATATGGCAGTCCTCTACCGTATGAATGCGCAGTCGCGTGTCATCGAAGAAGCGCTCGTCAGACGCGGCATCGGCTATACGATGGTCGGCGGGACACGCTTCTATGACCGCGCGGAAATCCGCGACATGCTGGCTTATCTGAAGGTCATCAATAATTTCAAGGATAATATCAGCCTGGCCCGCATCATCAATACACCAAAGCGCGGTATCGGAGGGACGACGGTCGAGAAGCTCCTGGACTATGCGAATGCCGGCGGCATGTCGATGTTCGAGGGCATCATGGGCATCGAGGGCAGTGGGCTTTCTTCTGCTACGCAGCGCAAGCTAACGAATTTCTCTGCGATGATCTTTGATTTTCTGAATGCATCCACGGAAATGAATGTTTTCGAGCTGATTCAGAAGGTCATGACAGATACGAAGTATCTCGCGCAGCTGCAGGAGAGCAAGGATCCGCAGGCGCAGAGTCGTGAGGAAAATCTGGGCGAGCTGCTTTCTGTCGCGAAAGACTTCATCACCGAGCAGCCGGAAGGCGGACTTGCAGAATTCCTCGAAAAAGTTGCTCTCGTAAATGATGTCGACTCCTATGAAGGGGAAGACGACCGCGTCACCCTGATGACCATCCATAGTGCGAAGGGGTTGGAATTCCCGCTCGTCTTCCTGCCGGGCATGGATGAAGGCATTTTCCCGGGTGTCCGTTCCTTCATGGAGCCTGCGGCTCTTGAAGAAGAGCGCCGCCTCTGCTACGTGGCGATCACGCGTGCGAAGGAAGAGCTCTATATGTCCAATGCACACATGCGTACCATGTACGGCAAGATTAATTCGTACATGCCGAGCCGTTTCATCGAGGAAATACCGCCGGATCTCGTGGATAAGGTCATCACGGAAGAAGAACGTGAACGCGTGCATTTCCGGGAAAGAAGCCGCAATGAAAGAGCGAGCCGCTTCGCCCTCTCGGAAGCCGCCTCTCCCGTGAAGAAACTGAAGCCGAAAGCGGTGAGCGCGCGCTATGACTGGCAGGTCGGTGATACCGCTGTCCATACCATGTGGGGCAAGGGCAAGGTCGTCTCTGTCACAGGCAGCGGGAAAAATATGATCCTGAAAATCGAATTCCCGGGGAATAAGATGAGAAGCCTCATGGTCGCATTTGCACCGATCACGAAGGGAAATGAGTGACTGGTTGCTAGTAAGCTAGGGATTAGGAACCTTGAGTGACTAGTGACTTGAATTTCACTTTCGGGCATCGCCCCATATATACTTGCGGCGAAGCCGCCACATCACCCGTTGAACCCATTGAACCTGCTGAACCTCTTTCGGGCGCAATCAAATGGCGATACGCTCCGAAGGCTAAACCTGACCCCGACAACTTTTGTGCTGTATTTGTATACGAGGAAATATCTATGGTACCGGAAGACATCAAAGAACAAGCAGAGAAACTAAAAAAAGAGCTCCGCCATCACAGCTACCTGTACTATGTGCTGGACCGGCCGGAGATCTCGGATTTTGAATTCGACCATATGTACCGGAAGCTGGTGGATCTGGAAAAAGCATATCCTGAGCTGGTGACACCGGACTCCCCGACGCAGCGTGTCGGCGGGAAAGCGTCCGATGATTTCCGGAAAGTGCGCTTCAGAAAGCCCATGCTCTCGCTGGCAAATGCATTCAATGCGGACGAGCTTCGGGACTTTGACCGCCGCGTGAAGGCAGGGCTTGGCGCAGACCATGTGGAGTACATCACGGAGCTGAAGATCGACGGGCTTTCCATGAATCTCATCTATGAGAACGGCAGTCTCATCCAAGGGCTGACACGAGGGGATGGCCGCGTGGGGGAAGATGTGACGGCGAATGTAAAGACCATTCACACCATTCCTCTCTATATCGAGAATGCGCCGCCCTATCTGGAGGTGCGCGGCGAGGTGTACATGCCGCGCAGATCCTTCATCGCACTGAATGAAGCGCGCGATGAGGCGGGCATCATGCCCTTCGCGAATTGCCGCAATGCGGCGGCAGGCTCTCTTCGTCAGCTCGATCCCCATGTGACGGCGTCAAGGAATCTAGCCTTTTTTGCCTATGCACTCGGGGACATCGAAGGCATGGAGATCAAAAGCCAGGAGGAACTGCTAAAGAAACTTTCCGATTTCCACTTTCAGGTGAATCCGAACTATCGGAAATGGAGCTCCATCGAAGGAGTCATCGAAGGGGTGAATGAGTGGGAAGTAAAGCGACATGACCTGGGCTATGATACCGACGGCATGGTCATCAAGGTGAATGATTTCAGCGAGCAGCGTGCGCTGGGAGCGACCGTCAAAGATCCGAAGTGGGCGATGGCTTACAAATATCCGCCGGAAGAAGCCGAGACGCGCATAGAAAAGATCGTCGTCACGATGGGGCGGACAGGCGTGCTGACACCATCGGCTGACCTTACGCCAGTGCATCTTGCGGGGACGACCGTAAAGCGTGCGACGCTGCACAATCTGGACTTCATCCGGGAGAAAGACATCCGTGAGGGAGACTATGTCCTCATCTACAAGGCCGGAGAAATCATTCCGGAGGTCGCAAAGGTTCTGAAGGAGAAGAGAAACGGCACGGAGGTGCCTTTCGAAATGCCTGCGGTATGTCCTGTCTGCGGCGGCGCGGTCAGTCGCATCGAAGGCGAAGCAGCTTTCCGCTGCACGAATCCTGAATGCGGCGGTGTCGTCCGTGAGAAACTCATTCACTTTGCTTCGCGTGATGCGATGAATATCGACGGCATGGGACCATCCGTTGTGGACAGCCTGATCGCCTACCATCTCGTGAATGATCCATCTGATTTCTATACCCTGAAGCAGGAAGATATCGAACAGATCGAGCGTATGGGGGAAAAGAGCGCACAGAATCTCATCGCTGCCATCGCGGACAGCAAGGGGCGTGGCCTTGCAAAGCTCCTCTTCGGACTGGGCGTCCGTTTCCTCGGTGAAAAAGGGGCTGAGCTCATTGCGAAGCGCTATCATACCATGAGTGCACTCATGGAGGCCGATGTGAGTGATATACAGGAGACGGAAGGTATCGGCAAAGTCATCGCAGGCAGCCTTTTCGACTATCTTCATGACATGAAGCATCTCATGATCATCGACAAGCTTCGCAATGCCGGCGTTTCGATGGAGGAAATCGAAGAAGAACATGCAGGCGGCGCTTTCGAAGGCGAGATGGTCGTACTGACTGGCAAGCTTACCCGCATGGGCCGCCGTGAAGCTTCGGATCTCATCAAGCAGCAGGGCGGTGATACCCAGAGCTCTGTCACGAAAAAGACCACGCTTGTCGTTGCCGGAGAGGATGCCGGCAGTAAGCTGGAAAAAGCCAGAGCCAAAGGCATTCCTGTCATCGATGAAGACGAATTTCTAAAACGAGCCGGACGGTAAAATAAGAAATGAGACAGCGCCCTTCCAAGCCCCTCCTGTGGAGGCGGCAGGGAATAAACGCTGCGCGGTTCATCTGTCATGTCTTTATATGTATTTATCTATAAAAAGGAGAATCATTATGAGCCACACGAACAAAAAAGTCAAAGTCCACTACG
>SKEO01002559.1_pt1 | contig 12449 bp, 10 predicted proteins | sample 4826801 | NCBI WGS metagenome assembly SKEO01 (sample SAMN11008807, study PRJNA524170) | human gut metagenome | biome: Human fecal sample; material: Feces; isolation source: fecal sample from pouch patient p3 | host: Homo sapiens | place: Israel: Tel-Aviv | collected 2016-02-25 | reverse complement strand
ATCGTTTTCTCAACAAAATCTAAAAACACGCTATTTTTCTATAACAAAAAATTCTATAAAATGTCTCAAAAAAATTCGCCTTTTGTTTTTTCAAATGCACTCTACAACATTATTTTTCAAACGAAAATGCCTGCTTAATACTATCATAATGGAGGAACTTACCTTCCGCAGCAAATCCTTCAATCTGCTCCTTTGTTGCAAACATATATCCATCAATCTCTGCTTCCTGAAATGATACATCATTCTCATCAATATCCATTACAAAGCGATATACATCTACAAAATAGTTATCTCCCTCACCAGGATTCTCTCTCTTATAAGTAAACAAATATCCGCCTTCCGCATTACGCACATCAAGACCAGTCTCTTCCTTCACTTCTCTTTGTACCGCTTCTTCAGAAGACTCTCCAGCCTGCACACCGCCACCGGAAACTTCCCACCAGCCAGATGCCCATGCTTTTGTCATAACACGTTTTGTAATTAAAAAAGTTCCATCTGGTCTTGCGATAACACCAAGAACGGTCAGATGGTACTCTCCATCTTTTAAGCACCAGTCATTGCGCTTCATCATTCGTCCAGTTAACTGTTTATTCTCATCATAAATATCCCAAAATTCCATTGTAATCATCTCCTGTATAAATTCTTCATAATTGTCTTGTCCATAATAACACGACAGCGAGAAGAAAACAATTCTGATTTGCGCAGCAAAGGAGACGCTCTCAGTAAATAAAAAGAACCTATATTTGTGACTTTAGTCGCTGCGGTTTGAATACTCGCTTACACACGCTCGTATCCAACCCTTGCTCCGAGGCCACAAATATAGGTTCTTTTATTTACTGAGAGCTGTCTTTGGCTGCTGAAGTAAAGTCAGAATTTAGAGAGCCTTAATTCTCTCGATAGCTTCTAATGTATTCTCATAGGAGCCAAATGCTGTGAGTCGGAAGTATCCCTCTCCGCTTGGTCCAAATCCTGAACCTGGTGTTCCTACTACGTTTGCTTTATTTAATAAGAAGTCAAAGAAATCCCAGGATGGCATTTTGTCTGGAGTCTGTAACCAGATGTATGGTGCGTTTATTCCGCCAAATACAGTATATCCCGCGTCTTTTAAGCCTTCTTTGATGATTTTGGCATTGTTCATGTAGAACGCAACCTGCTCTTTTAACTGTGCTTTTCCAGCTTCGCTGTAGCAAGCTTCACCGGCTCTCTGGATGATATATGGAGCACCATTATACTTTGTTCCGTGACGTCTTGCCCATAAGGAATGTAAAGCAACGTCTCCTGCTTTTAAGTCTTTAGGGACAACGGTGAAACCAAGTCTTGTTCCTGTGAATCCTGCATTTTTGGAGAAGCTTCGAAGCTCGATTGCACAAGTTCTTGCTCCTTCACATTCGTAGATGCTATGTGCTACATCATCTTCGCTGATATATGCTTCATAAGCGGCATCATAGATGATTACTGCACCGATTTTGTTTGCATAGTCAACCCATTCCTGAAGCTGTGCTTTTGTGATTGTCGTTCCTGTTGGATTATTTGGGAAGCAAAGATAAATGATATCTGGTTCTTCTTTTGGGAAGTCTGGTACGAAATCGTTCTCTGCTGTACATGGCATGTAGATTACATCGCTCCATGTTTCTGTTGTCGGATTATATGTTCCTGTTCTTCCTGCCATAACGTTTGTGTCAACATAAACTGGGTATACAGGGTCACATACAGCAATTTTGTTATCTACACTGAAAATTTCCTGAATGTTTCCGGAATCACATTTTGCACCATCGCTGACAAAGATTTCATCGGCACTGATATCACATCCACGGCTCTTGTAGTCACCATCTGCGATTGCATTTCTTAAGAATTCATATCCAAGGTCTGGTGCATATCCGTGGAAAGTTTCTGCTTTCCCCATTTCATCTACTGCACTGTGAAGACTTTTGATGATCTCTGGTGCTAATGGCTGTGTTACGTCACCAATTCCTAAACTGATAATAGATTTGTCTGGATTTGCCTCTTTGTATGCTGCTACTTTTTTCCCAATATTAGAAAAAAGATAGCTTCCTGGCAGTTTTAAATAATTCTCGTTTACTTTAAACATAGCTGCTCCTAACTGGCTTTCGCCTACTGCTGTCTATTACAGTATTCCTTCCGGAAGAGCAATTTCCCCATCAAATACAACGGTTGCCGGACCGGTCATATAAACTAAGTTTTCTTTGCGGTCCCAGCGGATTTTTAAATCTCCTCCAAGTAAGTGTACTGTAACTTCGTCTTCTGTCTTGTTATTTAATATACAGGCAACGGTAGTTGCACAGGCACCTGTTCCACAGGCGAGTGTCTCATCACTGCCGCGCTCCCATACTCTCATATTTACTGTGTTTTTGTCTAATACTTCCACAAACTCTGTGTTTGTTCTTTTCGGAAATACCGGATGATTTTCGAAATATGGCCCAATAGCTTCGATATCTAATTCCTTTACGTTATCCATAAAGATAATCGCATGAGGATTCCCCATAGATACGCATGTCATATGGTAAGTTTTTCCCTTTACTTCAACAGGGACATCCACTACTGGATTATTCTCTACTGCAACTGGAATTTTCTTTGGTTCAAGGATTGGTGCACCCATATTTACTTCTACGGTTGCTACTTTGCCATTTTCCACCTGAAGTTTTAAATATTTGATTCCCGCTAAAGTTTCGACAGAAATCTCTGTCTTATCTGTCAGACCGTAATCATACACATATTTTGCCACACAACGGATACCGTTTCCGCACATTTCTGCCTGAGAACCATCTGCATTATAGATATTCATACGAAAATCTGCTTTTGCAGACGGACTGATAAGAATTAATCCATCTGAACCGATTCCAAAATGACGGTCACTGACAAACTTTGATACTTCTGCAGGATTCTTTATTGATTCTTCGAAACAATTTACATAAACGTAATCATTTCCTATTCCATGCATCTTTGTAAACTTCATAGGCTGCTCCCTTCTTTTGCACATATAAGCAACTTAAAATATACGATAATCTTCGTTATTTAACAAGAGTTATCCTCATTTTTCAATAAAATTCTTACAATTATTTAGATTTCACCTGCAAGATTTCATTTATAAAGTGTGTTTTACTTATGAAATTAAGCAAAGATTTCCAAAACAACTTATTAAAAAGCGCAAAAATCTACTTTCATTCTATACAGTTTCAAAAATGCCGGATCAAAAAACCTGCAAAACCATATATGCCGTTTCTACCATATTCGTTCCATTATCCATACTTCTCTTCTGAAGGTAACGGTGCGCCTCTTCTTCTGTCAATCCATTTTTCTCCATTAATAAAGACTTTGCCTGATTAATAACTCCCTGATCAGCAGAAGATCTCTTATTCGGCTTTTCCCTTTCCCGCTTTAATCTTCTATGTATATCTGTCAGTAGATCCGATACGGTATCTACCAGATCATATGCTTTTAACGGCAATGGCAGATAAATGACATCATCATCTCCATATTCCTGCCACTGGGCATTGCTGGCAATAACGACCATCTCAAAAGTATCTGGAATACACTCTTTTAATTCATTATATATCATATCGGCAAAGCGGATGCCGCAGACAACAACACCCGCTTCCAGTCTTTCCACTGCCTGAATCGCCTGTGCTCCGGTAACACAAACAGCTGACACATCAAAGCCATTCTTTATTAGAACATTTTTCATTTTTAGTACAATTTCCTTTTTCGGAAACACAACAACAATATTCAACACTTTCCACTCACCCTCATAAGGATTCCAGTTTTTCAATCTACAGTCGATATTTTAGGCAGCTGAGCTGTTAGTATTTATAAAGATATGCTTCTGTTTCCCAATCAGAAACCTGTCTGCAATATTCATGCCATTCTTTTCTCTTTGCTTCCAAATATTTTTTACTGATATGCTCTCCCAAAACTTCCTGAATATATTTATCCTCTTCAAAGGCATCACAGGCTTCTCCAAGTGTTGCCGGAAGGACATCAATATTCATATCAGCAATCTGTTCTTCTGTAAGTAAATACATATTTTTACCGATTGGTTCTGGCGCTTCTAATTCATTCTCAATTCCATCAAGACCTGCTGCAAGACAAAGTGCCATAACAAGATATGGGTTTGCTGCCGGGTCAGGACTTCTGAATTCGATTCTTGTTCCTGCACCTCTCGATGCCGGAATACGGATTAATGGACTTCGGTTAATGGATGACCAGCAGATTGCCACCGGTGCTTCATAACCCGGAACCAGTCTTTTGTAGGAGTTTACAAGAGGATTACAAATACAGGACATACCTTTAGCATGCTTAATAAGACCTGCAATGAAATGATAACATTCTTTGCTCAGTCCCATCGGATTGCTCTTATCAAAGAAAATGTTCTTTCCATCTTTTTCAAGGGACATATTGATATGCATTCCAGAACCGTCTACATCTGTAATTGGCTTTGGCATAAAGGTCGCATACAATCCATGTCTTTTTGCAATGGTCTTTACAACCATCTTAAATGTCATGATATTATCTGCTGTTACTAATGCATTATCATACTTAAAGTCAATCTCATGCTGTGCCGGAGCTACTTCATGATGAGAAGCCTCAATCTCGAAGCCCATACTCTCTAATGTAAGAACGATATCTCTTCGTGCATTCTCTCCTAAATCTAATGGAGTAACATCAAAATAACTTGCCTTTTCATGTGTGATATTTGTCGGCTGTCCATTATCATCCGTATGGAAAAGGAAAAATTCACATTCTGGTCCTACATCAAAAGTATATCCCATCTTTGCCGCTTTTTTTAATACATTTTTCAATACATAACGGCTGTCTCCCTCGAAAGGCACGCCCTCTGGTCGATATACATCGCACATGAAACGGGCAACTTTGCCATGCTGTGGACGCCACGGAAGAATCTCAAATGTATTAAGATCTGGATATAAGTACATATCGGATTCCTCAATGCGGACAAATCCCTCAATAGATGAGCCATCAAACATACACTTATTATCTAATGCTTTTTCAAGCTGGCTGGCTGTGATTGCCACATTCTTTAAGGTACCAGATACATCTGTAAACTGAAGTCTTATAAACTGTACATCTTTTTCTTCCACAAGCTGAATAATATCCTGCTTTGTATAATTTCCCATTGGTATCCTCCCAATTATGCTATGTACTCATGAAATCTTTTGCAAGGGTAAATGCACAAAAGACTCCATGAGTACATATTTATTTATATCAGGGATTCACTCCCCTTTTTATGCCTCGTTAATCTTGCTCTCAATCTCTTTATCAATTTCTGCGATATCCACTAAAGATAAATCTTCTCGGCAGGAAGACTCTAAGCTGGTAAGTAAGGCGTTTGCTGTATCAAGAGAAGTCAGACAGTTCACACCTGTTTCTACCGCATGACGACGGATAACAAAACCATCTTTGCTTCTTTCAATACCCTGTGAAGGTGTATCGATGATAAGATCAATCTGATGTCCTAAAATTAAATCCAGCAGGTTTGGATGTGACTCCTCAATCTTATTGACTCTCTTCGCCGGCACACCGCTTTCCTGTAATGTCTTGCATGTATTTCTTGTCGCATAGATTTCGTAGCCAAGTGCTGTAAATCTCTTACCAACTTCTACTGCATCTAACTTATCAGAATCCTTTACAGTCATGATCATCTTCTTATGCTTTGGTAAATCTACACCAGAACCTAAGAATGCTTTAAATAACGCTTCCTCAAAGTTCTTGGAAATACCGAGACACTCACCTGTAGACTTCATTTCTGGTCCAAGGCTGATATCCGCACCACGAATCTTCTCGAATGAGAATACTGGCATCTTGATTGCCCAGTATGGAGATTCTGGCTGAAGTCCTGGCTCGTAACCTAAGTCTTTTAACTTCATTCCTGTCATAACCTTTGTTGCAAGGTCAACGATAGGAATACCTGTTACCTTACTGATATAAGGAACGGTTCTTGAGGAACGAGGGTTAACCTCAATGACATATACTTCATCCTGATATACAATAAACTGGATATTGATAAGACCGATAACGTGTAAAGCCTTTGCCAATAACTTTGTATAATGTCCGATAACCTTTTTAATCTTAGGAGAAAGGTCTCTTGCAGGATATACGGAAATACTGTCTCCAGAATGGATTCCGGCTCTCTCTACATGCTGCATGATACCTGGGATAACGATTTCTTCACCATCACATACGGCATCAACCTCTACCTCAACACCCATCAGGTATTTATCAATAAGGATTGGATGTTCCTGTGCGTATCTCTGGATAACATCCATAAATTCTGAAATATCCTCATCTGAAATAGCAATCTGCATACCCTGTCCACCAAGTACGTAGGAAGGACGGATTAATACTGGATAACCAATCTCGTTGGCTGTCTTGATTGCCTCTTCTTTTGTAAATACGGTACCTCCCTTTGGTCTTGGGATACAGCACTGCTCAAGAATCTCATCAAAAAGTTCTCTGTCTTCGGCTGCATCTACGTTCTCAGCACTTGTACCAAGAATTGGAACACCGATTTTATTTAACTTTTCTGTTAACTTGATAGCTGTCTGTCCACCAAACTGTACAACTGCTCCGTCCGGTTTCTCTAATTCTACGATATGTTCTACATCTTCCTCTGTTAAAGGCTCGAAGTAAAGCTTATCTGCGATATCGAAGTCAGTACTTACTGTTTCAGGGTTATTATTTACGATAATCGTCTCATAACCCATTTCTTTAAATGCCATACACTGTGTACAGAACAGTAGTCAAACTCGATACCCTGCCCGATACGAATTGGACCAGAACCCAGTACCATAATCTTCTTCTTATCAGAAGTTTCTTCTACTTCATTAAAGCTTCCAAAACAAGAGTAATAATATGGTGTTTCTGCTGCAAACTCAGCCGCACAAGTATCAACAACTTTGTAGGCAGGAACGATATCCATCTGTCTTCTTAAGTTCTTTACATATTCTTCACTCTGACCGATAAGCTCTCCGATAACTTTATCAGGGAATTCCATTTCTTTTGCTTTAAGTAAAAGGTCACGGTCTAATTCTTCTGCGTTCTTAAGTTTTGCTTCCATCTCAACGATGTTATTTAACTTATCGATGAACCATAAATCAATTTTTGTAATGTCATGAATCTTCTGTGGATCCACTTTACGGCGGAGTGCCTCTGCGATACAGTAAATACGAAGATCATCTACAATATGAAGATGTTCTTCTAATTCTTTGTCGCTTAACTTGTCAAAATCGCCATGCATCAGGCTGTCTACATGCTGCTCTAAGGAACGGAGAGCCTTCATGAGACCACCTTCAAAGTTAGTGCAGATACTCATTACCTCACCAGTTGCCTTCATCTGTGTTGTCAGATGACGGGAGGCAGAAATGAACTTATCAAATGGAAGTCTTGGAACCTTTACTACACAATAGTCCAGTGCTGGCTCAAAACTTGCGAATGTCTTACCTGTTACGGCATTCTTAATCTCATCTAAGTGGTAACCAAGCGCAATCTTTGCAGTAACTTTGGCAATCGGATAACCAGTTGCCTTAGAAGCTAATGCAGAAGAACGGCTTACACGAGGGTTAACCTCGATTACACAATAATCAAATGTATCTGGATTTAAAGCGAACTGTACGTTACATCCACCTTCTACACCAAGTTCGTCAATGATATTTAATGCGGAATTACGGAGCATCTGGTACTCTTTATCTCCTAAAGTCTGAGAAGGAGCAACTACGATACTGTCACCGGTATGAACACCAACCGGGTCAAGGTTCTCCATATTACATACGGTAATACATGTTCCATTTCCGTCACGCATTACTTCGTACTCGATTTCCTTCCATCCTGCGATGGACTTCTCTACTAATACCTGGCCTACACGGCTCAAACGAAGACCGTTCTGGATGATTTCCACGAATTCTTCCTCATTATCTGCGATTCCGCCGCCGCTTCCTCCAAGAGTGTATGCCGGACGAAGAACAACCGGATATCCAATCTTCTGCGCATATTCCAGACCATCTTCTACATTCGTAACAATCTGGCTTGGTGCGATTGGCTCTCCAATCTTTTCCATTGTTTCTTTAAATTCTTCTCTGTCCTCAGCCTTACGGATTGTTTTACCTGTTGTACCGATAAGCTTTACTTTGTGCTCTTTTAAGAAACCACACTCATCTAACTCCATAGCGATATTTAACGCTGCCTGTCCACCTAATGTTGGAAGAAGACTGTCCGGAGAAACTTTTAAAATGAGCTTCTTAATAACTTCTGGTGTTAATGGCTCAATGTATACTTCATCTGCGATATCTTTATCTGTCATGATTGTTGCAGGGTTAGAGTTAACAAGGACAACATGAATTCCTTCCTCTTTTAAGGAACGACATGCCTGTGTTCCCGCGTAGTCAAACTCTGCAGCCTGTCCGATGACAATAGGACCGGAACCAATTACAAGGACTTTTTTAATACTGGTATTCTTAGGCATCTTTTGCAACCTCCATCATATTGATAAACTCTTCAAATAAAAATTCGGAATCGTTTGGCCCAGGACAAGCTTCCGGATGGAACTGTACTGTCATAACGTTCTTTCCAAGATAGTGAACTCCCTCTAATGTACCATCATTTACATTAATAAAGCTTACTTCTGCAATATCTCTGTTCAGAGAATCTTCCATTACCATGTATCCATGGTTCTGTGAGGAAATATAAACCTTTCCTGTTTTTAAATCTTTTACCGGATGGTTGGCTCCACGATGTCCGTATTTCATCTTCTTTGTATCTGCGCCGTTGGCAAGTGCCATGAGCTGATGTCCAAGACAAATACCAAAAATTGGAATATTCGTAGCAAATAACTTCTTAAGCTCCTCGATAATCTCCACACATTCCTTTGGATCTCCAGGACCGTTCGAAAGCATGATTCCATCTGGATTTGCTGCGATAATCTCTTCTGCCTTTGTGTAAGCAGGGTAAACCGTAACTTCGCATCCACGCTTATTTAAAGACTTCTCAATATTCTTCTTTGCTCCAAAATCCATGAGGGCAACTTTAAAACCATCTCCTGGAAGCACTCTCTTTTCCTTACAGCTAACTTCACGAACAACACCTTGTACTTTATATTCTTTTAATTGCTTTACTACTTCGTCCAGATCGAAATCTTCTCTTGTTGTAATCATTCCGTTCATAACACCGTACTCTCTTAAGATACGTGTCAGATGTCTGGTGTCAATTCCTGAAATTCCCGGAACATCATATTTCTTTAAGAATTCATCTAATGTCATCTCGTTACGGAAGTTGCTTGCCAGTTTTGCACATTCTCTTACAATAAGAGCTTTTGGCCACGGATGAATGGACTCCATGTCTTCCATACAGATTCCGTAATTACCAATTAATGGATAAGTCATAACAACGGACTGTCCTGCGTAGGATGGGTCTGTCAATATCTCCAGATATCCTGTCATGGAAGTATTAAAAACTACCTCGCTGATTACCTCTCTGGCTGCTCCAAAGCTTTCGCCGGTCAGCACAGTTCCGTCTTCTAAGATTAGAAATGCCTTCATGATTCACGTTCCTTTCTATATTCAATCATTTGCAACTGCATATTAAGGAAAATGCAAAAACAGCACTGGAGTAAGTCACTCCTAATTACAGTTCTTTGCAAAAAAAAAGACGGGTTCCCCCGGCTCATTGTGCGAAAACTATGCTTATCAAACAAATCGGCCGGGAACGTGTCTTTTCAGACTTGCGAAAAAAACTGACATCTACGTTGCCGCTCTTTGCATAAATACTTAAATTGTACAAATTCTAGCATACATCGAATGCAATTACAAGAGAGGAACAGCGAAAAACTACAATTTCTATCTTTCGCCGCCCATTCCCCCCCTTATTACCATGTTGCTTTGTGCATAATTCCGATAACTAATTTTCTGTCAGCAAGAAATTATTTCAGCTCCGCAATTCGACTTACTGCGACATAAATCTGACTAATTTTATACCACGTTGCAAAGTCCACAACTCCCGTTTCCGGTAAATGGAAAATCTTCTGAAAAATCTTTACAGAATTTGCCGTTGCCGGTCCATAAATGCCGTCCACCCTGATTTTAGGAATCAATGGATAGTCCCCTGCAATTACATTGAGCTGTTCCTGCATTTGTCTCACTTTTTGTCCCGAAGCTCCAATTGTCAGCTCATATCCCGGATATGACGCCGGAATTCCTGAAATCGTCTCCGCTTCATTAATATACATATCATCCCCATAATAGTATCTTAAAATCTCAATCGCAGAAAGCCCGTCATCCCCTAATGCCTTCGAACCCCACTGGCTCATAAACTCCGGACAGCTTACCCGCTTGCCGTCACAGTACTGTGTGAGTATTGGCTGTGTAACTTCTGGTCTTGAAAGGTAGGAATTGAAAATTTCATCTACTACATTGCTGATGGAATCATAGGTGTTTTTGCCGTTAATCCACTTTTGGTCAAAGGCGGTGGATGATGTGATGGTGAAGTCTTTTCCCTTTCCCCGATACGTCGAAACCATCGTTCATTCGGGGTTTGGATAAATCTTGAGACTATCTAAGATAACGGACTTATCTTCCAGCTTATTCTCCGGCACTATACTTCCTGATTTCTTTAAAGCTTTTGACCGTATCTCGTTTATATTTATCTTAAATCTTATCACAACTTCATCCTCTTTTACAGATATTTTTTCAATAAGCTTATTCACAAGAACACGTTTTGTTGGATTATCAGCATTCAGAAATACATCCTTCCATGTTGGAATCTGCATACGCAGACTATCCCACTCATTAAAAGAGACATCCGCTCCGTCAAGTTCCTTTTGTTTCTCTGCAATCACTTTTTCCTGCTGTTCCTTTTCCTGCTTCTGCTTTTCAATCAGTTCTACCAGCTTATCTACAGGTACAGGATACTCTCCAAGCATCGCTTCTGGAATCTTATCTTCCATGACAGAAATCTTTTGCTGGATATGCTTGAGTCTTTCCTGTTCTCTTGAAAGTTCTTTCGCTTTTTCCTTTTTTGCCTTTCGCCCATTCTCGGAAATCTGCTCGAAAATATCCTCGTTTTCCTGAAGCTTATCTATGTACTCGGCAATCGCCTGAAACACAATCTTTTCAATTCTTTCTGCTTTAAATTGATAGACTTTGTAATGTGGAACTCCCTGCCATGCATCCTGGCACTTATATATTGCCTGTCTGCTCGCCCTCCTTTCTCCCGTATCTTTAATTGTCCAATAGTTATATCTACTTCCATTTGTACATTTGCAGCCACAGTATCCACAGTAAATAACATCAATGAGGGGAAGCATCCCCTCATTTCTTGCGATAACCTTTACACCTTTATTCTGCGGAGCGGTACGATACTTCATCCCTCTCTGCTTTCTTTTTATCTGAACCAGATTCCAGTCATCAGGACTAATAATCTGTATCTCTGGATTTGGTTCTTCCGAGAGAATCCATTCAGAACTATCTAACCGCTTACTTTTTCCGTTTTCTTTCTTTTCTCTACGTTTATAAGCTGTATAACCTGCATAAATCGGATTCGTTAAAATGCTGGTTACCGTTCCACCTCTCCATACCTCAGATGGAGCAAGTTCTTTATATTCCTCATCCAGATTCAGTTCTCTGGCAATCTTTGAAGAACCATACTCTTTATCAAGAGAAAGCTCGTATATATGTTTTACTGCCTTTGCCTTTTCGGGAATAATCACAAGATGGTGTAATGCTCTGCCATGCTTACTGATTTCTCCAGACAGCTCCAATTTATATCCATACGGAGCCTTCCCCCCGACAAACTTCCCCTGCTGTACTAGCTTTTGTGCCGTATCTTTGACACGCATTCCCGTATCAGAACTGCTCTTTTGTGCATTGCCATAACGCAGAGCTAACATCATCTGCCCCATAATGTCATCACTCTCTGGTGAGATACAGCCGTCTTTTACCGTATATATATCCACACCATAGCTTTTAAGCTGCATAACATATGCACCAATTTCCCACATTCTTCTACCGATTCGGTCATCCTTATAGACTGCAAGAATATCATACTCGTTTCTTTGTGCATCTCGCAATGCCTGCTGTAAAATATCACGATTCTCTACGGCATTACTGTATCCACTATTACTTCCCTCAAAGTATTCCTTTGAATCCAGATGCCATTCCTCATGTTGTGCGATAAATTCTTTCACCAACTGTCTCTGGATACCTAAGTCTCCATCTTCCTCCAACTGTTGATTAGAACTTACACGAAGCAACATCCGCACCCTCTTTTTCTCGCCCATCTTAGGAAATCCTTTCTACATGATAAATCTGATGATTTTTAATCTGCTCCCTTAATGTATGAGACAGTACATTATTTACTTCTTTTTGAATCTCCATTTGATGGTATCCTGCCTCTGTCCGTTCCCTTGTCTCATCAAACTCTGGAAACTC
>SKEO01002539.1_pt1 | contig 12516 bp, 7 predicted proteins | sample 4826801 | NCBI WGS metagenome assembly SKEO01 (sample SAMN11008807, study PRJNA524170) | human gut metagenome | biome: Human fecal sample; material: Feces; isolation source: fecal sample from pouch patient p3 | host: Homo sapiens | place: Israel: Tel-Aviv | collected 2016-02-25 | reverse complement strand
GTACACAGCCGCTTTTCGACCAACACGGCCCCCAGCTGGAACCGCGCCCACCCCAACCGGTTCATCCTGCACAACGGCGAGATCAACACCATCCGCGGCAATGTGGACACGATGCTTGCGCGCGAGGAGACCATCGGCTCCAACTACCTAAAGGACGATATGACGAAGGTTCTGCCCATCGTCAATCAGGGCGGCTCCGACTCTGCCCAGCTGGATAACACGCTGGAATTTATGGTCATGAACGGCATGGATCTGCCGCTGGCCGTCATGGTCACGATCCCCGAGCCGTGGGACAATAACAAGGCGATGGACCCCAAGCGGCGCGATTTTTACCAGTATTACGCCACGATGCTGGAGCCGTGGGACGGCCCTGCCAGCATCCTGTTCAGTGACGGTGATGTCATGGGCGCGGTGCTGGACCGCAACGGCCTGCGCCCCAGCCGCTACTACATCACGAAGGACGGCCGCTTGATTTTGTCCAGCGAGGTCGGCGTGCTGGATCTGCCCGCTGAGGAGATCGTCCGCAAGGACCGCCTGCGCCCCGGCAAGATGCTGCTGGTCGATACCATCAAGGGCGAGCTTGTCGATGATGAAAAGCTGAAGGCCGACTACGCCGGCCGCCAGCCCTACGGCGAGTGGCTGGACCGTAATCTGGTCCCGCTGTCCGGCCTGAAGGTTCCCAACAAGAAGGTTCCCTCCTACACCAAGGAGCAGCTTGTCCAGCTGCAGAAGGCGTTTGGCTACCGGTATGAGGATGTCTCGACGATCCTGCTGCCGATGGCGAAGAACGGCAGCGAGCCTGCCGGGGCGATGGGCAGCGATACCCCGCTGGCCGTTTTGAGCCACACCCGCCCGTCCCTGAGCGAATATTTCAAGCAGATGTTCGCGCAGGTCACAAACCCGCCGATCGATGCCCTGCGCGAGAAGATCGTCACCTCCACCACCGTCTATGTCGGTGCGCAGGGCAACCTGCTGGAGGAAAACGCCGACAACTGCAAGGTGCTGAAGATCGAGAACCCGATCCTGACCGAGACCGACCTGCTCAAGATCAAGGCGATGGATGTGCCCGGCTTCAAGGTTGTGACGCTGTCCATCTGCTACTACAAGAATACCGATCTGGAAAAAGCCATCGACCGGCTGTTTGTCGATGTGGACCGTGCCTACCGCGACGGCGCCAACATCCTGATTTTGTCTGACCGCGACATTGACGAGTACCATGTCGCCATTCCCAGCCTGCTGGCTGTCGGCGCGGTCAGCAAATATCTGGTGCGCACCCGCAAGCGCACCGCCATGGCCCTGATCCTTGAGAGCGGCGAGCCGCGCCTTGTGCATGACTTTGCGACCCTGCTGGGCTACGGTGCTGCCGCCATCAACCCCTATCTTGCGCAGGAAACGATCGGCGCGCTCATCACGGACGGCCTGCTGGACAAGGACTACTACGCCGCTGTGCAGGACTACAACCAGGCCGTGCTGGCCGGTATCGTGAAGATTGCCTCCAAGATGGGCATCTCCACCATCCAGTCCTACGCCGGCAGCCAGATCTTTGAAGCACTCGGCATCTCGAAAGAGGTCGTGGACAAGTACTTCACGAACACCGTCTCCCGCGTGGGCGGCATCACGATTCAGGACATCCAGAACGATCTGGAGGCCCGCCATCAGGAGGCCTTTGACCCGCTGGGACTGGACATCAACCGCGAGCTGCCGAGTCTGGGTGCTCACAAGTACCGCGGCGGCCCCGCTGCCGAGCAGCACCTGTACAATCCGCAGACCATCCACCTGCTGCAGCAGGCCTGCTGGACCGGCAGCTACGACATCTTCAAGCAGTACACGGTGGCCGCCGCCAATGAGGGCGGCGATGCGATGCATCTGCGCAGCCTGCTCGACTTCAACTACCCCGAGGCGGGTATCCCGCTCGACGAGGTCGAGAGCGTGGACTCCATCGTGAAGCGGTTCAAGACCGCCGCCATGAGCTACGGCGCGCTGTCCGAGGAAGCCCACGAGTGTATGGCCATCGCCATGAACCGGCTGGGCGGCAAGTCCAACACCGGCGAGGGCGGCGAGGCCGAGGACCGCTTCGGCACAGAGCGCAACTCCGCCATCAAGCAGGTGGCGTCCGCCCGCTTCGGCGTCACCAGCAAGTATCTGGTATCCGCCAGCGAGATTCAGATCAAGATGGCGCAGGGCGCCAAGCCCGGCGAGGGCGGCCAGCTGCCCGGCGGCAAGGTCTACCCGTGGGTCGCCAAGACCCGCAACTCCACGACCGGCGTGGGGCTCATCTCTCCCCCGCCGCACCATGACATCTACTCGATCGAGGATCTGGCACAGCTTATCTACGATTTAAAGTGTGCCAACCGCAAGGCGGCCATCAATGTCAAGCTGGTCAGCGAGGCCGGTGTCGGCACGATTGCAGCCGGCGTGGCCAAGGCGGGTGCCGAGGTCATCCTGATTTCCGGCTTTGACGGCGGCACCGGCGCGGCGCCGCGCAACTCCATCCACAATGCCGGTCTGCCGTGGGAACTTGGTCTGGCCGAGGCACACCAGTGCCTGATCATGAACGGCCTGCGCAGCCGCGTGCGCATCGAGGCCGACAGCAAGCTGATGAGCGGCCGCGATGTAGCCATCGCCGCCCTGCTGGGTGCCGAGGAATTCGGCTTCGGCACAGGGCCCCTCGTTGCGATGGGCTGCGTCATGATGCGCGTCTGCAATCTGGACACCTGCCCCATGGGCATCTGCACCCAGAACCCCGAACTGCGCAAGCGGTTCAAGGGCAAGCCCGAATACATCATGAACTTCATGCGCTTTATGGCCGAGGATCTGCGTGAGTACATGGCAAAGCTGGGCGTGCGCACCGTCGATGAGCTGGTGGGCCGCACCGACCTGCTGAAGGTCAAGCCCGCCCCCGCAGGCTCCCGCGCCGGTGAGATGGACCTCTCGGCGCTGCTGCAGAACCCGCTCATCGAAAATTCCAACATTCACTTCGACCCGAAGGCTGTCTATAACTTCCAGCTTGAAAAGACCCCCGACATGCGCGTTCTGATGAAGAAGTTCAAGAAGAATTTCGATTCCGCTGAGCCGAAGCCGATGACCGTTACACTGGACGTCGGCAACACCGACCGCGCGTTCGGCACGATCTTCGGCAGCGAGATCACCGCCAAATTCGGCAATACGCTGCCCGATGATACCTTCCATGTGGTCTGCCACGGCTACGGCGGCCAGAGCTTCGGCGCGTTCCTCCCCAAGGGGCTGACGCTGGAGCTGGTCGGCGATGCGAACGACTACATCGGCAAGGGGCTGTCCGGCGGCAAGATCATCGTCTACCCGCCAAAAAACGCCGCCTTTGACCGCAGCGAGAACATCGTTATCGGCAATGTGGCGCTCTACGGTGCCACGGGCGGCAAGGCGTTCATCAACGGTGTCGCGGGCGAGCGGTTCTGCGTGCGCAACTCAGGCGGCATCGCCGTTGTTGAGGGCGTGGGCGACCACGGCTGCGAGTATATGACCGGCGGCACGGTGGTAGTCTTAGGCAAGACCGGCAAAAACTTTGCAGCCGGCATGAGCGGCGGCATCGCCTATGTGCTGGACGAGGACTGGGACTTCTACCAGCGCGTCAACAAGGACATGGTCAGTCTGGAGCCTGTTGAGCATAAGTACGATGTATCGCTGCTGAAGGATCTTATCCGTGAGCATGTCGAGCTGACAGGCTCGCCGCGCGGCAGACACATCCTTGACAACTTTGGCGAATACCTGCCCAAGTTCAAGAAGGTCCTGCCCCACGATTACGACAAGATGCTGCGCCTTATCGCCCAGATGGAAGAAAAGGGCGAGGACAGCGAGCAGGCGCAGATGGAAGCGTTCTACGCCATGAAAAACGCAAAATAAGGGAGGCAGACTACAATGGGAAAACCGACAGGATTTATCGAGATCGCACGGCAGACCAGCCTGGAGCTGCCGCCCGAGGAGCGCATCCAAAATTTCAACGAGTTTCATCTTCCGCTGCACACCGATGAGCAGCAGGCACAGGGTGCGCGCTGCATGGACTGCGGCGTGCCCTTCTGCCAGAGCGGCGTCCAGCTGGGCGGGATGTTCAGCGGCTGCCCGCTGAACAACCTCATCCCTGAATGGAACGATCTGGTCTATCAGGGCAAGTGGGATCTGGCCGTACACCGCCTGATTGCCACAAACCGCTACCCGGAGTTTACCAGCCGGGTCTGCCCCGCCCTGTGCGAGGCTGCCTGCACCTGCGGCAATGTCACGGGCGATCCCGTGACTGTCAAGGAAAACGAGCGTGCCATCGTGGAATACGGCTATGAGAGCGGCGCCATCCACGCTGTACCGCCCCCGGCGCGCACCGGCAAGACGGTAGCTGTCATCGGCGCGGGGCCTGCAGGGCTTTCGGTGGCGGACCTGCTCAACAAGCGCGGCCATAAGGTCACGATCTATGAGCGCGAGGACCGCGCCGGCGGCCTTCTGATGTACGGCATCCCCAACATGAAGCTGGAGAAGTGGGTCATCGACCGCCGGGTAAAAATTTTGCAGGATGAGGGCATCGAGTTTATCTTTAATGCCGATGTTGGCAGCACCGTCAGCGCCGAGGAGCTGAAGTCCCGCTATGATGCGGTCGTGCTTTGCTGCGGCGCCAAGCAGGCCCGCGACATCAATGTCCCCGGCCGTGATGCGCAGGGCATCTACTTTGCGGTGGATTACCTGACAAGCGTGACCCGCAGCCTGCTGGATTCCGGCTTTGCGGACGGCCGCGCGGTTTCTGCCGCCGGCAAGCGGGTGCTGGTCATCGGCGGCGGCGACACCGGCAACGACTGCGTGGGCACGGCCATTCGCCAAGGCTGCGAGAGCGTTACCCAGCTGGAGATGATGCCCTGCCCGCCCGCTGCCCGTGCCCCCGGCAATGACTGGCCGGAGTGGCCGCGTGTGCTGAAAACCGACTACGGCCAGCAGGAGGCCATCGCCCTGTTTGGCAATGACCCCCGCGTCTACCAGACCACCGTGAAGGAATTTTACAAAAACGAGTCCGGGCAGGTCTGCGGTGCGCTGATCGCCAAGCTGAAGAGCGAGGTCGTAGACGGCCGCCGCCAGATGGTTCCCACCGGCGAGGAATATACGGTGGACTGTGATCTGGTGCTGATCGCGGCTGGCTTTACCGGCTGTGAGCCGTATGTGGCGGACGCCTTCGGCGTGGAGCTGACGGCACGCGGCACGGTGGCCGATGTGAAGTACGCCACCGCTGACCCGAAGATGTTTGCCTGCGGCGATATGCGCCGCGGCCAGAGCCTTGTCGTCTGGGCCCTGCGCGAGGGCCGCGACACCGCCGCCGTGGTGGATGAAAAGCTGATGGGATATACGAACCTGTGATAGCGCTTGGCATGTAGGGGCCGGGCATGCCCGGCCCGCAGGCTTTACAGGAGCTGCCCCTTTATTCGTACATTGTAGGGCGGCCTGAGGGCAGGCCGCCCTACATCCTGCCCCGCAGGGCGTCACGGACACCACCCCCTGCAACATGGCACAAAAAGGCACCTGCCGATTTCCCGGCAGGTGCCTTTTTTATATCGTATTACCGCTCACATTTCCAGAAATAGCAGCTGTAGGGCTCCAGCCTGCTGCCGCCGCCGAAGTCGTGGTCGGCCCCGGTGATCAGGTCTACCGCGCGGCCGCAGCCGGCGTCAAAGTGGGCGTCAAACGGGCTGCTGTCCGCATTGATGGCCACCAGCACGCGCTCGCCGTCAACACGGCGCTCAAAGATAAGCTGCCTGGGCTGCACCAGCACATTGCGGTAGCTGCCCCAACACAGTGCCTTGCTGCCTGTACGGGCATGGGCCAGCGCGGCGATCCATGCGGTCAGGTCGTTTTCCTCCGGCTTTTCAATGGCCGGGCGCAGCGTCGGGTCACCGTTTTTCTTGTCGCCCTCCACGCCCCACTCACTGCCGTAGTAGACTGCCGGCACACCGGGCATACCGAACAGCAGCCCGTAGAGGGGCGCAAGGCAGCTCTTGTCGGTCAGGATCGTTGCAATGCGCGTTACATCGTGGTTATCCACAAAACTGAGCAGGTGCTTACCCGTGTACAGGCACCACTGCTCCGCGCCGAACTGACGGTTCAGGCTGTAGCTGATCTCGTGCATGTTGCCGGTGTTGAAGCTGGAATACAGCCCCTTGTAGCACTCGTAGTTCGTTACGCTGTGGCAGGCGTGGTCGTTCATCCAGCGGTTGTAATCGCCGTGCAGCGTCTCACCCACCAGCACAAACTCCGGCTTGATGCTGTTTGCCAAGTCGCGCAGCTCCGCCAAAAAGCCGAGATCGAGGCAGTAGGCCACATCCAGACGCAGACCGTCAATGTCATAGTCGCGCACCCAGCCGCGCACGGCATCGAACAGGTAGTTTTTGACATCGGGGTTCTGCAGATTCAGCTTGACCAGCTCGTTGCAGCCCTCCCACGCCTCATACCAGAAGCCGTCATTGTAATTCGTGTTGCCGTCAAAGCTGATATGGAACCAGTCCTTATAGGGGCTGTCCCAGCGCTTCTCCTGCACATCGCGGAACGCCCAGAAGCCGCGCCCCACATGGTTGAAAACACCGTCAAGCAGGACCCGGATACCCGCCGCATGCAGCGCCGCGCAGACCTGCTTGAGGTCATCATTGGTGCCAAGGCGGCAGTCTACTCTGTTGTAGTCACGGGTATCATAGCCGTGGGCGTCACTCTCAAACAGCGGGTTGAACAGCACGCAGTTTGCTCCCAGCTTCTTGATGTGCTCCACCCAGTCCAGCACACGCAGCAGGCGATGCTCCCCGGCCTGGGTCTGGTCGCCGCTGTTCTGCAGCGGCGCACCGCAAAGGCCCAGCGGATAAATCTGATAAACTACCGCTTCATCGTACCACATGTTTTTCTCCTTCCAAAATCAAAACTTCTTTTTCAGTCTTGGCTTGACTACCAGATGGTAATATCGCGTCAGCGCGGCCAGCGCCCGGTCGCACAGCCAGAAGGACAGGTTGCCCGCGGCCAAAAGCGCCGCCAGCATGGCCGTTCCATCGGCCAGCAGCTCGTCCAGAACAGCGGGACCGAGCAATGCAAACAGCAAAAGATAGACCAGCACAGTGGCCGCATTGAATACAGCAAATTTTATGATCCAGCGCACCCACCTGCTTTTTATCGTGTTAAGCTTCACACGCAGCACAGGGTAATACCCCATGACCAGCACATAGAAAAACGCCAGCTCGGTCTCCGGCACAAACAGCACAGCCAAAATCGACACCGTTGCGTAGAGAGTCAGCGCATAGCGCGGGCCGTAGTCCTCCAGCACCGGAATAAGCAGAAAAGCCGCCAGCATCGGCGCAGCGTAGGTGCCGATCTGTAAGGCGCTGCCGATGAGCAGAAGCACCACCGACAACGCCCCCAGCATACCGCAGAGCGCGATCTTCTGGCTTTCCGTTTTGCGCATGGTGTTTTCTCCCTCCCGCCTTAGCCTTTCACGCGATTCTTGTACATTATACCCCGTTTTGTTCCACATTGCAAGGATTTGCTGTTTATTTTGTACAATTTTACATAGGCGTGCCCCTTTTCCTACCAGAATAAAGCCTCTGGCGGGTGTTATGCCGGGCCTTTCGTCAGGCGCGCCGCCTGTGTTACCCGGCTGGCTGTTCATTCGGCTGGCTTACCTCGTCCTTGACGGCCTGCATCTGTGCGACCGTACAGAAGGTATAGCCCTGCTCACGGAACCATTGTATGATGTCCGGCAGGGCCTTCACGGTCTGGCCGGTGGCCTTGGTATCGTGCAGCAGCACCACGCATAGGTCGTGCCCCTCGGCATCGCGGCGGATATTGCGCAGGATCTGCGCCGCATCGGGATGGCTGGCGGTGGCATCCTCCGCGCAGACATTCCAGTCGATCCAGTGGTAGCCCTTCTGTTCGGCCTGCGCCTTGAGCGTTTTCATAATGCCGCGCCCGCCGTAGCGGTGGCTGACTGTGTTTGTGCTGCCGCCGGGAAAGCGCAGCCAGTCAATGCCGCCAACATCAACATAGGGCTCCAGCGCCTGCCGCAGCGCCTTGATGTCCTGCCAGAAGGCATCGGTGCTCGCGTAAATTTTCGAGTACTGATGTGTCGCGCTGTGCAGCGCAATTTGGTGCCCCGCCGCCGCAATGTCTGCCACCAGCGGCAGATAGCGCTCGTTGGCGTCCTGCGCGCAGACAAAAAAGGTGGCCGGGACCTGCTCCCGATCGAGGATCTCCAGAATCGGCACGGTATTTTTGCTCGGTCCGTCATCAAAGGTCAGGCAGACCATTTTGGGCAGTGCCGTCTCCCCGGTAGCAGCCGACACGGCAAAACAGTCGTTGGGGGTGTCGGTATCGGTATATTCACAGTGGTACAGCCGATGAATAATGCCGAGCAGCAGCGTCAGCAGCACCGCCGCAGCCAGCGCGGACAGCAGCCGCCCGCCTCGTTCCTCCCGGTTTGCATTGCGCCGCATGGCAAGCCCCTCCTCTGTTTTGGTCTGGTACAAGGTATGCGGGCACGGCGGGAAATAGACACGCAGCGGCGGGGTGTGGTATAATAAGGTAAATTGGAATTTAATGGAGGGATGTTTCTATGAAATCTTTTGTTTGCAGTTTGTGTCACAATGGCATACTTGGAGGAGGTCTGTACCTCGATAGTCAGTCGCTTACTTACAAGACAAACAAGCTTACAGTTGACAAAAAATACAGAAATTTAGTTTTGCCGATGCAGGAAATAAAAGAAATCTCTTGGAAGTGGGTAGTCTTTCCAATTGCAACAGTTAATATGAAAAATGGAGAACTATATAAATTCATTATTTTCAATAAATCACGCTTTGCAAAATGGTTTCAAGAGTATTCTCGATAAATACAAAGTGTCAAATTCCAGTTTGTGGGGGTACTCACATTTTTTCCCGCCTATAGCCCCCTTTAAAAACAGATTGGCACCGCAAGGCAGTACGCCCCTTGCGGCGGCCAGAGGGCTGGCCGCCCTACACCCTATCCCCGAAACGTTCATACATAAACCAAAACCGGGCAGCTGCCCGGTTCTATGATTGTATTGGTTTGGAATTTCTTTGGTTCTTTCTTTGTAAAGAAAGAACACCCGCCCTCCCCCTTACTTCGCTCTTGCCTCGTGCATCGCATTGATGCGCTTGCGCCAGAGGCGCGGGGCAAAAAGGGCCAGCATCGGGTAGAGCTCCAGACGGCCCGCCAGCATGTCAAAGGCCAGCAGCAGCTTGGCCGGAGCGGAGAAATCCGCAAAGCTGCCCATCGGGCCGACCATCTCAAGGCCGGGACCGACGTTGTTCAGGCAGGTCGCGACGGATGTAAACGTCGTCACCAGATCGAACCCGTCCAGCGAGAGCAGCAGCACCGACAGCGTCAGCAGCAGCATATAAATGTTGAAATAGTTGTGCACACCGCGCAGCGTCTTTTCGTCCAACGGTTTGCCCTCAAAGCGGACCGTCGTCACGGCATGGCTGTGCAGCATCTTGTTCAGGTCCTGCCGTGCCGCCTTGAAAAGGATGATGACGCGCGATACTTTCAAGCCGCCCGCCGTCGAGCCCGCGCATGCGCCCACAAACGTCAGGATCACGATTACGCTGCGGGAGTAGGGCGGCCAGAGGTTGAAGTCCGCCGTGGCGTAGCCGGTGGTCGTAACGATGGACGACACCTGGAAGAACGCCGTGCGCAGCGCCGTGCCGACACTGTCGTACATACTCGCGATGTTCGCCGTGATCGTCAGCGTCGAGAACGCAACGATGCCTAAGTAGACGTGCATCTCCTCGGAGGCGAACGCCTCACGGAAATGACGCAGCAGCAGGAAATAATACAGGTTAAAGTTAATGCCGAACAGCAGCATGAACACGCCGATGACGATCTCAAAATACGGGCTGTTGTACGCGCCGACGCTCAGCGCCTTGTTGCTGAAGCCGCCCGTGCCCGCCGTGCCGAACGCATGAATGAGCGCGTCAAACAGCGGCATACCGCCCGCGCAGAGCAGAATCGTCTCGATGACGGTCATGACCAGATAAATGGCATACAAAATCTTTGCGCTGTCGCTCAGCTTGCTGGAAATTTTTCCGCAGGTCGGGCCGGGGACCTCGGCGCGCATCAGGTGCATGGCACGGCCATCGGTCATGGGCAGCACGGCCATGGCAAAGACCAGCACGCCCATGCCGCCGATCCAGTGGGAAAAGCTGCGCCAGAACAGCGTGCCGTGGCTCAGCGCCTCGACGTCGGTCAGAATTGTCGAGCCTGTCGTCGTAAAGCCCGAGACCGTCTCAAAAAAAGCATCGACAAAGGACGGTATCTCGCCGGAGATGACAAACGGCAGTGCGCCGAAAACCGACATCAGCACCCAGACAAGCGCCACGATGGCCAGGCCGTCGCGGGCGTAGATTTTCGTGTTTTGGGGGGTGCGCAGGCTGGTTATCAGGCCCAGCGCCAGCACGATCAGCATCGGCCACAGGAAGGAAAGCGCAACGCTCCACTCGCCGTAGATGGCGGCGCAGCCCATGGGAAAGAGCATGAGGGCTGCTTCGATCAGGAAGATGCGCCCCAGCACAAACCCTACCATTTTATAGTTCATGGGCGCGCCCTCACTTTACAATGTCGCGCAGCGAGTGCAGCGTTGTGTCGGTGGTGACGATGACGACATCGTCGCCCTCCTGCAGGGCATCGTTGCCGGACGGGATGACCGTCTGGCCATTGCGGCGCACGATGCCCGCCACCAGCAGCCCCTTGCGCAGGGTCAGATCCTTCAGCGGTACGCCAATGAACGGCAAACCCGGCGCAACGTTGAATTCCAGCGCCTCCACGCGCCCGCTCACCAGACGGTGCAGCGTCTTGATGTTCTCCGACTCAAAGCTGTTCTGCATGGCGCGGACGTACATGGCAATGGACTCCGACGTGACCGACGCCGTGGAGACGACGCTGTCCACCATCCCCTTGGCAGTGGCCAGCTCGGCGAAGGACTCGCGGTTGATCTTGGCCACGACCTTGCAGGAGTTTATCTGGGAGGCGTACATCGCCAGAATGATGTTTGTTTCGTCCAGGCCGGTCAGCGCCACAAAGGCGTCCATATCGGTGATGCGCTCCTCACTCAGCAGCTCGGCATCCGCACCGTCGCCGTGGATGACCAGCACGCCGGGGAACTTCTCGCTCATCTCCTGGCAGCGGGCCGCATCGCTGTCGATGACGGTCACCCGCTTCTGGATGTCCTGCAGCTCCTTGACCAGATAGTAGGTCATCCGGCTTGCACCGACGATCATGACGTTGCTGGCCTTGGCCTTGAACAGGTTCAGCTTGCGGAAGAAGGATTCCAGATCCCGGGCCGAGGCCGTCAGGTAGATCTTGTCCCCGGCCCGCAGTGTAAACATACCCGTGGGGATGATCGTCTCACTGCCGCGGGCGACGGCGCAGATCAGAATTTTGACCCGGATGTTGCGGTACAGGTCCGACAGCTGCAAGCCCACCAGCGGGTTGTCGTCGGCCAGGCGGTACTCGATCAGCTCAAACCGCTGGCGGCAGAACTGCTCACGCTTGATGGCAGACGGGAAACGCAGCACGCGGGCGATCTCACGCGCCGTGGCTTTTTCCGGGTTGACGAACATCGACAGACCAAGGTCATCGCGCATAAAGCGCAGCTGCTTCTCATACTCCGGGTTGCGGATACGCGCAATCGTGTGCTGCGTGCCCAGCTTTTTGGCGACGAGGCAGGCCAGGATGTTGATCTCATCACTGGACGTTGTGGCGATCAGCAGGTCTGCGCCGTCCTCAAACGCCTCCTTCTGCACGTCATAGCAGCCGCCGTTGCCGGCCAGACCGCGCACGTCATAGATATTGACAATGTCCTCGATCAGGTCAGGGTTTCGGTCGATGACGACGATGTCGTTATTTTCCGCCGTAAGCTGGGCGGTCAGGGCACGGCCAACCTTGCCGAGGCCGACGACCACGATTCTCATGCGAACGCTCCATTTCTCTTCAGCCCCTTGCCTCCCTCTGGGAGGGAGGTGGCCCCGCAGGGCCGGAGGGAGAGAGGCGTGCCATAGCCCGAAGCGCTCCGGGTCATGGCACGGCTCTCTCCCCCACCCGCTGCGGCGGGAGCCCCCTCCCAGAGGGGGCCAAGGGAGTTTCCACAAGCAAGACTTGTACATTATTAAGCCCATTATAGCAAAGCGGGCAAAAAAAGCAATAGGACACTTTTACGGAACGTCCAGGTTTTTTTAAAAAATCCGCAATTTTGTGCTGTACAGGGCAAATTTTGCGTTGACAAACGCGGATTTACTTGTTATAATTAGATGCTGTGTGAAATCACACGGTTATCCTTGTCTTTTCCGTTAAAAGAGAAGGCCTAATGTCCAAAAGGAGGTGCACAGAATATGGCTAAGTACGAAACCATGATGGTTACCACCGCGAACCTCGACGAAGAGGCTTCCAACGCTCTGATCAACAAGTTCAAGAACCTGATCGCAGCGAATGGTACGATCGATTCTGTTGATGATTGGGGCAAGA
>SKEO01002527.1_pt1 | contig 12569 bp, 20 predicted proteins | sample 4826801 | NCBI WGS metagenome assembly SKEO01 (sample SAMN11008807, study PRJNA524170) | human gut metagenome | biome: Human fecal sample; material: Feces; isolation source: fecal sample from pouch patient p3 | host: Homo sapiens | place: Israel: Tel-Aviv | collected 2016-02-25 | reverse complement strand
GATTAAGGAAAGTATCACACAAATGTTAAGTTTTATCACACAAATGTTAAGTTTTTAAAAACGTCTTCAAAAGCCCAAAAACGTTGAAATTTCAACGTTTTTAGCATGTTGTCATGAGCAAAGCATCGAAAAAAAGTCACTTTTGAAAACTTAACGTACTTAACGTTTGTGTGATAAAACTTAACGTTTGTGTGATTGGGACATGTGAAAACGCTATCACACAAATATTAAGTTTTATCACACAAACGTTAAGTACGTTAAGTTTTTTGTCACATAAATATTAAGTTTTTAAAAGTGACTTTTTCATTTAATACCATCTATTTCTTTCGGAAAACATGTTCGATGGGTCATAAATTACAAAAGACATTTTTCCGACGTCCACGCAAGTCATTGCAAAACAGTCCGGACACCATATCAGATGATATCGTTTATCACTTCCAATTGGTCTCCACCATCGTTTACTCAATTCCTTTCGTTTTTCAAACCACGCACAGTTTCGAGTACGCTCTTCTTGAATGGTATATGCGATATCTTTGGATATTACTTCCGAAGACATCATCAATCTATGATGATCGCAAATTTTAGAATTTGTATTTTTACGATCGTTAAATTCAAGCATTGCCTCCTTAAGCAACGCCCCTCGTTCGGGTGTTAAAGCCGAGAACCAACCATTGGATTCGATCCAACCGGATCCATGTCGTTTACATCGAGGGCAATAGGCATTAATTCTCACCTCCGTCATATCGTATGATATTTGAGGATGTGCGAGATCGGTTTGTAACAACAAAATATCACTCATGATGATTTCATTTTCCGGTGAAAGTCTATCACATGGTCCACGATGGTTGATAAGTCGAGTGATAGTGTTGTTTACGTCATCGAGCGGATTGACCAGTTTAAATTCGTTAATACGCATGATTCTCCAAGTAAATTGTTGTGCTATTAAATGTTTGTTCGATAATCGGTATTATATACTACAAACATGTATACACGTTGCTGATGGCATGACGGGCATGATACACGTCGACGTTCAGTATATAGGTCTAGATATTCGTCATTGTTATCTAGAATCGGTCGATGTTTTATAGCATATGATAGTCCAATTCCGTACGCAGCTGGGTCGTGTCTACAGAAACTACCTCTATGCTCGATATATTCTCTAAGTTCTCGAATATCGAACATATCCAAACGTAAATTTCGATGACCCATATGTATGCATATAATAGACTTATCATCTTCAGATTTATCCATGTTTCACTCCTTCGAATGATCAAATTGTGTTTCCTGATACCACGCAGAGGAGGTATCATAAGCCCTGAATACATACTCACGATGCTTGCGGCAATCAGGACATATTACCTGATGGGTCTCGCTATATATATCCAAAGTGTATCCATCGGGTCTCAACATAACCTGATCCCGTTCGATATGAGTTATTTGTCCGATTCCGTATCCGGCAGGATCGTCTCCGCAGAAACTCCCCTTGCTTTCTACCCATTCATGTAGTTCTCGAATATCGAACGGATCGTGTTGTATGTTTCGGTATCCTGTATGGATACACACGACAGCCATTCTTCCTTTTGGCATGATCACTCCTTTCGTCGCGCATTGCTCCTCAAGAACCCGGAGGCGTTGAAATCCTCCTTGTTCCGAAGCGCCCGAATGATTCCCAGATCCAAAGGCGCGAACGATCGCATGATGTAATAGTTCAGGGTCTTATACGACGTGTCCAACCTGTCGATCCTACCGGCCGCCTGCTCCGCCTGTTTGTAGCTATACGGCAGCGACCAATACAGAACCGTGTTGCAGCTCGTGCAATTCCAACCCTCGGATCCAGCCTGAAACTGCACCGCATACACCCAGGATTTTCCCTGAGGCAGATCATCGTGCTGACCACCGTTGTACTGGTAGACCGGCACGCCCGTGACCTCCTCAAGCTTCAGAATCTGTTCCAGCTCGGCACGCAGCGTGTAGAATATGATCACCTTGCGATGATCACGTACCACATGTGCGGCATACGACAGACGTGTAGGATCCGTATCGATCACCCTCCGCAGATAAAAGCACAGCTCAGTGGCGTTGAGGAACGGCTCTTCCGTCTCAGGATTCCACCGTGTCTTCATCGCCTTGCGAACCGTCTCCTTATCATATGCGCAGGTCAGCTGATGCACCACGCGTTCGGTCTCTCTCGGTACCTCACAGGTCACCAGCACGTGATCACGGCACCTGTTCAGATAATCCTCATCGATCCAGCGGTCTATTCTCGGATACTTCGTGTACCGGGAATATACTGCATGACGACGAAAAAACTCGGTTCGATTGCGGTAGAACCCATCCGCGACGAATATCGGGCACCAATCACTCCAGGTGTCGGCGGGAGTCGCACTCAGCATCACCCAGGGATTACGTCTGGCGATCCGCACGAACGCCTTGCTCCAGGCTCCGGACCCAATGGCCCGCTGCTCGTCGAATATGAATACGGCCGATGTGTCGACGTATTTCGTGATGTTATTCCACGAATCCACCGTGACATGAACCCTACCCATCTTCTTCGAATTCTCACCCTGATGCAGGGCGTAGCGATAGAGCTCGTCATCCCATTCGTGGTTATCGCGTTTCTTGGCGGTCGTGATGATCACCAGATCCGGACTCCCCGGCATGATCTGGAACAGTTCGCCATTGGCGTTGTGCGACGTCCGCACCGTACAGCACTTGGTGACGTACCAATACAACGCCATGATGGACTTGCCGGCGCCAACTCCGGCCGCCAACACCTTACCCGACCTCAGGGCCTGCACGCACTCGTGCTGAAACTGTCGTAAGTTGACACCAGGCATAATTACTCCTTATTATATACGAGAACGTCGTCGAGCTGTTCGTCGATTCTACGTCGGATCTCTGGTTCAGTCATGCGCATGACTTCATATGGTCGCAGTCCGATAGCAGTTCTCATACGCTCGAGCATGTCGCACATCCAATCGATAAGCTCCCGCACTTCAGGTCGTCTGTCTTTGAACAGCAGCACCTGATATATACCGCGTTCGTTGACGACCAGCATGGGTTGAGCGATGGCTTCTCTTTTACATGATGGAATGGACAGTTTTCGTATGTTATTTGCATCAATGCGATATGCTATATTATAAGTATTGAGATCCAACGCGTCGCAAATATCCTTTAACACCGCATACCACGTTCCGCAGTACTTCACGAAACGAACATTGTGTCCACACCAGTTCTGTGTTTTGAGGTCTATGAACTTGATCCCCATGATTTTGCTCCTTATATGATAAACCTAGTACTTTAACCGGACAAAATACTAGATTTTTATGCTAAATACAACATGTGGCCACAGAAACCTCGCGAAATGTGCACAATACGTGCACGAAACGCGATATATGTTTCGTGGCCACATGTTGAGATAGCTTTTCGGTCATTTCGCCGCAGTCGGCCTGTGTTCTCGCACCATGTCGCCGATGTAATACGCAATGGTCGAGCGTTTCAGCTTAAGAAACTCCTCCATCGATTGGTTCCAGCTGATAATGGCATGCCGATCATCCACATAGGATGCCGGCGCCTTGGCCGTCACCACCGAAGCGCTCCAGATGAACATGCCGATGGACCGATCGAGGTTGAGACGGACTTTCTTTTTCCAACCCCAGAACCAGGTGTCCTCAACGGGATCGTACTCGAATCCGAGGTTTTTAAGCTTCCATCGCAAATATGGTCCGATGCTGATTGAGGTCATGACTCCTCCACGCTTTCCGTCACCACATCATAGATCTGTTGCAGCTCATCCGTCGTCGCCGCGCCCAAATGGATATCGGGACGCATGACATGGTTTAGACCGATGCAGATCATGGCCACGAAATGACCATCGGTCGCCAAGGCCAGACGAGCGGTGAGATGGCCGATGTTCTTATGACGCCATTTCGAGAGATTCGGCTGATCATCGATGTTGCCATCCCAGACGAATCCGAGTTCTCGAAGCTTGTCGATCCATTCGGCCTTCTCGAGAGCTTGATCGTGGGTAAGGGTATCGGTTGTCATTGCATTCTCCTATTCCTGCCAGATCTCACGATTATCCATCTTGCGGTATTCTTCCCGTGAGATCGGGATATAGACTTGTCGCCGGCAACGTGAGCACATTGCCAGACATTCGTACTGCATGGGACTGATTTTCCATGCATCGGTGATGATGATCGAGGCTCTAGCATGGCATGATAGCTGTCTATGAGCCTTGTCGAATACACTGGCCGGAGCCATGACAAATATCCTTTCCATCATACGTCTTCGAAGTGGAAGCCGCATAATGTCCGTTGTTTCCTATATCCGTTCAGTATCTGTGAGATCTTGGTCTGGACCGTATGAGGATCCTCATCAGTGTAGCCATGCTTGATGAGATATTGCGACGTCTCCATGATGGTGGGGAACACCAGATTGAGCTCCACAATACGATTCGGACGATGACGTCCGTGACGAGGATCGCTGTCGGGATCGGCTTGTTCACCAAGCCAGGCTATGACCGTACGGTTGCCATTGAGAATCGCCTCGACGGCGAACAACAGGTCGGGATGCTTGATACGGGCATACTCGCGCAGCCACACGTCGTAGTAGCGCGAATACGCTTCCCAGGTTCGCGGCGTGTCGGGATTGATGGACTCCAGCTGCCCCACGGTCTCACGACGGATCTTCATCATCTTGCCGACTTGATGCTGTGTGAGACCAAGCAGGCACCGTGCGCTGCGATATTCGTCAGGCGTTGGCATGGGCCGGCTCCTTCGGAAACATCAGGCCAAGGATTCCAAGCTGGTCGAATTCGTTCAGCAGTTTGGTATCGAAAACCGTGAGCTGTTCGTCTCGCAGAATATGACACTCCGGTGCCCTGACCGTGAGACCACGGCCGATGGCGATGTTGAAGACGTTCGTTGAGAACGTTCCATCGGAATAGCTCTGCGGGAACGTCCATGCGAGATCATCAGACCCGGCATGCTTCGGTAAATATCCAAGATCGTTGATCCTCGAGACGAATTCGTAGATCTTGTCCGCATCCAGTCTCCAAACATCCGCAGAAGCGGTGTTCGGAAACATCTTGCGATCCGCCGTGACGCGTTGGGTCGCTCCGCAGAACGGGCACCAGCTGGTGCATGTATACATGCGGCCTTTGTTGGGAACGACCATCGGCTTGGTCATGGCCAAAGGCGTATCACATTGACATGCTCGCATCTGTTCGACAGTAAGAGACATGGCGTTATATATCATGATCGGTGAGAATGATGTGCTGGACACGGTTATGAACGGCGAAAAAGTAGTATCGGACATGATTGCTCCTTTTGTGTAAATATATCAATCGTATTTGGTTTCCAAGGCCATCGGACGTTCGGTATTCTCAACCGGACGTTCCTTCTGGCAAACATGCTCCAAGATCCATCGAATCTGTGATGGATCATTGGAATATGGTGCCAGTTCGTACCAGAGAAATACATCGCCGCTGCCGGTGATGAAGCTCACTCCATGCGGTCCAGCGGATTTGTATTCGAAGACACTATTGGCGAGTTCCGGCAAGACATATTCGAATATATCTTTGGCGTGTTTGTCATAGACGTCCGAATCAGGCGTTTCAGGTTCATAGTTCGCCACTGAAGTTTGCCTCCTTCGTCCACAGATACCATTGGCCGAATTCCACGGTGAATATCGCATATTCGGTCGAGTCGTCGACTTCGTATTGATCGTCATCGTAGAATTTTTTGGTCGCTCTGTTGATGACCAGCTTCAGGGAATGATCATCGAAATCCTCAGCCGATTCGACGTTCGATGCGTCGTCCGGGAATATCAGCATGAAGATCTCCCAGAGACGATCGAAGTTGCTCGGCATATAGGAGACATGACGAGCCCTAGCAATATTTTTCCGAGACGTCTCGGCCACCCATGCTGTTGCCACTGGCTCGCTGCGACTTGGCAGGTTCCGGGCGATACTTGCTATCATGGAGTTCCTCCTGATCCTTGATGTCGATGAAACCACTGGCGTTGCAATCCATGCACTCCATCCAGATATGAATCACCGGATTGCCATGAGCATCTTCGATCTCTTCCATACGATCCGGGTCCAAATATACCGTCGGATACTTGTATCGTTCGAGATGCTCCGCGCTCATAGCGACATGTTTGCCTTTGACCAGATCCGAGATATCCGCGTATCGAGATGCGATCTGTGCCGAGGCTTTGCAGACATCAGCATGTTGTTCGGATGCCTGATCGATGAGTTTCTCGCCGTTCAATGTGTCGAAATCAATCATGATGAACCTTTTCAAAAATAAAGGACAGGTACAGGCCGATAACGGCCCATACCTGTCGCGATGTCATGTCAGCGATATCCGCCGGACAATGTCTTGACGAACCACCAGAAGAAATATAATCCTCCGGTGAGGATGGAATAGATGCAAACCTTCAAGACGCCAGGCCTTGGGGTTCGATTATCATATGACATGATCAGTCCTTCTCGACTTTGTGGAACGTCATGGTGTTCATGGCGGAATCCGGTTCGTCGAAGAATCGAGCCTCGTAATCGGATTCCTGAACCGTCACCAGCAGCTTCTGCAAATATGCGGTGGTGAACTGTTCGTAATGGTTCAGATTGAAGCTCAGCCACGACTCGGTCACGGCGTCGGCGGACACCAGTGGATCGAGCATCTTGACGGAATCCTCATCCAACTGGGCATTGCCGTGCGAGTTCTTCATCCAGATCTCCGGAGGATTGTAGGACTTGAAGTTGATCTTGATCTGAAGCGTGTAGATGCCAGGATCGTTTTCATCACGGCCCTCATGGAACTTGACATTCAGGCCAAGGTCCTGAAGCGTTTTGGCATCCGATTCTTCAAGGACGATGTTGAAGTTGCGATTGCCGGCCGGATTGTACTTGCCTTCACGACCTGCGAAATTCGTCCAGATCAGACGAACGTTCTCGCATTCGATCTTGTTGACGTCACCGTTCGGGCGCTTGATGATATTGATAGGCATAATGATCTCCTTTTGTTTAAAATGCAAAGCCAAAGCCGCATGTGCGACTCAGGCTTATGATTACTTCTCAGCGAAAGTGATTTCGTTGATGTCTTGTTTCTTTGTTAGTTTGTTGGCTGCTTTCTTCTCTTTATGATTATTCCAGTGGCGACCTATCCAGGCAAACCAGGTCATATCCTTATGCTTGATACGATCTTGAATGCCCGCTTCGATCCCCAGCACGACAATCGTGATGAGAATGAAATCAGCGATGGCTTGGCAAATATCAACAGACATGTTGACTCCTTTTCTTGATGGTTCTCATTAAAGGACATGTCTGGTTCGCGAATATAGCCAAAAAGATAAAGACCAAGCCGCATGTGCGACTCGGTCTTTTTATCGATTATTAATTTGGATTATCGATTCTCGATTCGATAATATGGCCTTTGCCATCATTCATCTTGACACAGAGATCGTCGATAAATAGTTTGGCACCCTTAACGATTGTTGATGCTATATTATTAAAATCGTCTATGATCTTCTGCCAACGTTCAACAATGAAATTGTCGTAGAACTCCTGTTTGACTGGATCATCCAGATGATTATAAATGTCTGGATAAAGACGTTCAAACTCTTCGTTCCACGAATCAATTTGTTCGTTGAATCGTTCGGCTTGGAAAATATAGCCGAGTTTGTATAAGATCAACAACATTTTGGTGTCAAATGAATCATTATCGATGATGTCTCCAGTTTTAACGTCGATGATGACGGGCTTGACATAAATATCGGTCATGATTAACTCCTTTAATTTGAATTAATATTCTCATTAAAGGCCGTGTTTCTTTCGCGTTAAAAATGATCATCCCACCACAATGGGAACCAAGCTGCGAAAATCATAACCAGTATGGCGCCTATGAGTAAATATAACATCAGTTGCTCATCGCAAACTTCAGTAACGAGTTCACACCCTGGTTGCGTCCGAGCTGATACCCAATGGCAAAGATGCCGAGGCCGGCCAATGCCAGATATGTCGGATGATCGAGTACGACATCCTTGAGCGTGGACTTGGATTGATCGATGACTTCGTTCGCATCGAGGATCTGTGTGGTGTCATTATCAGACATGATTTTCTCCTTATTCTTTACAATAGTTGGTTGCATTTCGAAATGGACTTTGAATGGAAGTTTCATTCGCAGTCCTCCGAGTCATCCTGGACGAGTCGGACTGTTTCGGCATATCGCACATCAGAAACCCGGTCAATATCACCCGACACCGATACCATTTTGCCGCATCCGGTGCAGATGAGAATCACTTTGATCCGGTTGGCCGTGATATCGAAATCGAGCGCTTTGACCTCGGCATCGCAGTTGCAACGCATGAGATCGTCTACTTCTTCGGTGGTGAGTGGCATGGTTTTACTCCTGTTCTTTGTATACTTCATCAAATGGCCGCACGTCGACATCTCCGCCCTGGACCGTGACCGAGCACATAAGCTGATCGCTTTCTGGGTCGTAGAAGATATCGTCGAGCATATAATTGATCTGATCCTGAATATCAGGATCGGTCATACGCATGATCTCGTATTGTTTGAGACCGATGTTCTGACGAAGCCGTTGCAGTACGCTTCCGGCCCAGATGCGGAATTTTCGTGCTTCAAGTCTGCGAGACGCGAACAATGCTTCATAGATGCCGATTTCGTTGACGACGAGCATCTTCTGAGTACGTTGAATAAGATTTTCAGACCTCATTTGAACTGGGGTCTGATTCTTATAGGATGCAGGTCGATTCGACATAGATTCAACATCGATCTTCTCAAGCATATTCGGTTCAAGTCTTTGGGCGATTCCCCACGTGCTGAGGTTCAGTGCATCGCAAATATCCTTGAGCACAGCCCACCAGTTGCCATCGATCTCGACAAACCTGATACTGTGTCCTCTCCAGTTTTCGGTTCTGGTTTTCATGGTTTACTCCTTTTGATAAAATATGATTTAACCTCGTTTGAACCGAGGCCAGATAGTACCTATTGTTGTGATCTAAACCTGTTTGAACCGGGTTTAGATACGTCGATTGGAATCTTCTCCAACATAATCAAAAGTAAAAAAATTCAGACCTACTTTCAAGGTAGGTCTGATTTTATTTATCGTTTCCTTCCACATTCAATCGGTACCATTGCCGGACGATCAAATGTTTCCATCATGGCGATATACAAATCGGAATGTCGAGGTATCGGTCGTTGCTTGGGAATATAGGTCCATAGATTGACGCTGATCGTCAGGACCAGCGCCCAAATCGTAACGATCATAGTAATTGACATGATTGCTCCTTAGAATTTATGATTATCTACAAACCAGCTCATGAGTATAAGCAAGCCGAGTGAAATCATCAAACTTAAAAAATCGCTCACACTCATGAGCTGACCTTTCTGATCCGTGTATTATCGAGTCAAGGAAGCAACCAGATCATTGCTTCCAGGATTCGGCGAAACATAGGGTTCGCCGTTTACCAGCCAGTCGAAATCGCCATACTGCGAAATATCATCTCGTGCCTCATCGGCGAGATGTTCGTAGTAGGTGTAATCGACTTCGTCTTGTTTGTGACCGTCTCTGAGAACGCTCGATTCCTTCCAGCGATAGCCTTTGGTGCCGGACAGCGCGGCGTAACCGCCGTTGCCGTTGTCACGGACCAGCAGACCTCCACCACACCCCGGTTGGACCGGACTGAAGGCGCTTACCTTGCCGACGAAATCATAGCGATGCTCGTCCTCGGGTAGGCCCTCGTTGAAGTCTAGGTAGATCGATGTCGTGGCGGATTTGGTTTCGCAAAGATCCTTGAAATCAATCGTTTCATGAGAGAACAGTGTCTTGAAGACATATGGTACGGCAAACTGTGCACCCGTTGCCGCCCAATTACCATGCGATGCGGCGTCGTGCCCGTCGTCGCCGTAACAATGATGGGCGATGTACGTCGCTTTGTTGACGATACACATCTTGTCGTAGATCGCTTCGAGTTCGAATCCGTAGCCATATTTCGCTCCCATGTCATTGACAAATGTCACAACATATTCATCGATATCGGCTATCTTGATCGAATCGGTTTTGATATGCACGACTGTGTAGCCAAGCTCCATGACCTTCTGCTTGAGCAGAAGCATGAACAAGGCACCGCGTTTCGCAATCTTGTTGTCGGCATTGCGATCGTTGGCGCCATTCCCGACATCGTTGAACTTTGTCGGGAACTTCGCACTGGTCAAACCGTATACCGAATTGATCACGATCTTCAGTGCCTGTGCAAGCGACTTGGTGTTTTCGCCCTCCTTAAGCAGTGGAGCCAAAGCACCATCCATACGTCGACGAGCGGATTCGAGATCACCGTGCTTGATATCAACACGAGCGGCCTTGATATCGCTGAATCGTTTGGTGTATGGACCAAAGAAATTCATATCTTCAAGACTCGACGGGTGTAGACTGGTCACATCAAGCAAACCGACATTGCCGAACATGCCGCCGAGCTTCTTGTCCGGAAGTTCAGGCATAAATTGATCGGTACCGTCATATGAATATCCTTCGAGACGCTTCGCCAGATCAGGATGCATGGTGTCGAAATCCATATCCTGGGATCGATAGACCTCACGATATCGTTCGAGTCGATCCTTCCCGGTCATGGACCATTGGATCCGACGTCCGTAATATGGACCATTGTCACCATTCGCCATGCCGTATACCCACACATATCCGCCTTCGGAAGGATACTCGCCCAAATACTTGGACTTGTGATCCTTGTCAGCGAATTTGTCGAAGGTATACCCTGGAAAGGTTTCGCTCAAATCCGGGAATGGGAATTCCTTCTGCGGATTCTTCGCGTCCCCGAATATGATCTGCGCCGTATGTTGGTTCGTCGAATCATTCGGTGTGAGACCAGACAGATTCGCCAGACCTTGACGGGCCACGAAATCCTCATGCCGTTTGTTGAACACTGCTTCCGTCGCTCGGACATCATCCTCGCAATATGATTGCACCAGATCCCAGAGCTTCGGATCGACGGGTTTGTCCCACGGCATGCCGAGTTCGTGATGATCGATCCCAAGCTCAATCTCCCATTTCTTCAACGACTGCTTCTTTGAGGAGAAGTCGTAGATATCCGTATAGGAGATGTTGTAGGCATTCTGGAACATGGCGTTTCGACTGCGAGGTCCGCCAGCTACGATATCCTGAGACAGGTTGTAGAGCTGTTGGTTGTCATAGCCGAGCCAACCCCACGCATACAGCATATGATTGTCATATCGTCGGTTGTTGAATCCGACCAGCGCCTTGCCGCAGAGTTTGCGAACATCCTTCGGATCTGGATTGATCAAGGTCTTCACCGGATGATCCTTCTCATCGCCTGCGTCTTTGAAGCAGATCATGAACAGGTTCGGAAACACTTCGACATCGTAGAATGTCAGAATATCAGGCGTCCCGGTATGCGTTGGCGGATCCAAGCTGTCTGGTTCGTCGGAACGAAGCTTCATATTCGCCACAACCTTCATGCAATAATCTCGATTATGCGTGGAGTTCATAGCAAAATTGAGAATATCCAGACGCATGTCTTCGACATTATACTGGATGCCAGACTCGTATGCTTCGTCCAGCAACTTACAGATGAAGTCGATCGATGGCTTGGTTCCCGGACAATATTCCTTTCTTAGGTTTCCTTTAATAAGATTGCGAAGATGCTGCTCATCTTTGATCGCTTTCTCATTGATCATGGTTTTATCTCCTTTGAGAGGAAGACCGCTGGAAATATGCGCCACATCGAGATCGTTGCATTTGCTGAGTTTCCTTCGCAATGCTGACTTCCCTCGATACACCTTGCATTCGACGTTGATATCGATCAGAGGTTTGAGTCTCGTCACGTCACCATCGTAAATATAATGCAGGTGTACGCCCTTGCCGGATTTGCTGAGTTCCGCATACGTCGGCGGATACTTCGCGGCTTCGGCAAGATTGCGTTCCAGGTTCTTCTCGCCGTCATCGCCCTTGAGATCAAAGTCGATGACGATATGATTCTCAGGTACTCGTACCCAATGCAGTTTGGTGGTGTCCACATCTTTCAATGTGCTGGTTACCTGATCCCAAGGCAACCGAGGTCCTCCGGTTGGATTATCGGCGGCGTATTGGGCCGGCCAATCCTGAGCCATGTGGTCGAAAGCGGATATAGTTGAATCGAGAACCAATTTCCTCGCTTCAACAGGTTTCGCTTTCTCCACTTTCTCGAATTTATCCCAACGGATGCCCTCGAAACCGGTATTACGAGTGGATTTGCGGCCATTGACGATGTTGTCAGTCGTCTTGTTGAAATATGATGACAATTCGAACAGGAAGTCATCACGTTTCATGCGCATGGTCACGTTGCCTTCATCGCACCAAACCTTATATTGACGCCAGAGTTCGAGGCCATCGATATGATCGTTATCTTCGAATTGGTCGAGAACGCTTGACAAGAACGAATACATATCATTCGTTCTGGCCACCATTTCGGTTGGCACGTAATTGCCATATGCGTTCGGACCCAATTCCTGATAGACCTCTCGGCAATGG
>SKEO01002524.1_pt1 | contig 12578 bp, 10 predicted proteins | sample 4826801 | NCBI WGS metagenome assembly SKEO01 (sample SAMN11008807, study PRJNA524170) | human gut metagenome | biome: Human fecal sample; material: Feces; isolation source: fecal sample from pouch patient p3 | host: Homo sapiens | place: Israel: Tel-Aviv | collected 2016-02-25 | reverse complement strand
AATCATCATGGCGTTATATTTTACGTATAAGTTTTCTTAATACCCATCTTCTTGCCCTTCGGACAAGAAGCATCCCTCGCTCTAAAGAGCTCGGTCAATTTTTATTTGGAGAGTTTACTCTCGCGATAGATGATATCATCTCTTCCTGGTCCGTTAGATACCATGGTGATCGGGAATCCGATGTGTTCTTCTACGAACTCGATGTATTTCTTGCAGTTCTCCGGCAGATCTTCGTATTTGCGGATTCCGCGGATATCGCTCTTCCAGCCTGGCAGTTTCTCCAGAACCGGTTTTGCTTTTTCCAGCTGTGCGGTAGTCGGGAAATCGGTGGTAACTTCTCCGTCGATCTCATAACCTGTGCAAACCGGAATCTCATCCAGGTATCCCAGAACATCCAGAACGGTAAATGCTACATCCGTAGCTCCCTGCATACGGCATCCATATTTGGAAGCCACACAATCAAACCATCCCATACGGCGAGGACGACCTGTGGTTGCTCCGAACTCTCCGCCGTCTCCACCGCGTTTTCTCAGCTCATCTGCTTCTTCTCCAAAGATCTCACTTACGAACGCACCTGCTCCTACTGCACTTGAGTAAGCTTTGCATACCGTCACGATCTTGGTGATCTCATACGGCGGCAGTCCTGCACCGATTGCACCATAAGCTGCCAGTGTGGAAGAGGAGGTAACCATCGGGTAGATTCCGTGATCCGGATCTTTCAGTGTTCCCAGCTGTCCTTCCAAAAGAACTGTTTTTCCTTCTTTCAGTGCATTCCACAGATACAGGGAAGTATTGCATACAAATGGTTTTACCATTTCGCGATATTCCTTCAGTGTTTCCAGAATCTCTTCCGGAACCAGCAGTGGTTTGTGATAGAGATGCTCTAACATGACGTTTTTCTTTTCACATACGTCTTTTAATTTTCCAAGCAGTCTTTCTTCATCAAAAAGCTCATTTACCTGGAAACCGATTTTTGCGTATTTATCTGAATAAAATGGTGCGATACCTGATTTGGTAGATCCGAATGATTTTCCTGCCAGACGTTCTTCCTCATATTTATCAAATAAAATATGATATGGCATTACGATCTGTGCACGATCAGAGATCAGAAGTTTCGGCATCGGAACACCGCGTTCTACGATGCTGTTTAATTCATTTATCAAAACAGGTATATCCAGAGCAACACCATTTCCAATGATGCTTGTCGTATGGCTGTAAAATACACCTGACGGAAGTGTATGCAGTGCAAATTTTCCGTAATTGTTTACGATCGTATGACCTGCATTTGCTCCTCCCTGAAATCTTACGATGATGTCTGCTTTTTCAGCCAGCATATCGGTAATCTTACCTTTACCTTCATCGCCCCAGTTTGCTCCTACAATAGCCTGTACCATATGTGTCTCCTCCTGTGAATAGCTGTCATACTGCATTTTGCAGTATTTCTCCTATTATATGAGAACCAAAATTCTCTTTTTTATTTTTGAATAGTTACAATAACAATCCTTGTCCAGTATACTACAGTTTCCATCGTTCAGTCAACACAGAAACCAACTGTTTTCCGGCATTTTTACAGAAAGAGAAGTACAGAACCTGAAATTACCACGAAACGATTCTGTACTCCATTGCCAGCCTTATAAGTACGGCTGCATATAATTATAAAGGTTCATGTACGTCAAACTGTCGTAGTGCAGTCCGTCTGCGGTATTAAATCCCATCGACTGCAGATACTGATATGTATTGACAAAATTGTTTGGAAATGCCGCCTGCATTTTCTGATTAAACACCGTAATATTGGCCGGTTTTGCATAACCTTTGTAAAGTTTTCTGTTGACTGGATTTACGGACATGATCACAAATTTTGTATTCGGATACACTCTGATCAGCCACTGATAAGAGGCTATGTACTGATCAATATTTCCAAGATCATTGATACCATGATTCAAAATCACGGTCGCTGCCGGATTCTCATTGAGCATTTTCACCAGCTTCGGAAGTGCTTTTGTGCTGTACCAGGAATAACCACTGCCGACTTCCGCCAGATAGTACTCTGTCAGGTTTTCTTCTGTGCGGATCTGAAGAAGTTTATCGTAAGATACACAGCCCATTGCATTACTTAAACCTACCGTTCTGGAGTCCCCGACAAAGATATGCAGTTTGTTAACAGTCGTGGCAGTATTGTCCGCATCGCCTCCTGTGGTGTTGCTCTCGTCCGTCACTTCGGAGGTATCCGGTTCGGTCGCGATCTTGATGGCCGCACCGGTGATTTTATCCAGCTGATACTCTCCTACCGTCTTTCCTTTCTGAAGGACACCTTTGTTATTAAAATAGTAAAGGGTATTTTTGATCGTATGCCATCCGGTCACTCTTGCACCTGTCTTTTTTGCCAGGAAATACCGTTTCCCGGAGATCGTTTTCCATCCGGTGCAAAGTGCCCCTTTGTTCTTGCCTCTCTTGCGAAGATAGTACCAGGAATTTTTATATTTCTTCCAGCCGGTCTGCATATAACCGTTTTTATCAAAATAGTAAATCTTATTGTTGATCTTTTTCCATTTGTTCTTCGGGCACTTGCCGTTTGCATAAATATACTTCCAGCCGCTCCAGTATTTTACAAACCATCCGGTCTGTGCTTCTTTTACTTTCGGAATCAGTGCATAGCCTGTCTCAGCATGAACCTGTTTCCCAGAAAAGCCCCCCAGCATGCATATGCATAAAAATGTTACAACAATCTGCAGGTATTTTCTTTTTCTTTGCTTGCTCATATTTTCCTCCTTACATCTGTTGACGTAACCTTGTTTACTTTAACATATATTACATTTTTTTACAAGTCTGTTACGATTTTTTCTGTATTTTTGAATTTGAAGCCATACTTTGAAACACTCCAGGTTCACAAAAACACTATGCAAGAATTTTGAAAATTTTTTTGACAACAAAAAAAGCAGGTATCTTCTTTTTGGAAGGTTACCTGCTCACGTGCGTTCGACTTGAATTTTCTGTTATTTTAATCCTTTTTCTGGATCAGATAATATGGCAATGCCACAAACAGAATACCGCCCAGCATATTGCCGGCTGTGACGATCAGAAGATTGTAAAGCACTCCCCCGATCGTGATGGCTGTACCCGGATCTAACAGACCGATCGTAAAAAAGGTCATATTGGCAACGCTGTGCTCATATCCGCTGGTAACAAAGGTCATCACACCCAGGATCGCCATCATGATCTTGCCAGTCTCTGTTTTCATTTTGATGCTGCACCACACCGCAAGACATACACAGATGTTACAGAGGATCGCTTTTGCAAAAAGCTCCATCGGAGCTGCGGAGACTTTCGCCACTGCCGCATTTCTCAAGAACGTTCCAACTTCCTGTCCGTTCATCAGTCCGGTCATCATAAAGATTCCGGCTGTCACAACAGAACCGAGCAGATTTCCCAGATAGCAGACGATCCACACTTTGATCGTTTTCCCCCAGGAAACTTCTCCTTTTATAGATGCTGCACTCATTGTAAAATTGTTTCCGGTAAACAGTTCCGCACCTGCCATAAACACAAAATTTAATCCTACTGCAAAGATAAGTCCGTTCAGCAATTTCGTTGCCGGACTTCCCGCTGCATTGAAATATCCTCCCACAACGCCCATCAGCACGCAGCCCAGTCCGACAAACATTCCTGCCAGGAAAGCAGCTGTCACATATCCAAGCGGATTCTTTTCCAGAAATTCCACTTTTTTCTTTGCAGCACCACAAACTGCCTGATACTCTTCTCGAAACATATACGCACCTCGCTTTTTCCTCTTATATTTACACTGAAAAGATGCCAGAGTCAAAAGGCTGGTATACCCATTGAACCCTGGCATCTGCTTGCTTGGAATCTTTCATCCCTGTCTTATGAAAAAATGCATATGACCTTTGCGATCACTTTGTTTTGATCAGAACAGTCCGGAAATCTTTCCTGTCTCATCTACGTCGATTCTCTCAGCCGCCGGAACTTTCGGCAGTCCAGGCATAGTCATGATATCACCGGTCAGTGCTACGATGAATCCTGCACCTGCGGAGATCTTCAGGTTACGAACAGTAATCTCAAAATCTTTCGGAGCACCCAGTTTTGTCTGGTCATCCGTTAAGCTGTACTGTGTTTTTGCCATACAGATCGGGCAGTTGCCAAATCCCATATCTTCGAGCTGTTTTGCCTGTTTCTTTGCATTTGCTGTCAGGACAACTCTGCTTCCGCCGTAGATCTTCTGAACGATCTCATTCAGTTTATCTTCGATAGAACCTTCCAGTTCGTATGCATAAGTAAAGTCGTTTGGCTGATCACACAGACGGATCACTTCTTCTGCCAGAGCGATTCCGCCTTCGCCGCCTTTTGCCCATACTTCAGAGAGAACAACATTTACGCCCAGTTCTTTACATTTCTCTTCAACCAGTTTCAGTTCTGCTTCTGTATCGGTCGGGAATGCATTGATTGCAACAACGCAAGGCAGTTTGTATACATTTGTGATATTGCTTACGTGTTTCAGCAGGTTTGGCATACCTTTTTCCAGAGCTTCCAGATTCTCGTTATTCAGGTCTGCTTTTGCTACACCGCCATTGTATTTCAGTGCACGAACGGTTGCTACGATAACAACTGCGTTTGGTTTCAGACCTGCCATACGGCACTTGATATCCAGGAATTTCTCAGCACCTAAGTCAGCACCGAATCCGGCTTCTGTGATGGTGTAATCAGCCAGTTTCAGACACATCTTGGTTGCTGTTACGGAGTTACATCCATGAGCAATGTTTGCGAACGGACCGCCGTGTACGATTGCCGGTGTTTTCTCCAGTGTCTGTACCAGGTTTGGTTTCAGTGCATCTTTCAGAAGAGCTGCCATAGCTCCCTGTGCATTCAGGTCACCTGCGGTAACCGGTTTCTGCTCTGCGATCTTTCCGTATGTATAGCCAATGATGATTTTAGACAGTCTTTCTTTCAGGTCTGTGATGTCACGTGCCAGACACAGAACTGCCATGATCTCAGAAGCAACGGTGATGTCATAACCATCTTCTCTTGGCATTCCGTTTGTCTTTCCGCCAAGTCCGTCTACTACGTTTCTCAGCTGACGGTCGTTCATATCCACACATCTCTTCCATGTGATCTTTCTCGGGTCAATGTTCAGTGCGTTGCCCTGGAAAATGTGGTTGTCGATCATGGCTGCCAGCAGGTTGTTTGCTGCACCGATCGCATGGAAGTCACCTGTGAAGTGAAGGTTGATATCTTCCATCGGAACTACCTGAGCATATCCGCCGCCGGCTGCTCCGCCTTTTACACCGAATACAGGTCCAAGTGACGGCTCACGAAGAGCTACCATAACTTTTTTACCAAGTCTTGACATTCCGTCTGCCAGACCTACAGATGTGGTTGTCTTTCCTTCTCCTGCCGGAGTCGGGTTGATTGCGGTAACCAGGATCAGCTTGCCGTCTTCGCCTTCTTTTTCTCTTAACAGATTGTAGTCAATTTTTGCTTTATAATTGCCGTACTGCTCCAGATATTTACGGTCAATACCTGCTTTGTCTGCAATTTCTGTGATTGGAGCCATCGTTGTCTCCTGTGCAATTTCAATGTCTGATTTGAATCCCATGATGTTCATTACTCCTTTCTTTATTAACCGCTTTTTGCGGTAATTAGCTGTTTTTGGGTAAAAAAATGCCGCACAAAAATAAAGGATAAAATATCCTGGTTCTTTGTGCAGTAGCGGAAGCGAGACCGTAACGCGGTATAACCTTCGTTCGTCGGAAGCCTCCCCCTCCAACGACACTTTACGTACGATATCTACTCTACTTATATGTAAAGCTTCTGAAAACTCCAAAAAAATCCAAAGCTTTTTTGTATACATTTACTATATCTCAACTGTCTGAAATTGTCAAGCAGATGAATAGAAAAATTGTCTCTTTTCTGTAAAGAATGCGGCCAGTGAGACTCGAACTCACACGGTTGCCCACTGGCACCTAAAACCAGCGCGTCTGCCAATTCCGCCATGACCGCATGCTGTTTTATTATACAAAAGCAGGCACACCCTGTCAAGTGTGCCCGCCCGAAAAATCTGAAAACTTACGCTTATTTTTTGATTTTAACGCTCTTTACTGCTGAAAACTGACCAAGTGCTTTTTTGCCGTTTACTTTTTTGTAAGCTTTGATTTTATAGTAGTATGTTTTTCCTTTTTTCAGATTTTTGTTGGTAAAGGTAACCTTCTTTCCTTTGTTGATGGTTTTTACTGCTGCGTATTTTCCGTTTTTCTTTGTTGCACGGTATACAACATAACCGTCTGCATTTTTAACCTTTTTCCATTTCAGGACTGCTTTTCTGCCTTTTGTGTTCTTGACAGAGTTCAGTTTTACTTTTGCTTTGTAAGCAGTCTGTGTCTGGTTGTTCTTATCATTGTTGATATCTGTTTTTGTTTCCGGTGTCTTTGTCTCGGTTTCTTTCTGTACTTTTACCAGATCTTTGATCGCATTCTGCAGATGAGCGATCGCTTCGTTTACTGTTGCCTGTGTATGCGGTGTTTTCAGCTCATCTTCTGCTTCTGCCAGCTCTGTCTCAAAAGATGCCCAGCTAGAAGCGGTGTAGTCTGCTTTTACCAGTTTCTTTGCTTCGTCTACCACTTTCTGCAGTTCTGTGGTATCTACTTTCTCATCACCTTTATTGTCAGATACGATGTTCTCAGATGTTGCCTGTACTTCAAAGGTATAATCCTGATATCCCAGTGCATATACAGTTACTTTCCAGTATCCGGTTCCGTCGGTTCCTTCCGGCAGCTGGCAGCGAAGGGATTTCGTCAGTCCAAGCTGAACACCCATGGATTTGTGCATCCAGTTGTCTGCTGCAAATTTTGTTCCGTAGGTTGCCAGTTTGTTTGTGTAAGTGCTGTCATTTCCATAGTAGTCCCAGCGAACTGTCTGCATATTTGCACCCAGATCACCATAAGCATCTCCTGTCAGGTCAACACGGATAAATGCACCGTAAGTCTCAGCATCATCCGCGGAACGTACCGTCTTTACAATCTTTGTCTCATCGACTGTTTTCTGTGCTTCATTTTTGATACCGGAATTGCTTCCTGTCTTTCTTGCCGCAAAAGAATAGGTTCCGTCTGCATTTTTTGTTGCAACTTTCAGACCATTGGTATCTGCAGTTACTTCTGCTGTCTTTGTATATGCTTTCAGTGCTTTCTCCGTATATCCGCCTTCGATTGCAGATGCATCTTCTGTTACGCTGTATTTCTTGCAGAAATCTGCATAATCTTCTGTTTTGACTGCAACCGGTACATATTTGATTCCTTTTACTTCATAATCCTCCATGGTTGCCGTTTTTGTCTCACCGTTTTCGGTGTAGGTGATCGTACCTTTATCAAATTGGATCTTGCTTCCGTCTGTCAGGACTGCATAGACAACTTTTTTCGTAGTATCCTGTCCATTTTCATCCTTTGCCGACACTTCTTCGGATGTCCAGTAAGAGATTTCATATGCTTTTCCATCGGTATCACGGATCACAGCATCACACTGGAAACTTCCGCGGTGCAGTCCGTGGTTTTTCGTTGCACGCGTTACAACGTCAAATGCACCTTTATCATATTCTCCTCTGACATCCGCTTCTTCAGAGGAAGATTTCAGTGTACTTCCGCTTGCCAGATAAACATTTTCATTCTGCCAGTACTCTGCCCAGTCCAGACTTGCATAAACGTATTTGTAATCTGAATCTGCTGCATTGACCGGTGCTGCTGTCGGGCAGATACCGAGCATCATTGCTGCTGCGACTGCGATTGCCAGTGACTTTTTCATGTTGATGGTTCTTTTTTTCATGAGTATTCCTCCTCGAATAATAATTAGTTTGTTTTATTAAAAATTAGCATTTGCTAACCAATAACCTTAAAAATAGTTCCGCTCGGCATAAAAAAGGGCTACTCCCTTTTGCCTATGCCAGATGGAACAGGTAAAGCACGCCAAGCAGCAGCAATGCTCTGAAAACCGTAAACCACACTTCATTGCCGCGAAGTTTCGGCACTCTCGTATGGATATTTCCTTTCGGGCAGATGTCCACGCACTTCTGACACTGGAAACATTCTCCCGGCGTCTCGATCGAACCGCTCTTTGGAAGTCCCAGTTCTGCCGGACAGTTTTTCGTGCATGCCCTGCATCCTTTGATGCAGTTTTCACGCTCTCTTGCCAGTGTCAGGAACGGCAGTGCCGGAAGCAGGGAAAAGACTGCACCCATCGGACAGAAAAAACGGCAGAAAAAGCGTTCCTGCACACACATGCCGATCATCAGAATGGTCAGCAGTACAATTCCGATGGCATATCCGCCAAGTTTGAAGTTTCCGGCACGGATCATGGAAAAAACTTCCCACGGACTGGTGCCCTTTGTTTTTGCATAAACGCCTGCATAACATAACAGGCTGATCATAGCCAGCACGATGTATTTCAGCAAATATAAATACTTTGTGATCTTCTCTGAAATACGGTACGGTTTTTTCCTGATTTTTTTACAGATCCACAGATAAATACCATGCAATGCATCTCCGAAACTTCCGAATGCACAGGCAAATCCGCAAAAAAACCGACCGAACAGAATGGTATAAAGGCATAGGACGCACAGAGCTGTGACAAAACTTGTCATGCCGATCGCATCTCCTTTGCCAATCTGCGTAAACAGATATTTTACACCGGAAAATGCAGCTGTAAAAGCGGATGGTACCAGCAGAAAGAAGATCAGCTGTATGATAGCTCTTACATAGCGATGTACTTGTTTTTGCTTTTTTCTGTCAAGTTTCTTGTTCATTTCTTATTCCGCCTTTTCAAGTGCCTGTGTAACTGCTTCCCGGATTCCGGTTGAACTGAAGGTTGCTCCGCTGATAGTATCCACGTCCGCCGACTGTGCATCTACGATATCCTCGATGATATCCTTTGCCATTTCAAGGTATGCACTGTCCTCTTTTTGTGCTTCTTTGACTTCAATGCACGTGATCTCTCCGCTCTCGATCGTCACTTCCACAACGATCTTGCCGCCAAATCCCTGACCTTCCCCTTCGTAAGTGCCGTCCTTCCAGCCTCCGTCTGTATTCTTGGCATCTGCACCTTTTAAAGCCTCTGCCGCTGTATTTTCTGTTTTCTTTGCCTGCTGTTCCTTTAAAGCTGAAACGGTCATCTTGCTGCCCTCCAGCTCTGCGGTCAGCCTGGCGATCTCATCTCGCTGCTCCCGCATTGCAAGCACGGTATTGTAACCGCCGATCAGAAACAGTAGCAGCACAAGGCTGCACATTTTTATCCAGAATTTTTTCATCAGAATCTTCCTTACTTTTTACTCACTTTGTTGCACGATCTTTGCACTCTCAAGTGCCTGTCTGCAGGCTTCTAAAAGGGCATTGGATGAACAGGTCGCACCGGATACCACATCGATCTCGTCCAAGCTGTTCTTTGCCAGAACCTGTGCTACCACTCCCTGTGCTTTTCTTGTGCCTTCTGCCGCCCTCTTTATATAAAGAGCATCTGCAGCCACATAACCTGCTCCGCTTCCGGCAACGTTTGTGATCGCTGTGATCTTGTCATCTTTGATCGTGACGGTCGCAGTCAGTGTATAATCGTCAAACGCTCCTCCGCCAGAGGAAGTGCAGGTTGCCGAAGCGGTATAATCTCCGTCGGCATACACTCTTTCTTTTTCACTCTCCGATGAAGATTCACTTTCTGAGGGTTTCTCGGTTTCTGCTGGCTTCTGCGTCTCGGTTTCTGCCGGCTTTTCGGTTTCTTTCCCGTTAGTTGCCTCTTTTGCATGATTCAGGGCATCTTTGATCGCTTCCAGGATTCCCTTCGAGCTGTAAGTTGCTCCCGACACGGTATCTATTTTCCTGGTACTCTGTTTTTTTACAATCTGGTCTGCCACTGCTTTTGCCTTTTTGACAAATTCTTCCCCGTCTCCGTCTGTCTCTGTCACCAGGATTGAGGTGACTGTCTTATTCTGGATGACCACTGCAACGGTGATATCTCCCATATATCCTTCCCCGGTTCCATAGTAGATACCATCTTTATATGGAAATTTTCCAGTCACCTGTGGAGTGACAGTTCCGGATGTATCGTTATTCTTTTTCTCGGTTTCTTTCTTATTGTCCCCGGTTGTCTTTGTCATTTTCGCCTGATCTACAGCATTTCGGATCGCCTCGATCAGACCGGCCGAACTGTAAGTTGCCCCGGACACGCCGTCTACGTTGGTGCTCTGTTTTTCGATCACCGTGCTGATCAGTGCGGATGCCTTCTGCATATAGCTGCTTCCGTCCTGATGTTCCACGATCTCAATACTTTTGATCTTGTTATCTTTGATCACAACTTTTACTTTCACCGTTCCGCCAAATCCGGTTCCGGTGCCATAGTAAGTGCCGTCTTTGCAGGTCTGATCTTTGTCTTCCGCCACCTGCGTGATCTTTCCACTTCCGGCTGCTGCCGATGCCCCGCCTGTGCTGCCCGCTGCCGGTGAAGTACTGGTATCCTTCTCTCCGGTCAATGCATTTTTCACGGCACTTATAATGCCTCTGGAACTATAGGTCGCACCGGATACCACATCCACATCCGTCTTCTGCCCGGAAAGGATCTTATCGATCACGCCCTTCGCTCTTCCAAAGAAAGCCGCATCTTCTCCTTCGGCACTCACGACATTGATTTCTGTGATCGTCTTGTCTTTTATTACGACCGAAACTTTAATCGTTCCGCCAAATCCCTGACCTTCCCCGATATAAGTTCCATCTTCCAGATCAAAGTTTCCTTTTGCCGCTTTCTTTTTGCTTTCTGTTTTTGCGGCTTTCTTTGTTTTTTTCTTTATTTTGGACGTTTGCTGTCCTTTTTCTTCTGTGCTTTGTGTTGTTTCTTCCTGGAGTGTGATTTCTTCTGCTTTGGCTTCGTAAGTGGCCGGCGTATATCCCGCTAATGTTTTTCCCATGCATCCGGCCAGTACAATAACCGCCAGCATCGGTGCAAACGCTGATAATTTTTTCCAGTTCATCTTACCGCTCCTCCAGTCTTATGATTCTTGTCTTTTATCTCAGTCGAGAAGACTCCCACTTCTGCAAGTGAGTAATAACACTCCAAGTCTTTCTCAGTGGGAGTATAATCTCCGACTGAGATAAACGCTCCGCGAGGATGTGCAGTGATTCTGAGAAGAATATGTCAGCTTTCGCTGACCAGAATCACGCACCAAGTCTCACGTGCGTTCGACTTGAATGCTTTGTTATGATTTCTGTCTTTTTTACCGCATCATCCGGTGTAAACTGATCCGCAATGTTCTCTGTCACCGATACGGTTCCGTCTTTTTCTACCAGAATCGCGTCAAATTCTTCGCTGTGTGCCCGCCAGTATGCCACTGCTTTTTCTTTTCCCATCACAAAAAGTGACGTAGACAGACCATCTGCCAGCGTTCCGTCCGCACTGACGATCGTCACAGATGTCAGTCCACTGTCTGCCGGATATCCTGTTTTCGGATCCAGTATATGCTGATAGGTCTTGCCGTCCTGTTCAAAATAGCGTTCATAACCGCCGGACGTGATCACCGCACGATCCTGTGTCTCAAGGACACCAAGATAATTTTCCGTATCTTCTGGATTCTGAACGGCAACTCTCCATTTGCTTCCATCTGTTTTGATTCCAAGTACCTGTACGTTTCCGCCAAGGCTTACCATTCCGCTTGTGATGCCATGTTCACGGAAAATATCCATGATTCTTCCGGAAGTATAGCCCTTTGCGATTCCTCCGAAATCAATCTCCATTCCATCCTGTTCAAAGCTGACGGTCTGATCTTTCTCATTAAAATCAATTTTTGAAGAATCCGCCAGAGGCAGTAGTTTCTGCAGTGTTTCCTTATCCGGAACTTTATAATTGCCGTCTGTAAAGCCCCATTCCTGCATCAGTGGGTAAATACCGATCTCAAAACAGCCATCCGTACTTTTCCAGATCTCAAGTGCACGCTCAAGAAGATAAGAAGTATCTTCCGAAATGCTTCCTCCTCCATTCTGGTTCAGCTTATAGATCTCACTGTCCGTCTCTCCTGTCGAAAGCAGTGCATCCAGTCGCTCAATCTCTGCAATTGCATCCGAAACTGCACTTTCTGCATCTGCCCCATATGCAGTCACAGACATGTAAGTGTCCATCGCAAAAATTTCCTGGCTCGCTGATTCTTCTGTGCCCTCTGTCTGCTCTGTTTTCTGCTGCTGTCCGCATCCTGCAGCCATTATACCTATCAGGATCACCATCAAAATTGCTGTGATCTTTTTTTTCATAAAATTTACCTGCCCTTTCTTTATTCGTTCAAGCAAATTAATGTTAGCTATTTCTAACTTTATCATCCTAGCATTACTGATTTTTTGTGTCAATATTTTTCTTCTTATCAATCAATTTTTCTCATCAAGTTACGACGGAGGTTTTGCAAATGTACAAAGGAAGGTTATAGAAACTGTGTTATGAATACAGAACGCCACTATCTTCCATAAATACTTTTGCTTTGCACATTTTCAAATGCTCCAGGCCTGCCCGGGGTCGCTTAAGCGGAAAGCTTTTTCAAACCACAGATATTTGCTAAA
>SKEO01002517.1_pt1 | contig 12601 bp, 10 predicted proteins | sample 4826801 | NCBI WGS metagenome assembly SKEO01 (sample SAMN11008807, study PRJNA524170) | human gut metagenome | biome: Human fecal sample; material: Feces; isolation source: fecal sample from pouch patient p3 | host: Homo sapiens | place: Israel: Tel-Aviv | collected 2016-02-25 | reverse complement strand
CGGCAAGCTCGACTACGTCGTCGACGCCATCGACACCATCTCGGCCAAGCTCACCATTGCCAAATATGCTCAGGACCACGACATTCGTTTGGTTAGCTCCATGGGCGGGGCCAACAAGCTCCATCCCGAGTGCCTCCGCTTTGCCGACATTTTCGATACGGTACGTGACCCCATGAGCCGCATCATGCGCAAAGAATGCAAGAAGCGCGGAATCAAGAGCCTACACGTACTGTTTAGCTGCGAGGAATCGGTTAAGACACAGCCCCGCGACCCTTCCAACATCCACGAGCGCACCGAGCTGGGAACTGCCAGTTTTATGCCGCCCATCATGGGCCAGATGATCGCCGGCGAGGTTATCCGTCAGATCAGTGGCCGCGGCACCGAGCGCGTGCGCGCCGATTGCCAGCGCCTAGACTAGCAGGATGTCCTGCGATGGAACCGCGATTCTTTGACACGCATTGTCATCTTGATTTGATGCTCAGCCCCGATGCTGCAGCCAGTGAGTCGGCGGCGTTGGGTCTGGGGCTCTTTGACTGCGGGGTCGACCCACGCGACTTTTCGGCCGCAAACGAGCGCGCCCGTCGCCTACCAGGCATCATCGCTGGCGTTGGGCTCCACCCCTGGTGGCTCGCCGACGGCCGCTGCGGTCCTGCCGAAGTCAATCTGCTTTGCGAAGTTGCTGCCCAAGAGCGCTATATCGGCGAAGTCGGACTCGACTTTTCCGCGCGCTTTGCTGGAAGTGAGCCGCTACAAATACAGGCATTTGACAGGCTCTGCGATACACTCGTGCAGCATCCTCTTACCGGGCGCGTGATATCAATTCACGCCGTTCGTTCGGCAGGAGCCGTACTGGACGTCCTCGAATCGCATGGACTACTCATCCCAAACCCCGACTCCCCCGTTATCATCTTCCACTGGTTTAGCGGCACTTCGGACGAACTCGTCCGCGCGCGTGATGCGGACTGTTATTTTTCCGTCAACGAACGCATGCTCGCGTCTAAACGAGGACGCGAATACGCACGACAGATTCCACTCGATCGTTTACTGCTCGAGACCGATGCGCCGGCCGAGCCAAACACAGAAACAAGCGCGCAATCGCTCATCAGATCGCTCACAAGAGCCTCAGGACGCATCGCCTCACTCAAAAACTGTGACGCTAAGCACATTGAGTCGGCAGTTTTAGCAAATGCGCGCTCTGTATTTGACCTTCGCTAACCCCTGTGGGCAAAAAATGCCAAGGGACATGCGAATCGCACAACGCAGTCCCTATTGGTAGGCAGTACAATTCGGCAGCATTACACCAATTCGTGCATGAGATCACGGTTGCGTGCATACAATTCGTCAAAGATATGACGACGCGACGCATATAACTCGTGGGCAGCCATATCGGACACGATTGTTTGCGCAACGCCAAGGACTCGGGCGAGTTCATCCCATGATGCATAGGCGCCACCTGCGAGAGCTGCCATGATGGCATCGCCGAAGCATGCGCCCACCGTAACCTTGGCAACCGAGACCTCGCGCCCGCATACGTCGGCGATAGCCTGCATCCAAACTGGATTCTTGGTTCCACCTCCGACAAGCATAATGCGCCCAATTGGCAGTCCATGCTCTCGCTCGATAATGTCGACATGGGATGCAACGGTATACGCGACGCCTTCCAAGGCGGCGCGAACCATATGGGCTCGTGTATGCCTTCCGGTCAGGCCAAAGAAGACGCCACGCGCCTCGGGATCGTTGAGCGGAGTACGCTCCCCCGCAAAGTACGGCAGACACAGGAGCCCATCGGCACCCGGCGCCACATCGGCGGCATCATGCGCCATAACCGAATATGCATCGGGGCCACCGTGGCCCTCGGCCTCTACGGCGTCGCGATACAGCTCTTGGCGCAGCCACGATGTGAGCGCACCCGCCGTATTGGTCCCCGCGCAGATCCCGTAAGTTCCGGGAATGATAAACGTCCCTGGCCACAGGCGGGCATCATCGACCATATGATCAGCTAGGTAGATAAAATACGCCGTGCTCCCCAACTGAACCATCATATCGCCGGGACGGAATACACCCGTCGAAATGGCCTCGGCACCAGAGTCGCCCGTTCCCACTAAGACAGGTGTCCCTGCCGCGAGCCCCGTCGCCTCAGCCGCACGCTGCGTAATCACCCCGGCAATATCGGTAGCCGACATTACCTCCGCCATCTGGTCAGGCCGGCAGAAACGAGCACATTCCCGAGCATCAACCTTCCAAGTGTAGCGGTCGTATAGGGGAAGAAAATCCTCCGCCAAATAACGGTCTACCGTAAAACGCCCCGTCAACTTCGCGCACAGAAACGATGACGCCGTCAGGAACTTCGCGGCACGTTCGTGCACCTCGGGCATATTCTCCTTAAACCACAAGATCTTAGGAGCAATATCTGACGAACAGGGATCGTGCCCGAAAAGCTCGCGTGCGCGATCTGACCCATATTCGGAAAGAAGCTCGTCAATCTGCGGCTTAGAACGCGCATCGACTCCATACAAAATCGCGGGCGCCAGCGCGTTGCACTCGATATCGACCGGCACACAGTCGCAACCCAATGCGGAAAGGCCCACGCATCCGATCTGCGCCGCGTTAACCCCCGATCGCGCCACCAGCTCGTGCGACAAGCGGCAAAAATCTCCCCACCAAACTGCCTCCGCATCATGCTGGTACCATCCATCACGCGGGTTGTCCGTCTCGTGTCCACAAGAGGCCTGGCAAACGATGTTGCATCGATCATCGATTAAAACGCCTTTAGAGGCGCTTGTCCCAATATCAATACCCAGATAGAGCGCCATAGGTGCCTACTCCCCTCGCGCCGTACGAGCGGCAGTCATGAAACGAGCTACCCGCTCAACATCAACCGGGGCATCCAGCTTTCCGTCGCGCTTTAAGCAGGTGCCGACAAACGCGCCATCGTAGTGAGCAAATACGTCAGTCACGGTATTTTCGCGACAACCGGTGCCACATACCACAGGTACTTGGCCAACACGCTCGCGGACCTCATCGGCAAGCTCGCCCGAAGCGCCACGACCGGCAGCCGAACCGCCGACGACCATCGCATCCGGCAGGCAATTAAAGAGAAGTGAATCGGCAATGTCCGCAGTCGTGCGGTCGTTGAGATAAACCTCCCCCTCGCTCGTGATGAAGTGAAAAAGCTTGAGGTCGTCCAGGCGCAGCGCCGTCTTGCGACGCATGGTGTGAGCGAAATCTCGGTTAATCAGCCCGAGATCACCGGCCCAGGCACCGCAAAAATTGCAGCGCGTGAACTGCGCGTCAACGGCAGCGCACAGCTCGATTGTGGCATCACCATCGTAAATAGCTTCAGCTCCCCAAGGGGTCGACAAATCATGGGACAGAGCCCCGATTACATAGCCCATCGATGCAAGGGTTGAGGGAGAAACGTGCTGCTCATAGGGCATCGAGAGCTCATTGGTAATCAAAATGCCATCGACACCGCCCTGCTGCAACGCTTCGAGATCGCGCTTGGCGGCTTCCACGACCTGCAACACGCTTCCGCCCGGGTAATACAGTGGATCGCCCGGCAAAGGACGCAGGTGCAGCATTCCGATAACCGGCTTTTCGGTCTTGAACATCGAGGTTAGAAACGACATAACGTGCTCCTTCTTAGGGCCATTGCAGGGACGTTACTCCCCCAGCACCTCGACGTACACTTTTCGCTTCTGCGGACCGTCAAACTCCGCAAGATAGATGTTCTGGGCACCTCCACACACGATGTGGCCATCTTGGACGGGAAAGAAGCAACTGTTTCCACAAATCATGCTCTTGATATGCCCACAGGAGTTGTTACCGGTGGCTCCATAGCTCGGCAGGAAGTGTGCATGCGTATAGGGGGCATCGAGTGGGGCGATGCGATCAAGCGTCTCCATAAGATCCGTCTCCACGCAGGGCAGCCCCTCGTTTACCACGATTCCGCAGGTCGTATGCGACAAAATAATCGCTGCCAAGCCATTGGTCACCGAGCTGCGTTCGATGGCAGCGTGCACGTCTTCGGTAATATCGATGAACTGGTCCGGAGCAGTCGATAGATAGCTCAATGTCTCGAGCGTCACCATGTTCACTCATCCCCTTCAAGAAAACGCAGGGCATTACCCCAGTAGAGCCTTTCTCGCGCATCATCGCGCATGGACACGGTATCGAGCGCCCGCTTGAGTTTGAACGCACGGAAGCGCGGCGTATTGCTGGCGAACATCACTTGATGCGATAGCGCACGCTCATACCACAGCGGCCCCATATCGACCGTGAAAAGACGCTGCATCATCTCCTCGGGCGAATCGATGTAAGTGATAGAGGTGTCCGTGTAGCAGTTGGGATACTTGAGCAGCATCGCTACGGTCTCGCGCACCCAGGGCCAGCCAAAGTGGGTCAAACTAAAACGCACATTTGGATGCGTTGCGATTGTGTGCTCAAATACAAGCGGATTACTGCGCGAGAGCTCTGCGCCCGGCTCCCAAGACATACCGGCATGGAAAACCACCGGCTTGTTATAGCGCTCGCACAGCTCGTAAAGCGGCTCGGCCACGGCATCATCGGGGGCAAAACCCTGCTTTGCCGGATGCAGGCAAAGCCCCTTTGCCCCCAACTCGGTAAAGGCGCGCTCCAATTCGCCTGCGGCACCGCTCACCTGCGGATCTACGCTCGCAAATCCCCACAGACGATCGGGATGCGCGGCAACCAGCATGGCAATCTGGTCATTGGTGCCAAAATGCCCTCCGCATGCCGTGGTTACATCGAGCGGCATGAGCACGCTCTTCTGCACATCGCAGACGTCCATCTCGACTTGAAGCTCATCCCAATCCATGGGGCCCATATGCCCCATACCAAATTCTCGTGACCAAAAACCGAATCCATCAGGCTTATCACCCGGCGTATAGATCTCGCCGTAGAGCATGGGCTGGACCAACATGTCGATAACCATTTCGCACTCCTTTCCAAGCATTTGACCCTAGTACGGCTCAAACGAACCAATCACTCGGGACGACAGCTCAGCGCCCGCCTTCATACACGCCGGAATATCAAGGCCATCGATCACGCCCTTGGTAAACCCGGCAATATACGAGTCGCCGGCACCCACGGTATTAACGACCTTCTCCGCCGGTACGATCCCGCACTCATAGAAGCGTTCGCCGTCAAAGGCAATGCTTCCCTTCTCGCCAAGCGTGGCAACCGCAACGCGCGGTCCCAATCCCTGCACGTGGCGTACCCAGTCTCGTAGCTCCGGAGTGTCCTCTTCAAACGACATAAACGCATAGTCTACGTAAGGAAAATGAGCCTCACATGCATATTCGGGATCCTGGCTGAACACCGAGAAGTCCATAACCACCGTCTTGCCCGCATCATGCCATTCGGGCAGGAGGTCCAAACAATTGCCAAACAGGTCGGTATGAATGATGTCATGCTCCAGGATAAACGCCCGGTCGTCTTCATTCGGTCGATATGTCTCCATTACTCCATCGATTGCCTCGAGATGCACGCGATCGACGCCGTCTTTCAATGCCATGAGCATCACCGAGGTGTCGCCATCCTCCACCCGCAGATGTGAGATATCGAACCCCTCGGCGGCCAGCGCCTCTCTCATCTTGTCTCCGTACTCGTCCTTGCCGACAACCGACACGGCGGATACCGAAACGCCCATTCGTGCAAGATGGATACCCCAGTCAATGCCATTACCAGTCGGATAGAACACGCCGATGTTTTGATAGACGTCCGCACAGCAAAAACCAGCCGCACACGCTTTAATACCCATGGTCTTCTCCAATGTTCAAAAGGGGACCCACCACATGGCGAGCCCCCTTTTCGCGTTTCGCTTATTGTTTTGCATCGGCCGTCCAAAGCCTCATAGCCAGACCGCCGTACGCTTTCTTAAGCTATTCGACGATTGGTGCTCCGTGGCCCCAAGAACCTTCCATGCCGCACACGGTCGAAGCAAACCCGGCAGCAAAGTCGAGCGCGCGCTCGATGGCCTCGGCGCCATCCTCACCACGCTTGCCGGAATCGAGATAGCACATCAAAAACGAGGTGAGGAACGAGTCGCCCGCCCCCATGGTGTCCTTCATGTCCGTTACCGGTTTAGCCAGCTGGCGGTAATAACGCTCGCCGTCGTAAGCAATGCAGCCCTCGGCGCCCGCCGTAGCCGACACAAAACGCGGACCCAAGCCCTTCACCCATGCCAGACGCTCGCGAATCTCGTCCTCGCTCGCGGCATCCGCCGCACTAAAGAAAGCGAAATCGACGTAGGGCGCAATCTGCTCGTAGTACTCGTCGGTGGAGTCGTCCGAAAAGTCAAAAGAGACCGTGACGCCCGCAGCCTTCAACTTGGGCAGCTCGCGCTCGGTAAAGCAATAGTTGCCCGAATGAACCACATCGAACTGCTTCATGTACGCAAGGTCAAAGCGATCGAGGACATAGCGCGCATCGCCACGGATACCGCCCTCGTTGGAGCCGAGGAAGACACGGTCACCGTCGACGACGGTCACGCGAGCCGCTCCGTTCTCGCCAATCATCTGCTCGCACTTGTCAAGCTCGATACCCTCATCCTCGAGGCTTGCAATGACATGCTCGGCAGCGGCATCATTGCCAAAAATGCCCATGTATGCGGAGCGTGCGGCACCGCATTTCTTGGCATAAACGGCGAAGTTCACCGCATTGCCGCCAGGATACATGGTGTGGATATGCTCGTAGCGATCGACGACGTTGTCGCCAAATCCGAGCGCGTTAACGTTAAATGCCATGGCCTTTGCCCCTTCTAGTACTCGACAACACCCATATAGCGACGGAAATCGGGATCGTGATCAAACACCTTGCCGCGTGCAGCACGCAGCTCGCAGTTCATGGCGTAGAACAGCACCGGGTCCAGATAGGCACGAACGCTCGCCGGCACGGCTTCCATACCGTACTCCTTGGCATCGAGCACCATCAGCGTATCGGTATGCGTCTTAAGGAACGCCAGGGCGCGCTCGTCCATAGCACGGCACTCGCTGGAGCCCATCTGCAGGAAGTAAAAAACGCCATCCTGAGTAGCCTCGAAGGGGCCATGGAAGTACTCGGCGGAGTGGATGTAGCTGCAATGCTGCCACTGCATCTCCATAAGAGAGCAGATAGCGAAACCGTAGGTCTGGCTAAAGTTGGGACCGCTGCCCAGAATATAGAAGAACTCGTGCTCCTGGCAAAGCTTGGCAAAGCGATCGCCCAGCTCGGCATTTACCTTCTCGCGTGCCGGAGGAAGAATCTTATCCATCTCGGCAATACCGGCATACATATCGGCAAGATCGGCGTAGCCCTCCTGCTGATCGAGCAGCTCTGCCGCAAGCGACAGCGAAATACCAGCGGGGACCTCGGCCTGCGGCACGCCCTCGCCCCACGGGTAGACCCACGTGGTCCACTTGCCGGAGTCGATCTTAGATCCAGCGTTGTCGGTCTGGGCGATCACCGTAGCGCCGGCAGCAAGGGCAATCTCGCAGCCCTCGACGACCTCGGGGGTGTTGCCACTGTGGCTGCAAGCGATGACCAGGGACTTCTCGCCCAGACGACGCGGACGCATGATATCGAACTCGCGAGCCGTATAGATATACGAAGTGAAGGTGGTTGCCTCGCGCTGCAGAAGCTCATGAGCCGGGATCAAATCGATCATGGAGCCACCGCAAGCAATCCAGTAGACGCTGTCGAACTTGCCCTTCTCGGCAATTGCCTCTTTGATCAGATCGTGTGCGTTCATATCCAGTTCCTTTCTTATTTGGCCCGCAATCAATGACGTTGGTTGCGTGGCCGATAGTTGTTTTAGTCAATCAGATATTTCTCGAATGCGGCCATGTTCTTGGCATCTGCCGCCGCCGGGTCATCGTAGTAACGACCGTCCGTGATTTCCTGGCCCAGCATGCCATCGAAACCATGGGCGTTGAGTGTGGCAACGAAGGCGTCCATATCGTGCTTGCCATCGCCCCACACCAGATGGCCATACGGGTCACCGTCGATAAAGTGCATCTCGTGAATTGCCCCATCACCAAAGGCGGCAAACCAGTCCTCGAGCGTCTCGCCTGCAACGCCCATCGCGGTTGTATCAACCATGGGCTGTAAGTACGGGCTCGCGACCTCGTCAATCATGCGCTTCGCATCGGAAACCGTCGTCACAAGGTTGCTCTCCTCGGGACGCAGGCTTTCCATCGTAAGCACCAGACCGTGCTCGCCGGCATACTCCGCCAGAATGGACAAGTGCTCGCGGCTGCGCTTCCAGGCTTCCTCGCGGTCCTCGTCCCAGTCGCCCCAGCCCGAGTTGACGGACATACGGTCGCACCCAAGTACCTCGGCAAGCTCAATGCCGTGCTTAAAGTACGCCAGGCTGCGCTGTTCATGCAGCGGTTTGCGTGCGCAGTACTGCCAAGGATAGACAACATTCTCGGGGCACAGAGTACGATACCTAAGCCCACGGTCTGCAGCCTTTTTCGCCAGGACCTCAGCCTCAAAGTAGCCCGTGTGGTCGAGCGTCACATGCGGCTCCGCACACCACAGCTCAATGGACTCAAAGCCCAAGCGCTGCTGCACATCAAGGAAGTAATCGAGCGACCACATGATGTAGTGGATATTCATGCCCGCAATCTGTTCGCGGTGCAGCGTCGGTTTGGATTCAGACATCTTATGCCTCCTTATTTCGATCGAACACGATTTGTCCGTCCGACATCGTCATGTCAACCGCAAGATCACGTGCGTCGCGATAATCGAGGTCGAACACATCCCGATCGAGCACGCAGATATCGGCAAGCTTGCCAACCTCAAGCGTACCCAGCTCGTCTTCGCGCATCAGGTCGTACGCGCCCCCGGCAGTCCAAGCGCACAAGAGCTCGACAAGCGTCAGCGTGTTGACCTCATTCACGGGCAGTCCGTCGTCGAAGTATCCGCCGCACGCACTGTAGATTGACTCGCCCAAGCTCGGAATCAACAGCGGCAAATCCGTGCCACAGCACACTGTGCATCCGGAATCTTCCATGCCGCGGCGATTCCAGCTGTGCAAAAGTCGCGCCTCACCAATTTGTCGACGCATCATCGACAGGCAATCCTCGCGCCGGTCCAGCGTCAGAATCTGCGGATAGACCTCGCAAATTCCACCTAACTTGCCAAACTCGACAAGATCGGTCGGGTCAGAGTTCTCGAGATCGGTAATCGCATGGCGGCGAAGCATCCGTCCATGCTCGTCTCGAGGCAGCGAGGCATAGAGCGCCACGGTGCGACGAACGGCGCCATCGCCCTGGCAATGCAAGGAATATCGGAAGCCGTCAGCATCAATTGCACGCAGCTCGTTCTCAATCAGATCCCACTCTGGCTCCTCGACGACCGTCTTGCCGGCAGCGCCCGCATCGGCCGAGTCCTCATAGGGGTCTATCATCTCGGCAAGCCCCGCCCATACGCCGCGATCGGTCATACGGTTGAAGCCAGAAAAACGAACGAACGGTCCCCGGAAGCGCTCTCGTGCCTCGCGGGCATATGCCAGATTTGCACCGGCACCCACCGGCTGCGACATCATAGAGACGCGAACCGTCAGCTCACCAGATTCCTCACGGCGAGCCATTTCGTCGGCAAAGCCGTAGTAGTCATCAAACGCCATCTCCTTGATGGCGGTAACGCCGCGCTCGTTAAGCATGCTCATGTAGTCCGAATACCCGGCACGCACCTCGGGCAGCGCGAGGAAATCGCTCATCATGCGCCAGATCTTCTCGGCATAGCACGCCTGGGGTGTAAAGCCGTATCGCGCACTGGCGGCAGCATTGAGAACGCAGGTCTCCGCACCCGGTGTAAAGCAGACGACAGGGATATCGCCAAAACAATCGTCAAACACAGCTGCCGTATTTGCGTTCTCGGCATCCGATGCCAACGTTTCGGGTAGGTTGTGGCCAAAAGCCGCCGCGCAATCCGGATGATCTTCTTTCCATGCACGCAAGAGCGACACGGCCTCTTTGGCATCAGCGATGCCGGACAGATCAGACCCCAACGTCCGCAGCGCCCAGCCTGTATAGAAGGTATGTACATCGATCAGGCCAGGCATGACGGTGCGGTCGCCCAGGTCAACTACCTCGTCCGCCTGGGTCAAATACGAAGCTACCTCACACTTGGTGCCAACAGCCTCAATTCGATTGCCACGGACCGCTACGAAACCTTCAAACGGCAGGTCCCCCGTACCGGTAAAGACGCTCTTAGACGTCAGGACCGTCAAACGATCAGACATCACAACCACCTACACCGGAAGCATGCCAGAGATTGCCGTTACGATCAGGCCAAAGACGACCATGAAAATGAAGAACTTCCAAATGGTCTTCCACCATTGGCCAAACGAAATCCTAGCCACGGCAAGACCGGCGACCGTCATGCCCGCCACGGGGCTGATGGTGTTGATGGTCTGGTTGGCAAACTGGAGCGCGGTGACGGCCGCCTCGGGATTGAGGCCCATGAGCTCGGTCAGGGGGCCCATAACGGGCATGGTGAGCGCCGCCAGGCCAGAACTCGAGGGAACCAGCAAAGAGAGCAGGCCAAGGACGATATACATAAACGTGGTGTAGACGGCGGCGGGTGCACCGGCAAGCGCAGTAGCGAGCGCCTGGAGGATGGTGTCGATGATCATGCCGCCCTCGGCGATGACCAGAATACCGCGAGCGATACCGATAACGATGGCAGCGTACGCAAAGTCGGCAAGACCCTTAACGAACTCCTCTGCGATCGTCTGCTGGTCAAGGCCGCCCAGGATACCGGCAAGCAAGCCCATGCCAAGGAACACGGCGGAAATCTCATTCATGTACCAGCCCTGGGTAACAAGACCCCAGACGATAATGCCCATACCGCAAGCAAAATCGATAAGCACGAGCTTCTGACGGATAGTGAACTCTTCCTCGATGGAGGCATCGGTCACGGAAAACTCAATACGCTTGAGCTTATCGTCCTCGTACACAATGGACGACTCGGGGTTTTTCTTGACGCGCATGGCGTAGCGCATGGCCCATGCGATACCGACGGCAGTGAAGATGACCCAAGAAACGGCACGCAGCCACAGTTGCGGATTACCCTCGATGCCAATGATGCCTTGGGCGATCAAAACATTAAACGGGTCGATGGTCGAGGCACAATATCCCAGGTTAGGGCCAAGGAAGCAGATGATGAATGCCGTCATCGAGTCATAACCGATACCCATCATGATGGGAATGAAGATGGCATAGAACGGCAGGGCTTCCTCAGACATACCAAACGTAGTGCCGCAAATGGACAGCAACGTCATCGTGATGGGAATGATGAGGATGTCCTTGTTCTTGAGCTTTTTAATCACACGGCTCATGCCGGCATTCAAAGCGTTGGTCTTGGTGATGATTGCGAACGATCCGCCAATCAATAAGACGAACGCAACGACGTCGGCAGCCTCTTGGATACCCTTGGTGGGCGCTTGCAGAACCGCGAAGATATCCTGGCCCAGATTGATGGTCTCGCCGGTCTCGGAATCGGTGTAGTTCTTATCGACCTGTTCATAGGTTCCAGCAACGGCGACTTCACGCTCGCCCGCCGCTGTTGAAATCGTCTTGCGCTGATACTGACCAGAGGGAACGATCCAAGTCAGGACCGCAAAGACAACGATCAGCAAGAACATGATCGTATAGACATGCGGTAATTTGAACTTAAAACGTCTGTTTGTCTTCTTCGCCTTCGTATCTGACATAGATACCTCCAAAGAACTCGAGACTGCATCGCATCTCGCTTCAACGTTTGCACAATGCAAACGTTCTATGACGTTCTATAGATTACCAGCAGCTTTTTCCTTCATCAAGATAATTTCAAACTGATTGCCGCAACGCGGTTGAACGGTTGCGTTTGCGCCGTGAACGGTATGGAAACGCCCAGTGAGATGATCCACCGGGCGCTTCCATTCGCAATGTCCTAGATGTCAAAAACGTAGCGAGACCCAACGATTCGCTGACGACCGATGATAAACGGCCGCCGCTGCTCATCGAAAAAGAAGGCTTCCATATAAAACAAGGGTTCGCCAACGGGAACTGCCAACAGTCGAGCGACCTCGGGCGACGCGCACGCGATCTCGAGCGTGCACGGGTCGGTAAACGCGGGCGTGCGGCCCGTTCGGTTGCGCACGAACTCAAAAATGGATTGGTTAGATAGAGGTGCCGTTGATAGATAGGCGTTGTCCTCGTAAACGTATATGTTGTTCTCGAGCATGACAGGGACGCCATCGGCAGTGCGCACGCGCTCAACGCAAATCAAGTCAGTTCCAACGGGAACACCAAAGAACTGTGCTTCGGTGGAATCCGCCGGCAGTATCTTTCTCGAAATGACACACGCCCCCGGCTCCATTCCGTTAACGCGGCATGCGCCCGAAAAACTCTGGACGTCATCCTTCTGGCGAATCTTGCGCTTAAGCTTGGGGGCATTGACAAACGTGCCTTTCCCCTGTCGCTTCGTTAGATAGCCCTGCTGGACGAGCTCCTCAATAGCGCGTCGCACGGTAACGCGGCCAACTTTATAGCTCTCAGCCAATTCGAATTCGTTGGGTATCCGCGCGCCTGCCTTGTAGGAGCCGGAGTTG
>SKEO01002508.1_pt1 | contig 12639 bp, 10 predicted proteins | sample 4826801 | NCBI WGS metagenome assembly SKEO01 (sample SAMN11008807, study PRJNA524170) | human gut metagenome | biome: Human fecal sample; material: Feces; isolation source: fecal sample from pouch patient p3 | host: Homo sapiens | place: Israel: Tel-Aviv | collected 2016-02-25 | reverse complement strand
GTTACCGTCGAATACGATAACGGCAAACCCGTGCGCGTGGATGCTGTTGTTATTTCCAGCCAGCACAGCCCTTCCGTCAGTCAGGAACAGCTGCATGCCGATGTGATGGAGCACGTCATCAAAGCCATCATCCCCGCCAAACTGCTGGATGAGAACACCAAGTATTACATCAACCCCACCGGTCGTTTTGTTGTCGGCGGCCCGCAGGGTGATACCGGCCTGACCGGCCGCAAGATCATCGTTGATACTTACGGCGGTTATGCTCGCCACGGCGGCGGCGCTTTCTCTGGCAAGGATCCCAGCAAGGTTGACCGCTCGGCCGCATATGCTGCCCGCTGGGTTGCCAAGAACGTTGTCGCTGCCGGCCTGGCCGATAAGTGCGAAGTTGAGCTGGCTTACGCTATCGGCGTTGCCGAGCCCGTTTCCATCATGGTTGATACCTTTGGTACCGGCACCATCGAGCACGACAAACTGGAAGCCGCTGTGCGCAAAGTATTTGATCTGACCCCGGCAGCCATCATCCGTGACTTGGATCTGCGCCGGCCCATCTACCGCCAGCTGGCTGCTTACGGCCACATGGGTCGCGAGGAGCTGGGCGTGAAGTGGGAGAACACCGACCGCGTGGAAGCACTGAAAGCCGCTGTTGCTGAGCTGTAAATCGTATTTATCCTGATTTTTTCAGATTCATTCAAGCCTGTACTGCCATCAAAGCTGTACAGGCCTTTTTATTTTACCTTGATTGATTCTATCAAAGGGGTTACAAAAATGAAAAAACTGCCGCTTTTCCTGCGCATTGCCTTGCAAACAGCGGCCAACAATAGTAAAATAAATAGTAAATATGTATTGGCGTTTGCTGCCTTTGGGGCGCTCCTGATTGCAGGTTACGGCAAGCGCTGCCTTGTAATGCTTTGATAACGAGGTGTAGGAATATGGTACTTAGTATGACCGGTTATGGCCGCGCGGAGCAGGTTTTGAACGGGCGCGATATCGTTGTGGAACTGCGCAGCGTCAACTCCCGCTTTTTTGAATATTCGTCCCGTGTGCCCCGAACCTGCTCATTTTTGGAAGATAAGCTCAAAAAGCTGGTGGCTGCCAAGGTTAGCCGCGGCAAGGTTGAGCTGAACCTGAGCATTCAGAATGTTGCAGCGGCAGATACCGTTGTTCAGGTCAACTGGCAGTTAGCCAAAAGCTACCAGACCGCCATGCAGGCAATGTCGGAAAAGCTGGACCTGAAAAACGATGTTACCGTCAGCACCATCTGCCGTTTCCCGGATGTGTTGACCCAGACCGCCGCCCCTGCAGACCCGGATACCCTATGGGCTGATGTGGAGCAGGTTGCCCAGCAGGCGGTTGCCGCGTTTGTTTCCATGCGTGCCGTGGAAGGCGAAAAGCTGCGCACCGATGTGCTGAACCGCTTGGCAGCGATTGAAACGCTGGTTGCTCAAATCGAGCAGAACAGCGCCGGGCGTGTGCAGGCATATACCGAACGGCTGTACACCCGCCTGAAAGAGCTGCTGGAGGACCGCAACATTGACGATGCCCGCATCGTGACAGAAGCTGCTATCTTTGCCGATAAAACTGCCATTGACGAAGAAACTGTCCGTCTGCATAGCCATGTGGCCCAGTACCGCTCTATTCTGGAGCTGGACGAGCCGGTTGGCCGCAAGCTGGACTTTTTGACGCAGGAACTGAACCGCGAATCCAACACCATCGGTTCCAAGTGCCAGGATATCAACATCACCCGCCTTGTGGTTGAGCTGAAATCTGAGATTGAAAAAATTCGCGAGCAGATTCAAAACATTGAGTGAGGCCCGGCCATGAAGCTTATCAACATCGGCTTTGGCAACATGGTCAATGCGGACCGTGTGATCGCCGTTGTCAGCCCGGATTCTGCACCCATCAAGCGTATTGTGCAGGATGCGCGCGACAAAGGCGCGGCCATTGATGCAACCTATGGTCGCCGCACCCGCGCGGTGATTATTACGGATTCTGACCATGTGGTGCTTTCGGCTTTCGAGCCGGAAGAAGTTTTAGGACGTTTTGAAAAAGAACAGGATAAACCAACCGTGTAACCACCTGTATAATATGTGTTAGGGGGATTTTGCATGAAAGGCGAAAAATATTTGTTTGTTGTCTCCGGGCCTTCCGGCACCGGCAAGGATACCGTTGTGGCAAAGCTGCTGGGCAGCCACCCAGAAATCGAAAAGACCGTTTCCGCCACCACCCGCACCATGCGCGAAGGGGAAGTGAACGGTAAAAACTACCATTTTTTGACCAAAGAGCAGTTTGAAACCGCTCTGGCAGAAGGCAATATTGTTGAGCACACCTGCTATTGCGAAAACTATTACGGCACCCTGCGTTCCGAAGTTGAGCGCCATATGGAGCAGCAGATTCCGGTTATTCTGGTGATCGAAGTGGAGGGTGCCGGCAACATCAAGCGGATGTACCCCGGTTCCACCACCATTTTTGTCATGCCGCCGGATATGAAAGAGCTGGAACGCCGCCTGCGTTACCGTGGGACCGAAGCGGAGGAAGTCATTCAGAAGCGCCTGCGCCGTGCCGAAACTGAGATTGCCCGTTCGGCTGATTATGACGAGCATGTGGTCAACGATGTTGTCGACACCTGCGCCGAAGAGATTTATTCCATCATCCAAAAGCGCATTGCCGAGCCCGATGCCGAATAATCCGCTGCCCCAAACGCCAAAACAGGAGGTGCGTGTTTGCCCTGCATTGCAAAAGTGGCGGTAAACGACGCCACCATCCATTTTGACAAGCTGTATTCCTATCTGGTTCCGCCAGATTTTTCGGAATCCCTCTGGCCCGGCAGCATTGTGTTGGTGCCGTTTGGGCGTGGCAATCACCCACGGATGGCTGTTGTTCTGGAAGTAGGAACGGAAGAAACCCCCGATCCACGTTTAAAAAGCCTGCTGGCCGCCGCGCCGGAAAAAGCCCGCTTGACCCCGGACCTGTTGGAGCTCGTGTATTTTTTGAAAGATCGTTATTTCTGCACCTGGTACGAGGCAGTCAAGGCGGTCATTCCATATGGCGCGCAGTACCAGCCCGGCATGGAAAACGGAAAGCCCGTATTAAAAAGCCGCCTAACCCGCACGCTGGAAACCGTTTACACTCTGGTTGGTGGGTTGCCGGAGAAACCAAAACCCGGCGCACGCCAGATTCAGGCCGTGGAAGCGCTGCGCGCAGGGCCTTGCACCAAATCTGCTTTGGAAGCGCAGGGGATATCTTCCTCCACTTTAAACGGGTTATGCCAGAAAGGCATTCTGAAAGCCGAACAACGGGATAAATCGTTGGATTTATTTGCTGATATTCCTTTTGACCCACAGCCGCTGGAACTATCGCCGGAGCAGCAAACCGCTTACGACCAGTTGGAACAGGATTTGCTGAGCGGACAGACCCGTGCGGCATTGCTGCACGGCGTTACCGGCAGCGGCAAAACCGCCGTATTCTTAAAGCTGATTGAAAAGACATTGGCGCAGGGCAGGCGGGCTCTGGTACTTGTGCCGGAAATCAGCCTGACCCCGCAGATGACACGCCGCCTGAAATCCATGTTCGGCAGCCGCCTTGCGGTGCAGCACTCCGCGTTGAATAACACCGAGCGCCTGCTGCAATGGCGGATGATCCAAAATGGCGATGCTGATATCGTGATCGGCACCCGCAGCGCTATCTTTTCACCGCTGCAAAACATTGGGCTGATCATCTTAGATGAGGAACAGGAACACACCTACCAAAGCGAATCCGCCCCACGCTATTCCGCCCATGACGTTGCCAAAAAGCGCGCCATGATGGAGCATTCCCTGCTGCTGTTTTCCTCCGCTACGCCGCGCACCGAAACCTATCACGCCGCCATAAGCAGCCGGATGCGGCTTGTTACGCTGACCCACCGTTATGGCGGTCGCCCGCTGCCAACGGTTGATTTTATTGATATGCGCGCCGAACTTGCCGCCGGGAACCCGCGGGAAGTCAGCCAGCGGATGGTACAGGAACTCGCTGCCAATCTGCAGCGCGGGGAACAGAGCATTTTGTTGCTGAACCGCCGCGGCTACCAGACCGTTGGCATGTGCGGCACTTGCGGCCATGTGCTGAAGTGCCCCAACTGTTCCGTGCCGCTGGTTTATCATAAAGCGCAGCACGCGCTGCTTTGCCATTACTGTGGGCACCGGGTCAGCCCTGTACCAGGGCTTTGCCCGGAATGCGGCGGCAAAATCGTGTACAGCGGTTTTGGTACTCAGAAAGTGGAGGAGGAGCTGGCCGAACTTTTGCCCGGTGCGCGGATCCTGCGCATGGATCAGGATTCGACCATGCAAAAAAACGCCCACGAAAAAATGTTGGCCCGTTTTGCCAAGCAGGAGTATGATATTCTGCTTGGCACCCAGATGGTTGCCAAAGGCTTGGATTTCGGCAATGTCACTCTGGTTGGTGTGCTGGGCATCGACTCCCTGCTTTTTGGGCAGGGGTTCCGCTCCTATGAGAATGTGTTCAGCCTGATCACTCAGGTCGTTGGCCGCGGCGGCCGGGCGGAACTGCCGGGTCGGGCGTTGATTCAAACCGCCGTGCCGGATCACCCTGTGCTCCAGTTGGCCGCAGCGCAGGACTACCCCGCGTTTTACCAGCAAGAGATCATGTTCCGCAAGTTCTCGCTCTATCCGCCGTTTTGCTCATTCTGCGTGGTCAGTTTTTCCGGTGCGCAGGAGATGGAAGTATTTCAGGCTGCGCGGCGTTTTGCCGCCATTTTGGGGCAGCAGTTCGCTGCACACCCCGGCCAGCCGCTGCGTGTGCTTGGCCCCACCCCCATGAACATTGCCATGATCAGCGGGAAATACCGCTATAAACTAACATTGAAATGCCGCAACGATGCGGGGTTCCGTACCCTAATGCACGCCGCATTGGATGCTTACGCCGCCGAAAAGCTGCCCGCAAAAGCCGGGATCGCTTTGGACTTTAATTCCGACGGTGATTGAATTTTAAGGAGGATTTTTATTATGGCTCTTCGTACAATCGTAAAAGATGGTGACCCCATCCTGAAAAAGGTCTGCCGCCCCGTTACCAAATTTGATGACCGCCTTGCCACCCTGCTGGATGATATGCAGGATACCCTGGTGGATGCTGACGGTCTTGGCCTTGCCGGCCCCCAGGTTGGCATGATGCGCCGCATTTTCATCTGCCTGGATGACCGCAACCGCCCGGAAGATGCCCCCGCCGATTACAAAGATACTTTTATTGAGTTCATCAACCCCGAAATTGAATACCTGAGCGACGAAACCGCTGAACTGTATGAAGGCTGCCTGTCTTTTCCCGGCCACAACGGCGCCATTACCCGCTCCAAAAAGGTCAAGGTCAAGGCACAGGACCGCAACGGCAACTGGTTTGAACTGGAAGCCGAAAACATGCTGGCCCGTTGCATCCAGCACGAGAACGACCACCTAAACGGCGTTACCATCATGGACCGTGCCACCCATTTTTATGAGGATGACTACCCGGAAGATGCGGAGGATTGATCCCGCTTTGTACATCAATTTTCCCATACGCTTACGATAAGAAAAGGAATAACTTCTATGCGTATCCTCTTTATGGGCACCCCTGATATTGCTGCCGAAAGTCTGAACGCTCTGATTGCCGCCGGGCACGATATTTGCGCTGTGTTTACCCGCGCAGATAAGCCAGTTGGCCGCAAACAGATTTTAACCGCCCCACCGGTCAAGCAGACGGCTGAGGCCAACGGCATTCCTGTTTATCAGCCGCGCACCCTGCGCGATGGCAGCTCGGATGAGCTGATCAAAAGCCTGGCGCCCGATATTATTGTCGTGGTAGCTTACGGCTGCATTATTCCGCCGCAGCTTTTGCATGTGGCCAAATATGGCTGCATCAACCTGCATGTCTCGCTGTTACCCAAGTACCGTGGTTCCGCCCCCATCCAGTGGGCCGTGCTGAACGGCGATGCCGAAACCGGCGTGACTATTATGCAGTTGGACGAAGGGTTGGATACCGGCGATATTTTGTATGTGCAGCCGGTTGCGATTGACCCGGACATGACCAGCGGCGAGCTGTTTGACCGCGTAAGCGCGATTGGTGCCAAAACGCTGGTTGAGGTCCTGCCCAAAATCGAAGCAGGGAAGCTGACCCCAAAAAAGCAAGAAGAATCTCTCGCCACCAAGGCGCCGTCCCTGACCAAAGAGATGGCACAGTTCGATTTTACCCAGCCTGCTGCCCACATCCACAACTGGGTGCGCGGTATGAACCCATGGCCAATGGCGTTCTTTATGCACGATGGCAAAAAAATCAAAGTCACCGCCAGCAAGCTTTCTGAAAATCCCGCCAACGCTGCGCCGGGTTCTGTATTGGCGGTTAAGCCGTTGACCATTGCCTGCCAGGATGGCGCAATCGTGTTGGATTCCGTCACGCCGGAAGGCGGCAAGTCGATGGCGGGTACCGCATGGGTTGCCGGCCGCCGCCTGAAAGCGGGGGACAGCCTGTGACCGCGCGTTACCTGGCCGTCAAGGCCCTTATGCGGCAGGAGCAAAACGGCTATGCAAACCTTGTGCTGGATTCTGAGCTGAAAGCCTGCAAGCCGCCGCTTTCCCCGCGGGATGCAGCTTTTGCTTCCGGTATTTTTTATACCGTGCTGGAGCGCCGCAGCCTACTGGACTGGATGCTGGCACAGTTTTCCAAGCGCCCGCTGGAAAAGCTGGATGCCCCTGTGCGGGCCATTCTGCGCGCCGGGCTGGCACAGGCCAAGTTTATGGATGTTCCGCTGCCTGCGGCTGTCAATGAATCGGTCAAGCTAGCCAAAGCATTTGGCAAAACCAGTGCTGCGGGTATGGTCAACGCCATGCTGCGCCGCACGGCCGCATTGGACCCCAAGCCGGAACATTGGCTGGATCTGGAAGAACGGCTGCGCACCTATTACTGTCTCTCTCAGCCGATTGCCGCGTTGTTTGCAGCACAGTATCCGCAGGATGCCGAGGCAATGGCTGCTGCGTTTTATCAGCGCTGCCCCACCGCCATCCGGGTCAACCCGCTGCGCACGACCGATGAAGCCCTGACGCAGACATTGCAACAGGAAGGTCACACCGTAACGGCTGGCCCATGGCCGCACTGTCTGCTGGTTATGTTCAACGGTAATCCCGCTGCATCCAAAGCATTCCACGCCGGGCAATTCCATGTGCAGGGGTTAGCCAGCCAGTTTGCTGCCTTGTGCTGTGATGCCCGCCCCGGTATGCGGGTTCTGGACCTGTGCGCCGCCCCTGGGGGCAAAAGCCTGACGATTGCCGAGCAGATGCAGAACCGCGGTGAGCTGCTCAGCGGTGAAGCCATGACAGGCCGCGTCAAACTGCTGAAGCAGGCCTTTGACCGCTGTGGCATTGATCGCGCCAAGCCTTACCATGGGGATGCCACTATCCTGAACCCCGCCTTTGGCCTTGGCAGCTTTGACCGCGTGTTATGCGATGTGCCCTGTTCCGGCCTTGGTGTCATCGGCAAAAAACCGGACATCCGGGAAAAAACGCTGGATGGGATTGAAAATTTACTATTAACACAGCAAAAAATCCTGCAAAACGGCGCAAAATATCTTGCCCCGAACGGCCGTTTGGTGTATTCTACCTGTACGGTGAATCATCACGAAAATGAAGCCCAAGTACGCCAGTTCCTGCAAGACAATCAAGATTTTTCCGTTATAGCGCCACAAATCATACTGTCTGGTATGCGGGTGGGGGAGTACGGCACACTGTTTCTGCCGCACGAAACATCCACAGACGGTTTTTTTGCCGCTATTTTGGAGCGCCAAAAGAACTGCTGACGCAAAATACACAAATCGTCTATTCAAAAATTAGAGAAAAGGTATATAATAATTGGAGGGAAAGCACCGCATGCAGCAAGCACATATGCAGCCACAGAACGAACCCCAGGCAGAAACCAAAAAAAACTGTCTGACGGACCTGACGCTGCCCAAGCTGACGGATTACATTAAATCCATCGGCCAGCCGGCTTTCCGCGCCAAGCAGATTTTTAAGTGGATCCACCAAAAGCAGGCTACGGATTTTTCTGCCATGACAGATCAACCCAAAGCCCTGCTTGCCCAATTTACACAAAACTGCACCCTGGCTGTGCCCACCATCCGCCGCCGCCAGCAGTCCAAAGACGGTACGGTCAAATATCTGCTTCAGCTTGCGGACGGCAACTGCATTGAAACGGTTTTGATGCGCTACCATTACGGCAACACTGTATGTGTATCCACACAGGTGGGCTGCGCTATGGGGTGCCGCTTTTGCGCCTCCACCCAGGCGGGCCGCGTGCGGGACTTGACCTCCGGCGAGATTGCTGCGGAAATTTATACCGCACAAAAGGATACCGGGGAGCGCGTTTCCCATATCGTCCTGATGGGCATTGGTGAGCCGCTGCACAATTTTGATAACGTGATGGACTTTCTGGACATTATCTCCTGCCCGGAAGGCGTCAATATCGGGATGCGCAACATCAGCCTTTCCACCTGCGGCCTTGTGCCGGGAATTGATAAGCTGGCAGAGCGCAAATTGCAGCTGACCCTTTCGGTATCCCTGCACGCGCCGGACAATGTGACCCGCAGCTCCATGATGCCGGTTAACGATGCGTTCCCGCTGGAAAAGCTGATCCCGGCCTGCCGCCGCTACCAGAAAACGACCGGGCGGCGCATCAGCTTTGAATATTCCATGGTCAATGGTGTCAATGATTCGCCCCAAATGGCAAAAAAACTGGCCGATCTGATCCGTGGCATGGGGGCCCATGTCAACCTGATTCCCATTAACCCGGTCGATGGCAGCCCTTACTCGGCAACGGATGAAGCCAATGTTCGCCGGTTCCAGAAAATGCTGGAAGATTTGGGTGTAAATGCCACCATCCGCCGCCGCCTTGGTACCGATATCAGCGCTGCCTGCGGCCAGCTCCGGCGCGAAGATGCCAAACAGGCCGAACAAGCAACACGGCAAACGACGAGCGAAAGGACCAACGCACAATGAAAATCGCAGCCCTAACAGATATTGGCAGCTGCCGCCAGGAAAACCAGGATAATTATTGTGCCCGTCAGTTGGTCGATGGTACTGGCTGGGGCCTTGTCTGTGACGGCATGGGCGGAGCCAACGGCGGGCGGGTCGCTTCCACCCTTGCCACCCAAACCATGCTGCGCTATTTTGACCATTCCCTGCGCACGATTGAAAACGGCGAAGAAAAAGCCTTTATGATGCGCGCATTTGATAATGCCAACCGCGCCGTATATGAAAAAGCGACCTCTGATCCCGAAGTGCTCGGTATGGGCACCACGGGGGTATGTGCTTTACAGCGCGGCAACCTGGCGCATATTGTACACGCAGGGGATTCCCGCGCGTACCTGTGGCATGGCGGAGCAATCCGCCAGCTGACGCGGGATCATTCCATGGTGCAGCAGCTGGTGGACAGCGGGCAGATCACCCGCGAACAGGCCGCCCTGCATCCGCAGAAAAATCTGATTACACGTGCCCTTGGCGTTTCGGCCAATATTGTGCCGGAATATAACCGCTGCGAGGTGGTTCCCGGTGACCTTTTGCTGCTTTGTACCGATGGATTAACCAACATGGTACCCGATGCAGAGCTTGCACTACTTTTGCAGGAGTCCGCCTTTTTTGACGCGCCGGGGGTACTGGTTGACCGTGCCCTGAAAGGCGGCGGGCAGGATAACATCACCGTCCTTTTGCTGGGCGTTGAAACTACGGAGGAAACAAATGGATAATCTGATCGGCAAAAAGCTGGATGGCCGCTATCTGATTGAAAGTCTGATCGGCGTTGGCGGCATGGCCAATGTTTATAAAGGCCGCGATGTCCGCACCGGCAACCAGATCGCCGTCAAGGTGCTGAAAGAAGAGTTTCTTGATAACGAAGAGCTGGTCCGCCGCTTCAAGAACGAATCCAAAGCTATCTCGATTTTGAACCATCCCAACATTGTCAAGGTGTATGATGTCTCTGTAACAGATCAATTGCAGTACATCGTGATGGAATATATTGACGGCATTACGCTGAAAGAATACCTGAAGCAACGCAACGGTGCCCTAACCTGGAAAGAGGTTGTCCACTTTGCCACACAGGTGCTCAGCGCGTTGGATCATGCACACTCCAAGGGCATTGTTCACCGCGATGTGAAGCCGCAGAATATTATGCTGCAGGCGGATGGCTCCATCAAAATGATGGACTTTGGCATTGCACGCTTTTCCCGTGCACAGAGCCAGACTGTCAGCGACAAGGCCATCGGCTCGGTTCATTACATCAGCCCGGAACAGGCCAAAGGCGACCATACCGATGCCCGCACTGATATTTATTCTGTTGGCGTTATGATGTACGAGATGCTGTCCGGCAAGCTGCCGTTTGATGGTACTGGGGCAGTTTCCATCGCCATCATGCAGATCAGTGAAAAGCCGAAGCCGCTGGCTGAGGTTGCTCCCAATATCCCGGTTGGGCTGCGCCAAATCACCGAGAAGGCCATGGAAAAGGATCCCGCCGACCGTTACCAATCCGCGCAGGAAATGCTGGATGCCATTGCTGCGTTCCGCCGCGACCCCAGCATCAGCTTTGAATACGAATATAACACGCAGGACAACCCGGATAAAACCATTAACCGTGTTGTCAGCAGCACAGCGGGCAAAGCCGCTGTCAGCACCAGCCAGGCACGCCGTGCCGGCACCATGAACAGTGGGAAAGGCAAAAACGTGAAAAAACAGAAAGCCAAGGCAGCCAAGGGGTTCAGCATGCTGCCCATCTTCTTTGGTATGGCGGTCGCCTTTGTGATCGGTGCTGCCATTCTGGTCTATCTTATTTTCACCAACTCCACAAACTCTTTCTTCTCCAAGCATGCTGACGTACAGCTCATCAATTTTGTCGGCATGACGGAGGATGAGTTCCGTGCATCGGATTATAATTCCAGCCTGCTCGCCAAGTGGGTGTACGAATACAACGATGCACCGGAAGGAACGATTTTTCAGCAAAACCCTAAGCAGGGCCGCACTGTAAAGGCAGGCCAGAAAGTGACCCTGAAGGTAAGCCTTGGCACCCAGTGGGTCACTGTGCCGGATGTAAAAACATATGTAAGCGATGATGCCAAAAAGACCTTACAGGATAGCGGCCTTCAGGTTGTAAGCAAATATGTGGAGGACGAGAGCGTTGCCGCAGGCACCGTTGTGTATACCGAACCCGCCGGCGGCGAAACGGTAGAGGGCGGCAGCACCGTAAACATGTATATTGCGCGCTCCAAGCGAGACAACATGGTTTCCGTTACCTCCGTGACAGGTTTGCAGGTCAGCGAAGGCACCGCCGACCTGCAGCGCCAGAACCTGGTGGTCAGCGTTGTGGAACAGCCCAGCAGCGAGGCCGAGGGCACTATTCTGAACCAGGAACCCGCTGCAGGCACCCAGGTACGCATCCGCAGCACGGTGCGCCTGTATGTGGCTACCGCAATGCCGGAAGTTGTGCAAGACCCCAGCACCTCGGATTCTCCGTCCTCTGGTGATGGTGCACGTTGGTCTCAGGAAATTACTGACGCTAACGGTAATACATGGTGGGTCGATGTAGAACAGCGCGATGGCCATGTTTACCGCGTGGATACTGGTGAAATGCTGTGGTAATGACAAATTATATCACAAAGGGCATTGGCGGTTTTTATTATGTTAAAACCGAAACTGGCATTGTGGAGTGCCGCGCCCGCGGCATTTTCCGCAAACGCGGTATTACGCCGGTAGCGGGAGATCAGGTTGTATTAAGCGCCGACCGCACCACGATTGACGAAATTCTACCGCGCAAAAATGTTTTTATCCGCCCTCCGGTTGCTAACCTTGATGTGCTGTTTATTGTGGCAAGCACCACCCAGCCGGTGCCCAGCACATTGATTCTGGATGAACTGACTGCTGCCGCCGTTTATAAAGACGTGCAGCCAGTTATTGTTATCACAAAAGCCGACCTTGCCGCCGCGGATGCTTTGGAGAAAGCTTATGCGGACAGCACGATTCCTTTGATCCGGCTGGATTACGATACCGGCGAAGGTCTGGATCAAATTCGTGCGCGCATTGCAGGGAACTTGTGTGCATTCTGCGGCAACTCCGGTGTGGGCAAGTCTACACTGTTGAACGCGCTGGCTCCCCAGCTGGAACGCCAGACCGGCGGTATCAGCCAAAAATTGGGCCGTGGCCGTCATACTACCCGTGAAGTGGAGATTTTTGAGGTATGTGGTGGTCTGCTTGCCGATACCCCCGGTTTTGCCAGCCTGGATGCCAACAAGATTTGCCGCATTCCGCCGGAAGAGCTGCAGCATGCTTTCCCGGAATTTGAGCCGTATTTTGGGCAATGCCGTTTTACCGGCTGCTCCCACCGCAGCGAAAAAGGCTGTGCGGTGCGCGCGGCTTTGGAAGAGGGCAAGCTTTCGGATACACGCTATCAGAGCTACCTGACCATGTACGAGGAAGCCAGCCAGTTAAAGGAGTGGGAACGCTGATGCAGGATCTTACCAAACGTGCCGTTATTCTTTCGGCCGTGCCGGTTACGCCCGCTTTGTCCGCGTACCTGCAGCCGGGGGATACCGTTGTTGCCTGTGATGCCGGGTACCGCAATGCGGCTGTGCTGGGCATTCAGCCGGAT
>SKEO01002504.1_pt1 | contig 12652 bp, 10 predicted proteins | sample 4826801 | NCBI WGS metagenome assembly SKEO01 (sample SAMN11008807, study PRJNA524170) | human gut metagenome | biome: Human fecal sample; material: Feces; isolation source: fecal sample from pouch patient p3 | host: Homo sapiens | place: Israel: Tel-Aviv | collected 2016-02-25 | reverse complement strand
ATTATATAGATAATTTATAATTGGGAAGAGGTGATTTTAGTATGAAAAAAAATATTCAAGAAATGATTTTATTATATAATTTTACAGATGAATTACTCTTAATGGAAATAAAAACTTTATTAGAAGCGATGAAAATAAAAGTTATTACTGTAGATAAAGAAGAACATTATCAAAAAATTGGTTATTTATTTGGTTTAAAGGGATTTAACAAAGTACAGCCAACAAATGAAGAAGTGTTAAATTTTGAATATGAATTAATGATGTTTCATAATTTTACTAAACCTAGATTAGATAATGTCTTAAAAGCAATGCGAGAAAAAAATTTGCAAGTGCCTATTTGCAAAGCAGTTGTTACGACTTTTAATCGCTTTTGGAGTATAGCGCGTGTTTGTCATGCACTAGAAAAAGAACATTTAGCGATGCAAAAACAAGATGCATAAATATTGGTTTTAAAATGGAAAGGTGAATTTTGTTGGATAATAAAGAATCATTTAATAAAGTAGGGATATCTAGAAATGATGAACCTACAAGATTTTTAACTGAAGAAGAAATGGAGCAATTAGAGCAAGCTAGATTTAATTATGAAACTAAAGTAGAAAATACACCAAAAACTACGGTTGAAAAAAATAATAAGATTAAAATAGAAGATATAGCTCCTGAAACGAAAACAAAGTTGACTATTTCTCAAAAAACTAAAAATGTTGTAAGAAAAATTCTCATAGTCGCTAGTTTTGTAATTGTAGCTATACTGGGATTTTATTTGGCTTTTTCTTGGAATATGCCTATTGATAGAGATGATGAAGAAATAGTAAAAACTGAAGTGAGACAAGAATTAAAATTAGATGATAAAATAGATGAAAATAATTTTGACACTCAAGTAAGTGAAAAGGTAGAGACTTTTGAAGCAAAAGTAGATAAGGCAAAGCAAATTCTTGGTGGATTAGAAAAAGATATAGCACAAGATAAAGACTTAAAAGAAAATATAACTGATCTAAAAAATTCTACACAGGGCTTTTTAGATGAACATAGCGACGAGATAAGTATATTGAAATATAGATTAGAAAATTTAATAAATGAGTTTTTAAAATAAAAGGCAGATATTTTCTGCCTTTTTTATTTTGTATACAGTAAAACTATACAATACAATTTTATGCAGTAAAGTAAAAGAAGCCTAAAAATATGCTGTTTTATTATACTTTGTTAATATGTAAATCTTCATTTTCTGCATAATAATTTTTAAATATACAAAACAGAATATTACAACTATTTTAAATAGCTTTTAAATATAAGGGTTTTGTGTAAAAGATAAGATTTATTTATTGTATAAATATATTGACATCGTAGTAACAAGTTTTTATAATGTATATTGCACTTTATTATAAAGGTACATTATAAAAATACGAATGTATTTATTTTGATGTGTTTTAAATAATTTATTGGAGGCGGTTATTGTGTGTAGAATAGGTTCTATAAAAAGTAAAGTTCCTGTTAGTCCGGCAAAAGCTTTAAAATTAATGATACCTCAACAAGAAGGTCATGATAACTCTGGATTTGCTATGGTTATGAAGGATTTATATGGTATTTTTTCCGATTATAAAGATAAGCCGTTACTTTCTTTAGCTTGTACTCAACGCGGTGCAGAAATGGTTGAAGAATATATGGACAGCCACAATTTTATTCAGTTGGCTGAATGGATTCCCGTCCCTGATAAACAACCAGGCTTAGATATTCAAGCTATGCCATATTATATATTCCGTAATTATGATTATCCTGAATATTATAAAGATAAATCTGAAGAAGAAAAAGGCGAATTGTTATTAGATACACGCTTAGCTCTTCGTAAAATATTAGAAGAATCCGGTAACGGTTTTGTATATTCATTTTGGCCAGATGTACTTACTTTAAAAGAAATTGGTGACCCTGCTGATATTGCTACATATTTCCATCTTTGGAATGAAAATGGCTGTTTACTTGCTAAAAATATTGTTGCTCAATGTCGTCAAAATACAAATTATGACATTGTACGTTATGCAGCACATCCATTCTTTTTACAAGGATATACTCTTTGCGCTAATGGTGAAAATACATTCTTTACTAAAAATAAAGAGTTCCAAAAATCTTTACATCGTGGATATATAGGTTTTGAATCAGACTCTCAAAATTTCTTATATACACTTCATTATGTTTTACATGAATTAAAATGGCCTATTGAATATTTTAAACATGTAATTACACCTCTTCCATTTGAAGAAATTGATAAACGTGAAGATAAAGAAGTATTAACAGCTATTCGTCAATCTTTAGCTAATTTAGAAATAAATGGACCAAATACAGTTATTGCTAATTTACCAGATGGCAGAATGATGACATGCTGTGATTCTAAAAAACTTCGCCCAGTTGTTGTAGGTGGCGATGAAAATATGGTAGCTATTGCTTCAGAAGTTTGTGGTATTAATGAAATATTGCCAAATAGAGATATGAGCAAAGATATTTATCCTAATGAACGTGAAGTTGTAGTAATTAACAATGACTTGGAGGTTCAAAGATGGAAACAGTAAAAACGCAAGATATAAGTACAAACGACCTTAATTGGAAAATTGAATATGATATGGACCGTTGCACTATGTGCGGTAGCTGTTTAGCAACTTGTACTTTTCAAGCAATTAAAGCAGATGTAATTCGCATAGATAAGACTACTTCTGATGGATTATTCCCTGATCCAAAACATACACATAAAGCAATTCCTGTTATAAAACAGGTAAAAACACTTGCAAATGCTTGTGTTGGTTGTGGTATGTGTGAAAAAGTTTGTCCAAATGGTGCTATTCGTCCAGTGAGAAATGCTGATACAAGAAAAACATTGCTTTCTCGTGACCACGGTCCTATTAAACGTGGTGGACGTACAAATTTAAATGCTCAAAGAACATTAGATAGCATTATTGTAGGTCGTATCAGTCAGATGACTGACCCTGCACTTGATTCTCAGCGTCATACATTTGATATACGTTCTCCATTTGGTAGAGTATTGCCAGCAAAAGATTTACCTTTAAAAATGGAAAATGGCAAATTAGTCATGGAACATAAAGCACCACCAGTAAATTGGATTTATCCACTTATTTTCTCTGATATGTCCATTGGTGCCTTGTCTACAAGAGCATGGGAAGCTGTTGCTCTTGCTTGTGCTTATTTAAATGAAAAATGCAATATTCCAATTCGCATGAGTTCTGGTGAAGGCGGTATGCCAATTAAACTCTTGGAATCGGATTATTTAAAATATATGATTTTACAGATTGCTTCTGGTCACTTTGGTTGGAACCGTATTGTAAAAGCTCTGCCTAAAATGAAAGTAGACCCAGCAGGCGTTCTCATTAAAATTGGTCAAGGGGCAAAACCTGGTGATGGTGGTTTGCTTCCTGCAGCTAAAGTAGCAGAACATGTTCAGGCAATTCGTGGTGTACCAAAAGCTACACTTTCTTCTCCACCAAACCATCAAGGTTTATATTCCATTGAAGAATCTGTACAGAAAATGCATTTATCCATGAATGCTGCTTTTGGTTTCAGAGTTCCTGTAGCTATTAAATGTGCTGCTTCAGCTACTTCTGTATCTGTATATAATAATTTACTTCGTGACCCTTATAAAATTTGTGGCGGTTTCTTCATTGATGGTATTCAAGGTGGTACTGGTGCTGCAAATGAAATTTCCTTAGACCATACAGGTCATCCAGTTGTTTCCAAAATTCGTGATTGCTATTTAGCAGCTGTAAAACAAGGTCTTCAAGGTCAAATTCCACTTTATGGTGGTGGTGGTATCGGTCTTACTGGTAATGCAGCAGCTGATGCTTTCAAAATGATGTGCCTTGGTGCAAATGGGGTATTCTGTGGTAAAATCTTAATTCAACTTTTAGGCTGTGTTGGTAATGAACATGGTCGTTGTAATTCTTGTAATACTGGTAAATGTCCAACTGGTATTTGTACACAAGACCCTCGCCTTGTTAAACGTCTTGATATTGATAAAGGCGCACAAAAAATCGTTGATTATGTCTTAGCTTTTGACCAAGAACTTAGAAAACTCATGGCTCCAATTGGTAACTCATCTCTTCCAATTGGTAGAAGTGATGCTCTTGTTTCTACAGATAAAGCTATTGCTGAAAAACTTGGCATTCAATATGTATGCTAATTAGTGAGGAGGATTTTTAAGATGTTTACTATAGATACTTTAGTTGGACATGAACGTATGTCCACACAAGATTTACTCCTTGCTATTGGTCAAGCTGTAGCTCAAGGAGAAACAGAATTTGAAATACATGCTTCTGGTCAACATGATATTGGTGGTCCATTATGGCATCCAGAAGGAAAAAAATTATTTTTCCATGTAACTAACGCAGGTCAACGTGTTGGTTGTATGTGTCTTGATAATACAGAAATCGTAGTAGATGAATCATCTTCTGCTGATGTTGGCTGGCTTAATGCTGGTGGTAAAATCACTGTTCGCGGTGATGCTGGTGATACAGCTGGTCATTGTTCTGCTGGCGGTAAAATTTATATCGGTGGTAGAGCAGGTACTCGTTCTGGTTCACTTATGAAACATGACCCACTTTATGAAGAACCACAATTATGGGTATTAAAAAATGTAGGTTCATTCTCCTTTGAATTCATGGGTGGCGGTAAAGCTGTTGTCTGCGGTGTAGATAGTGAAGAATTTGCAAGTGTACTCGGCGAACGTCCATGCGTAGGTATGGTAGGCGGTACAGTATATTTCCGTGGAAAAATAGATGGTTATCCAGCAGATATTCGTTTGAAAGATTTAACAGATGAAGATATTGCATTTTTAGATAATAATATGGACGAATTCTTGGAATCCATCGGTAGAACAGAACTTCGCAGTGAATTATCTGATTGGCAACAATGGCATAAACTTGAACCATTAACTTTTGCAGAAAAACAAGCTATTGCTGATAAACAACCAGATATAAAATCCTTCCGTCAAAATGAATGGATAAAAGGTGGTATGTTCAGTGATGTTGCTGTAGATGATTTTGCTGTAAATCCTACAGTAGTAACAGGAACATATCGTCAAAGAGTTCCTTATTGGGAAAATGCAAAATTTGCAGCTCCTTGTGAATTTAGTTGTCCATCAAATATACCGACTCAAAAACGTTATAACTTAATTCGTCAAGGTAAATTAGAAGACGCAATTAAACTCGTATTAGAATATACACCATTTCCAGGTTCTGTTTGCGGTAGTGTTTGCCCTAATCCTTGTATGGAAGGCTGTACTCGTGGTGGCATTGATGAAGCTGTACAAATCGGTCAACTTGGCTATTTATCAGCTTTTACAAAAGTTGATGCACCAAAAGTTAAAACTGGCAAAAAAATCGCCGTTATCGGTGGTGGGGTAGCTGGTTTATCCGCTGCATGGCAACTTGCTCGCAAAGGTCATGATGTAACTGTTTATGATGATGATAAACATATGGGCGGTAAACTTGAACAAGTTATTCCTCGTGCTCGTTTATCTCATGAATTATTACAGTCTGAACTTAAACGCATTGAAGATATGGGCGTTAAATTCGTACCAGAATGCAAAGTTGATGCTGATAAATTTGCTCAAATTAAAAATGATGCAGATGCTGTTGTTGTAGCAACAGGTGGTCATAAATCTCGTTTCTTTAACTGGGAAGGTAAAGAAAAACTCGTCATGGGTCTTCAATTCTTGAAAGCAGTAAATCGTGGTGATAATCCAAAAGTTGGTAAACATGTAATCGTTATTGGTTGCGGTAATGCCGGCATGGATACAGCTCGTGGTGCTTATGATATGGGGGCAGAAACTGTTACTTGTATTGACGTACAAAAACCAGCAGCTTTTGATGAAGAAATTGAATATATTGAAAGCCGTGGCGGTAAATTAGTTTGGCCATTTATGACAACAAAAATCACTGACGAAGGTATCTATGATGATAAAGGTCGTTTCATTCCAGGTGATATGGTTATGGTATCAATCGGTGAAGCACCTATTCTTGATTATTTACCACAAAATGATAGCATTAAAAAATTCCGTGATTGGGTTGTACCAAATAAAGACAATTCTATTTTAGATGGAGTATTTGTAGCAGGGGACGTAATCAAACCTGGTCGTTTAACTGATGCTATCGGTTCAGGTCAAAAAGCAGCTTATTATGCAGATGCTTATGTGATGAATAAAGAAGTAGAAGCTTTCCCTGAAAAACAGCAAGTAAATAAAGATACTTTAGCTAAAGCTTATTTTGATAAATGTCATCATTGTAATCTTGGCGAACCAGCAGATGATGTAAATCGTTGTATCAGCTGTGGTACTTGCCGTGATTGTGAAACTTGTATGCAGTCTTGTCCTGAAAAAGCAATTACACGTATTCAACATTTAGATGGTAGCTTTGAATATGTATCTGATACTAATAAATGTATCGGTTGTGGTATTTGTGCAGGCGTTTGTCCTTGTGGTATTTGGACATTAAAAAATAATCCAGAAGAAATAAAAATGTATAGAACAAAAGCTGAATAAGCTGATAAATAAAAAGCTATCTGTTATTAAACAGGTAGCTTTTTTGTGGAATTTATTAAATCGTATTATAGAAAAAAGAAGTGAATAAAATGAGAAAATCATTAATGGCGAAGTTTTTGATTTTATGTATATTATTGATAGTAGGAGCAGTATTTCATATTTTAAATGTACCAGAACTCATAGAAGAATTTGTAAAATTTATAGCTGTAATTGTTGTACTTATCATGATAAAACAAGTTTTTGATTATCTGCATGGAAAAAGAGAATGATATTATTTAAAATATAAAGGATTTTCAAAGAAAATTGTGGAACTAAAATAACATAGATAAGGAGGGTTATATAATGACTAATGAAGTTATAAAAGCTATGATTGAAAGACGTTCTTGTCGTAAATTTAAAGCTGAACAAATAAAAGATGAAGAGTTACAAGCTATATTAGAAGCGGGTAAATATGCAGCTACAGGTAAAGGATTGCAATCTCCGAAAATGGTAGTTATTCAAAATCCTGAAGTAATTGCAAAATTATCTAAATGGAATGCTGATATTATGGGAGTAACATCTGACCCATTTTATGGAGCACCTACAGTGATTTTAGTTTTAGCTGATGCAACAAGAACTACAGCTGTTCAAGATGGTTCACTTGTTATGGGAAATTTAATGCTTGCAGCTCATAGTATAGGTGTTGCTTCTTGCTGGATTAATAGAGCAAAAGAAGAATTTGCTACAGAAGAAGGTAAAGCATTATTGAAACAATGGGGTATTGAAGGTGATTATATCGGTGTTGGACATTGTGTATTAGGATATCCAGCAGTTGATTTACCAAAACCTGCTCCTCGTAAAGAAGATTATGTAGTTTTTGTTAAATAAGCATAATATAAATAGATTTCAAGGTATTTAATGGACTTTTTATAGACATTAAATACCTTTTTTATTTGACAGAAGTTAATTTTTGGAGTATTATATAAGATAACACTTGTAAATGTGTAAACATTATATATACTTAAATATCTTATTTTATAAGATGAAACTTTATTTTACATATTTTAAATTCATTTATAATATAGTTTTTATGGTGGACTTATAGTTTTTATGGAGGGATTAAGATGAAGACGTTAGAAGCAATCAGTAATTTTATATCGAAATATATGGCGGCTTTTGTTATTATCGTGGCTGCAATTGCTTTGTTTATGCCATGGACTTTTACCTGGTCGGCGAAATATGTTACATATTTATTGGGCATTGTCATGTTTGGTATGGGTATGACTTTGCGTTTTGAAGATTTTAAATTAGTATTTAAACGTCCTAAAGATGTATTTATTGGGGCACTTGCTCAATTTACTATTATGCCAGCACTTGCTTGGGTTTTAGCAACATTATTTCAATTACCACCAGAACTTGCAGTCGGTGTAATTTTGGTAGGTACTTGCCCAGGTGGAACATCTTCAAATGTTATGACTTACTTGGCTCGTGGTGATGTAGCATTATCCGTATCTATGACAATGACAACTACAATTTTGGCGCCAATTGTTACACCTATTCTCAGTTGGTGGCTCGCTGGTGCATGGATTGATATTTCTTTACAAGCAATGATGATTTCTATTATTCAAGTAGTAGTAGTACCTATTGCTTTAGGTATTATCATCAATAAATTCTTTGGTGATTTTGTACGCAAGGCTATAAAATTATTACCTCTTATTTCCGTAATTGCTATCGTTTTAATCGTAGGTGGCGTAGTATCTGTTAGTGCACAAAAAATAATGGAAACTGGCTTACTCATCATGGCTGTAGTTATTTTGCACAATATGTTAGGTTACGCTTTAGGTTTTGCTATTGCTAAAGCTTTAAAAATGGATATGGCTAAATCAAAAGCAATTTCTATTGAAGTAGGTATGCAAAATTCAGGGCTTGCAACATCTCTTGCTATGATGCACTTTGGTGCTGTAGCAGCTATACCAGGAGCAATCTTTAGTGTATGGCATAATATTTCTGGTTCTTTAGCAGCAAATTATTTAGCTGGAAAAATGGATAAAGAAGAAAAAGCAGTTGCTAATAAATTAGTAGAAAATTGATTTAAATTATAAAGTGATAAATCATATCTTGCAGGTAAATATTGAATATGCTATATTATTAGTAATGATTACTTACTCGCAAGGGGAGTAGCTGAACGATTGATATCGTCAATACGAGTTTATCTCCGGTACAATCGACATTTAACATGTAAGCAAGACCTTGTTTCCTAGGCTGATGTTTTAGGAAGCAGGGTCTTTTTTTATATCATCAATATGATACAAATTAATTTAGAAAGAAGCGATGAATAAGTGGAAGGCATGTTTTCTGCGGCATGGTTTGCAGCTCTAGGAAGTATTTTGTTATTGGATTTAATTTTAAGTGGTGATAATGCTATTTTAATAGCTATGGCATGTAAAAGACTTCCTGATAAACAGAAATTGAAAGCCATGATAATTGGTTGTATGGGAGCTGTAATAATTAGAGTATTATTAACTTTATTTGCTACAGAATTGTTAGGTTTACCATACTTACAATTTATAGGAGGAATTCTTCTACTATATATAGCAGTTAAATTGTTGACTGACCATGGTGATGACAAAGCCGGTGATAAACAGCCGACTACTTTGATGGCTGCAGTAAGAACTATTATTATTGCAGATTTTATCATGAGTTTAGATAATGTATTATCTTTAGCAGGCGTAGCTAATATGGTTCCAGAAGGAAAATGGAGTTTAATTATCTGTGGTTTGATGATTAGTTTGCCAATAGTATTATGTGGTGCGCAATTATTTTTAATGATAATGAAAAAATTACCAGGTCTTGTTTATGTAGGTGGCGGTATTTTAGCTTATACTGCTGCTGAAATGATGGTAATGGATAGAGTTATTGGTGTTTACTTAGTGGAATGGAGTTTGATTATTAAAGTTGTATTGGTATTAATGATATTGAGTTTTGGTTGGTTTAAAAATCATAAAAGTTGTAATTGTTAACAGAACTTTAGGAGGAAATTATTTATGAATATGTTAAAAACGACGTTATTGATGGCGGCGTTAACAGGTATATTGATTGCTATTGGTGGTGCAATTGGCGGCAGCACAGGCGCTGTGGTTATGTTTGTTATCTCTTTAGGATTGAATTTCTATACTTATTGGAATAGCGATACTATGTGTTTAAGAGCATATAATGCTAGAGTGATAACACGCGAAGAAGCACCTAATCTATATGATTTAGTAGAAAGATTAGCAGAAAGAGCACAACTTCCTATGCCAAGAGTAGCTATTATTGAAGCTGATGAGCCAAATGCTTTTGCTACAGGTAGAAATCCAGAACATGCAGCTGTAGCTGTAACAACAGGAATTATGCGAGCTCTTACTTATGAAGAATTAGCAGGGGTTATCAGCCATGAGCTTGCCCATGTAAAACATCGTGATACATTGATTGGAACAATAGCAGCTTCTATTGCAGGTGTAATTTCTATGATAGCGAATATTGCTCAATTTGCAGCTATTTTTGGTAGCAATAATGATGATGAAGAAGGTTCTAATCCATTAGTATTGATGGCAACAGCTATTATAGCTCCTATTGCTGCTGCAGTAATTCAGATGGCTATTTCCCGTACACGAGAATATGATGCAGATGCTGAAGGTGGCCGTATTTGTGGAAATCCGCTTTATTTAGCAAATGCCTTGGAAAAAATAGAGCATTATGCTAAATATGGAGAAATACCAAATGCGAAACCAGAAACTTCTCATATGTTTATTATTAATCCTTTAGCCGGCAAAGGAAAATCTATAGCAAATCTATTTAGTACACATCCATTGACTGAAGATAGAATTGCGAAACTTCATGAGCAAGCTAGTCAGCAAGGTATTACAACAGTTTAATAAAATCTGTAAAGTTAATAGATATCAATACGAGATGGCATGTTATTTACTTAGTATGCTATCTCTATTTTTATTGAAAAATAAAGGATTTTGATACATTTTATAAGTGATTTATAAAATATTTATTAAAAAATGTAAAAAAATCACAAAAAAGATGTTGACAAAGTGATTTATAGTAGATACAATAATTAAGCACTCAACGAGAGGGCAACTCAAAAGAAGAAAATTGTTAAAAACAAAAAATAAATTAAAAAAAGTTCTTGACAAGATAAACTTCTTGAGTTAAGATATACAAGCTGACTTTTGAAGCCAGCAAAAAATGTTCTTTGAAAACTAAACAATGCACAATATGTTTTCTAACATAAACGAATGTGCGGTATCTGCTTTATAGCAGATTACCTAATAAATTCTTTTTAAACAGATAATTAAAGAGCCAATCGGTTCTTCGAAAAATAATTTTTTTGGAGAGTTTGATCCTGGCTCAGGACGAACGCTGGCGGCGTGCTTAACACATGCAAGTCGAACGGGGTGTTTATTTCGGTAAACACCAAGTGGCGAACGGGTGAGTAACGCGTAAGCAATCTACCTTCAAGATGGGGACAACACTTCGAAAGGGGTGCTAATACCGAATGAATGTAAGAGTATCGCATGAGACACTTACTAAAGGAGGCCTCTGACATAAGCTTCCGCTTGAAGATGAGCTTGCGTCTGATTAGCTAGTTGGTGAGGGTAAAGGCCCACCAAGGCGACGATCAGTAGCCGGTCTGAGAGGATGAACGGCCACATTGGGACTGAGACACGGCCCAGACTCCTACGGGAGGCAGCAGTGGGGAATCTTCCGCAATGGGCGAAAGCCTGACGGAGCAACGCCGCGTGAACGATGAAGGTCTTAGGATCGTAAAGTTCTGTTGTTAGGGACGAAGGGTAAGAATCATAATAAGGTTTTTATTTGACGGTACCTAACGAGGAAGCCACGGCTAACTACGTGCCAGCAGCCGCGGTAATACGTAGGCGGCAAGCGTTGTCCGGAATTATTGGGCGTAAAGGGAGCGCAGGCGGGAAACTAAGCGGATCTTAAAAGTGCGGGGCTCAACCCCGTGATGGGGTCCGAACTGGTTTTCTTGAGTGCAGGAGAGGAAAGCGGAATTCCCAGTGTAGCGGTGAAATGCGTAGATATTGGGAAGAACACCAGTGGCGAAGGCGGCTTTCTGGACTGTAACTGACGCTGAGGCTCGAAAGCTAGGGTAGCGAACGGGATTAGATACCCCGGTAGTCCTAGCCGTAAACGATGGATACTAGGTGTGGGAGGTATCGACCCCTTCCGTGCCGGAGTTAACGCAATAAGTATCCCGCCTGGGGAGTACGGCCGCAAGGTTGAAACTCAAAGGAATTGACGGGGGCCCGCACAAGCGGTGGAGTATGTGGTTTAATTCGACGCAACGCGAAGAACCTTACCAAGACTTGACATTGATTGAAAGACTTAGAGATAAGTCCCTTCTCTTCGGAGAACAAGAAAACAGGTGGTGCATGGCTGTCGTCAGCTCGTGTCGTGAGATGTTGGGTTAAGTCCCGCAACGAGCGCAACCCCTATACTATGTTGCCAGCATTACGGATGGGAACTCATAGTAGACTGCCGCGGACAACGCGGAGGAAGGCGGGGATGACGTCAAGTCATCATGCCCCTTACGTCTTGGGCTACACACGTACTACAATGGGATGAACAGAGGGAAGCGAAATCGCGAGGTGGAGCGGATCCCTAAAAGCATCTCTCAGTTCGGATTGTAGGCTGAAACTCGCCTACATGAAGTCGGAATCGCTAGTAATCGCAGGTCAGCATACTGCGGTGAATACGTTCCCGGGCCTTGTACACACCGCCCGTCACACCACGAAAGTCATTCACACCCGAAGCCGGCTAAGGGCCTATGGTACCGACCGTCTAAGGTGGGGGCGATGATTGGGGTGAAGTCGTAACAAGGTAGCCGTATCGGAAGGTGCGGCTGGATCACCTCCTTTCTAAGGAGCATGCGTTACCGAGGTAACGGCATGTGTCGAGCACATTCGAGCATTGTTTGGTTTTGAGAGAATATTTCTCTCAGATATTGATCTTTGAAAACTGCACAGAAGAAGAAATGCAAAAAAACAAATTCACCATATAAGTAGGCTGTTAATGATTTATCATTTACAGATACTATAGTTAGGACAAAAGTTCTAACCTCATTAAAAG
>SKEO01002503.1_pt1 | contig 12656 bp, 7 predicted proteins | sample 4826801 | NCBI WGS metagenome assembly SKEO01 (sample SAMN11008807, study PRJNA524170) | human gut metagenome | biome: Human fecal sample; material: Feces; isolation source: fecal sample from pouch patient p3 | host: Homo sapiens | place: Israel: Tel-Aviv | collected 2016-02-25 | reverse complement strand
GCGGCGACGATGCGCCATGCGCCACGCTCACGGGCTAGGTCGCACACGGCTTTCAGGGTGTCGAAGGCGATGGTGGTGCCGGTCGGGTTGGACGGCGAAGTGATCATGACGGCCTTGGTGCGGTCCGTCCAGTATTCTTTGCACAGTTCCGGCGTCAGGTGGAATCGGGTGGCGGCGGACGTCGGCACGTCCACGACTTTGCCGCCGAACGCGCGTACCAGCTCGCGGTTGCACGGGTAGGACGGGTCTGCGATGAGCACTTCGTCGTCATCGTTGACCGTCAGCGCGGCGGACAGCAGCAGTGCCGTCGAACCGCCCGCGGTAATCGCGATGCGTTTCGGGTCGACGTCGACGTGGTGACGTTCCTTATAGAAATCGGAAATCGCCTGGCGCAGTTCCGGCAGGCCCATCGCCGCGGTGTACGGCAGCGGACGGCCGTCATACTGTTCGCGCATGGCGTCACGGACGGCCGGAGGAGCGCCGAAGTCCGGCTCACCGAGGCTCAGCTTGACCACATCGGTGCCGTTGGCGATCATCTCATCGGCCATGGCTCCGAACACCATGGCACGGAACGGATTGGCAATCTGCGCGCGCTTCGACAACTGCGGCTGCGCGCCATTCTCAACATTTCCCATATTCCTGTTTTTACCACGTTTCGTACAACGCCGCCTGCCGACTGTCATTTCCCGGAATCGTCCGCCTTTCCGGAATCGTCCACGATTTCGCGGTAAAGACGTTCCAACCGTTCGTCGCGCACCTTCTTACCGAGCTCGCATTCCCACACCACGATGACTTTCCAGCCGTCCGCTTCGAGTTCGGCGCGCTGCCTCGCGTCTCGTTCGTGATTGCGCAGCAGTTTCGCGGTCCAGAATTCGACGTTCGATTTGGGCACGCGTGTGGCTTTCGGACAGCCTTCGTGCATGTGCCAGAAGCAGCCGTTGACGAATATGATCGTACGGTATTTCGGTAGTACCACGTCCGGGTGGCCTGGGTATCGCTTGTCGTTTTTGCGGAATCGCAAGCCTTTGGCAAACAGAAAGCTACGTACCATCCGTTCGATGGATGTGTCTTTGCCGCGGATGTGGGACATGGTGTAGCTGCGCGTGCCCCGCTCGTATTTTTCGGGTTTGCCGGTTTTCTTGGGTTTGCCGGTTTTTCCGGGTTTGGCTGTCTGCCTGCGATACTCTGCCGTCACGGCTTCCCATTATGGCAAAAGGACCGATCAATCGTTTTCGCATAACGCGTGCCGCCGTCGCATGTGGCGTACGCTGGTCATTGCAACGTAGCAAACAGGCAGTTCAAAACAAGGAGATTTCATGGCACAGATCAATGTGGCGATTCTCGGCGCGGGCCGTATCGCGCAGAGCATGGCCGAAACGTTGGTGAAAATGGCGGCGGATGACCGGTACCGCGATCTGGTCGCACCGTACGCGGTGGCGGCCCGCGACGGCGAGCGCGCAGCGGCGTTCGCGGCGAAATACGGTTTTCCGGTGTCGTACGGATCGTATGAGGAGCTTGTCGCCGATCCGAACGTGAATCTTGTGTATATCGCCACTCCGCATAACTTCCATGCCGAGCAGGCGATTTTGTGCATGCGCGCCGGCAAGGGCGTGCTGGTGGAGAAGGCGTTCGGCGCGAACACGCAGCAGGCGCGTGAGATATTGGACGTTTCGGATGAGACCGGCATGCTGTGCACGGAGGCGATTTGGACGCGGTATATGCCGTCGCGTGGCATGATCGACGATATCATCGCGTCCGGCGTGATCGGCGAGGTGCAGGCGATCGACGCGAATCTGTGCTATCCGACCACGGCGAAGGCGCGTATCACCGATCCTGCGCTGGCTGGCGGCGCGCTGCTGGACGTCGGCGTGTATCCAATCAATTTCATCGACATGATCATGCATAATGCGCCGATCGCACGTGTTGAATCGTCGATGCAACCGTATGAAACCGGCGTGGACGCGCACAATTCGATGACGTTCTATTACCAGAATGGTGTGATGGCCACCGCGCAAAGCTCGATTCTGTGCCATTCGGACCGTATGGGCGCGGTGTGGGGCACGGAGGGGTATCTCACGTGCCAGAACATCAACAATGTCGAGGCGATTGACGTGTTCGACGGCTCGCATGCCGTCACCGCGCATTATGACGTTCCCGAACAGTTGACCGGCTACGAGTATGAGGTGGCATCGGCCGCACAGGCCATGCTGGACGGGCGTACCGAATGCGATGAGATGCCGCATTCCGACACGTTGCGCATCATGGAATGCATGGATTCGCTGCGTGCGGATTGGGGTCTTAAGTACCCGTTCGAAGCGTAGCGATGCGATCGATGACGTGGGCGTGACGCGCTCCACCCACGTTATAATTGCCCCTTGCGGCGGTTTGGAAACGCATGGAAGGAGCGTCATGGGATTGCTGAGGATGCTGAAGTACGTGCTGGGCACGGAAGATGAGACGCAGCAGCCCCGGCAAACGCAATCCTCTGCCAAGAATGCCAACAACGCCAAGCCTGCGCGGACCGGACAGACCAAGCAGACGGGACAGGTTGCGCGACGAGTCACGCAACCGCAACTGCAACCGCATGCCACGCCGCAACGTCAATCGCAACGCCGTCAATCGCAGCAACACCAATCGCAACGGCCTGCAAAGCTCACCCCGCAACCGCTGTTGCCAGCCGACCGCATCGACAAAGCGCGTGACATCATCGGCAATATCGAAAAGCACGAATTGAGCGACGAGCAGATCAGCGCGATCGCCGGCGCAGGTCACAACACCCTCGTGCTTGCGGGCGCGGGAACCGGCAAAACCACTACCATCGTCGGATATATCGCATGGCTGCTTGCCACAAAACGCGCCACCCCCGAAGAGATTCTCGTATTGTCGTTCACCAAGGCGTCCGCGGGCGACATGTCGCAACGCATCATGGCAAGCACCGGCAAAACGATCCGCGCATGCACGTTCCACAGTCTCGGCCTGGAAATCTGCCGTGCGGCCACCATCGCCAACCGTCCCATCATCGACGGCCATGCGTCGAACGCCGTGGTACGAGACACGTTTGACCGGCTGCTCGCACAGAACATCCCCTACCGTCTGCTCGCATTCAAGCTCATGTCGAAGGAGCTGTTCGGCAAGTATGGCGCCGCCGCGAAACGTGAGGATTTCCAACTGCCGACGGATGATTACGCTTTCAACCAATACAGGCAAAGCCTTGTCGAAAACGCGCAGACCATCATCCAGCACATGCGGCAGAACAATATCGGCATCGACGGCATGCGCGAGCTCAATGAGAGGCGCGGCGGCAAACATATCGGCCGTAATCGTGAGATGCTGCAGTTCGTCGAGCCGCTGTACAACGCGTATGTCGGCAATTTCCGCGCGACCCAGGGCATCGATTTTCCCGGCATGATCACCGACGCCATTCGCTGCGTAAGGCGCGGCGCATACCGTCACCTGTACAAATACGTGCTCATCGACGAGTATCAGGACATGTCGCGGCCACGTTACGAGCTGATCCGCGCATTGCGTGAGCAGAGCGATTTCACGCTGTTCTGCGTGGGCGACGACTGGCAGTCGATCTACCGTTTCGCCGGCAGCGACATTCACCTGATTCTCGATTTCGCCGATATTTGGCGCGATTGGGGGCCGACACGCATGTTCCAGATCACGACGACGCGACGGTTCCGGCAGAGCCTCATCGATGCGAGCGGCGCGTTCGTCATGCAGGACAAAAGCCTGTACGCCAAGCAATTGCGCAATCCGAGCGACAAGAAGGATTATTCGCTGAAGGCGCTTGGCGGCGCAACGCAGGAGGAACGGTTCGATGCGATCGTCGAGCAGCTGCGCAAACTGCCGAAAGCCGCGTCGGTGCTGATGCTGGGACGCTACCGAAGCGACCTGAACCTGCTGTCACGCAACGACCGCGACGGGCTGTTCCAAATCGACGAGCATACCGGCGGCATCGTTTTTCCGGAAAAACCGGACATGGACATCAAATTCATGACCGCGCACGCTTCCAAGGGTCTGCAACGCGATTTCGTTTTTCTGCTGTGCTGTTCCGGCGGTTTGAAGGGTTTCCCAAGCGCGATTCCGGAAGAGCCGCTGCTCGGCCTGCTGCTGCCGGAAGTGGAACGTATGCCGCATGCGGAGGAACGCCGGCTGTTTTACGTGGCGATGACGCGTTGCAAAAAGAAGCTGTTTTTCGTGGTGAATCAGTCGCGTCCATCGCGGTTTATATACGAATTGCATGACAGGATCTGCCCGAACATCTTCCGTGGCGTGAAGCTGCCGCCGCAATGCCCGAATTGCGGTGAGGCATTGCGATTGCGGCACACCGGCTCCGACCCGTCCCGCGCGTTTTACGGGTGCACCGGTTTCCCCAACTGCCGATACACCAGGCCATGCAAGTGACACCATTGGGACTGATTTCCATCGCGTAAGTTGCTCCCCATTCGGGCCTGGCGTAATCTCCCCCGTTGTATCCTGGACCTGTTCATTAGTCAGGAGAAAGCAATGACGGCAACCGACCAGAATCCGCAACAGTCAGCGCAACCGACACCGCGCAAAACCATTAACGTCGTCGGCGCGGCTATCGTCAAAGACGGCAAGGTGCTGTGCGCGCAACGCGGAGAAGGCCGATCACTGGCTGGTTTCTGGGAGTTTCCGGGCGGCAAGATCGAACCGCATGAAACGGCGCGTCAGGCATTGCATCGCGAAATCGAAGAAGAGTTGCTGTGCGAGGTCGAAGTTGCCAACGAAGTGTGCACGTCTTCTTACGATTACGATTTCGGTACCGTCGTGCTCACGTCGTTTGTGTGCCATTTGATAAGCGGCGCACCCCATCTGACCGAGCATCATGAGATTCGTTGGGTAGCGCCCGCCGAAATGCCCACTTTGGACTGGGCGCCCGCCGACCGAGAAGCGGTGCGATTGATCTCCGCCATGGATTTTCCGGCTTTTCCGGCAGCCACGCACGAAAGTGACGACTGATGATGCGCAATATGGACGACCATGACCATTCCTCCCTTGTTGAGGCGCTGCTATCCGGTTTCGTCAACAAAAAGGACAATGTCGACGCACAGTACGAGCCGACGTTGATCGCCAACCATGACGGTCGGACCATGGAATACGCCATCAAGGATGAACTGCAACGCAGTCAGGATTTCGACATGTCCGTCGCGTTCGTCAGCCAGGGCGCGTTGCAGGTGCTTAAGCAGTATTTCCTTGATTTCGCTGACAACAATGACCATCAGGCTGGTCGAATCATCACGTCGACGTTCAATTATTTCAACTCTCCCAAAGCATTCAGGGAACTGCTGAAACTTCAGCGGGAAACCGGTATTCAAGTGCAAGTTTGGCAGCCGGAGCGGTCCAGTCGAAACGATGACGATGCCACAGCTGCCTACCCTTATCATCCCAAAGGCTATGTTTTCCATCATGCGCAAGGCGACGAGCCGTTGTATTCCACGTATGTTGGCAGTTCGAATCTCACCATCAACGCGCTGAATTCCAATCGCGAGTGGAATCTCAAAGTCGCCACCACCGATACCAGCGGTCTTGCCGAACAGCTTAGCGAGGAAATCGAATCGCAAATCAGCGAATCGAAGCCGCTCACCGACGCTTGGCTGAAACTGTACGAGGAAGACTTCAAAAAGTACGCGCCGCAACGGCCGAATCGCAAGCCGATCGAAAAAACAAGCCAATCGCAAACCATTCAGCCGAACGCCATGCAGGTGGAAGCGCTGATGAATCTCGCACAGCTACGCAAGCAGGGCGAAAGCCGTGCGATCATCGTTTCCGCTACCGGCACCGGCAAAACGTATCTGTCAGCGTTCGACGTGCGGCAGGTCAAACCGAATCGCATGCTGTACATCGCGCAACAGGAGCAGATCCTCAAGAAAGCTGAAGAATCGTTCCAAAAAAGTGCTTGGATGCCCGAAAAGCGAACTCGGCCTGTTTTCGGGTGGCAGCAAGGAATCGGATCGCAAATACGTGTTCGCCACCGTGCAGACGATGTCGCGTCCGGAAACGCTTGCACAATTCGACGCAGACGAGTTCGATTACATTCTCGTCGACGAAGTGCATCATGCGGCCGCCGAATCGTATAAACGCGTCATCGACCATTTCCAGCCGAATTTCATGCTCGGCATGACCGCAACGCCGGAACGTACGGACGGTGCGAACATCTTCGAATTATTCGGCAACAACGTGGCCTACGAAATCCGCCTGCAGAAGGCGCTTGAAGAGGACATGCTCTGCCCGTTCCACTATTACGGGGTGCACGAATACATTCAGGACGCGCCCGACGAGAAGATCGCCGGCAAAGACGTCAAGGTCGAGTCAATGACCGACCAGGAACGTAACGAGCTAAGCCGTTGGCTTGAAGAACTCGCCGACCCGAACCGCGTGCGCTACATCATCGACAAGATACAGATCTACAGCGAGGCCGGAACACCCGTGCAAGGTCTGGTGTTCTGCAGCCGACGCGAGGAAGCGAAACGACTGTCCGACCTGTTCAACCAGCAGATGAACCAGCAGGCGGAACGGCCATACCGCACGAAAGCCATCACCGGCGAAAATTCGCAGATGGAACGCGACACTGCCGTGGCACAGTTGGAGAACGGCGAATTGGACTATATTTTCACCGTCGACCTGTTCAATGAAGGCGTGGATATTCCACACGTCAATCAGATCGTGATGTTGCGTCAAACGAAGTCGAGCATCATTTTCACACAGCAGCTCGGCCGTGGTTTGCGCAAGGCAAGCGGCAAGGATTGCGTGGTCGTCATTGATTTCATCGGCAATTACGCGAATAATTATCTGATTCCGATCGCACTGTACGGCCATACCGGCGACCGCGACGTAGCCCGTAAGAATCTGCAACGCGAAACCATCGGCGTCTCGTCCATCAGCTTCGACAAAATCGCCCGCGAGCGCGTGCTTGCCTCGCTTGACACCGCCGATTTGTCGAATATGAAACTGCTGAGCCAGCAGTACCAGCAGATGCGGTACGAATTGGGACGTATCCCGATGCTGATGGATTTCGCGCGCCGTGACGCGTCGCTCGTGTTCACGATGGCGTCGAAGAACGACGATTATCTGTCGTTCGTACGTTCCCGCGAGAAGAGTCTGTCGCGCGGCAAGAATGCGACCGTTTCGTATCTTGAACAGCTTGAATCGACTTCGGATGCGCAGAATGGTGTGCTGAAAATGTTGACCGCCACGCAATTGCGCGGCTTGCGTCCGCACGAATTGTTGGTTTTGGCGGCATTGTGCGGTATGGATTGGCAGCGGATCGATCCGAATTGTTCCGAGGATGCGCTGACTGCGCTTCGTGAGGTCGCTTCACAGCATGCGATCACGATAGTCGATTTGCAGACGTTGTTGACTGCGCTGTTCCCCGATGCGGACAGCAACGAGTTGCAATGCCGTTCCGCGTTCGCCACGTTGGAGTATTCCTATTTCATCGCCGCGAACAGCAAACGTTTCGGGCAGACTCCTTTGGTGCGCCTCTGCGATGATGGGGCTTATCGGTTGACCGACGAGTTCCGGTCGATGCTTGAACAGACCACTTTCCGCACGTTCTTCACGGATACCGTCGAAGCCGGTCTGTTCAACGCGTTGGCGTTGGCAGAATCGTCCCGCAAGCATCATATCCGCCAGAATCATGGGTTCCTGTATGGAGAAAAGTACAGTGTGTTCGATGTGATGCGACTGTGTGGTTGGCCTGCGGAACAGGTGCCGCAGAATGTCGGCGGATACAAATTGGACACCGAAACCGGCTCGCTCCCGATTTTCATTAAATATGAGGCGAGCCAGTATGGCGACCGGTTCCTTAATCCCGGCGAGATCGAATGGTTCAGCAAGAACAATCGTTCGCTTAAATCAAACGAATTCCGGTGGCTGTTGGACGGAACGGAACGTACTCCGGAATGGCAGAATCGCCATTTTGTGCCGATTTTCATCCGTCGCAAAGCCGAAGAACAGGAGAAATCCTATTACTTCGTCGGCAGCGCGGTCGCATTGGACGACGTACGCGCGTCGGCGAACCCCGGCGAGGATGGCAGCGAGTCGAAGGTGGTCATTTCCACACTCAAACTCGGCAAACCGGTCGATCCGGAACTCTACCGCCACCTCACCGGCAAGTCCGCCCTGTAATTCGCGACCTTCTGACACCTATCTCGCTTATAGATGGCGGATTTGGATCACTGACACATGCCATCTCGCTTATGGATGGCGGTTCCAACAGCAAAAACGAAGTTTGGGGGTATGAATCATACCCCCAAACAAGCGATTTACTTCAGTACACCGCCATCCATAAGCGAGATACCAGCAGACGCACATGAAAATCCGCCATCCATAAGCGAGATAGCCCCGCAATCACTCCAGCCACACATCGAAACATATAAAAGCGGCTTGTGTATATACGTTGTATGTACAGCATATATACGCAAGCCGTCCGAGCTGAAAGTAGCCGAAACTACGGAAGGTCACTCACCGACCGTCGGCGTAGCCACCCATGTCGGGCCCATCGAAACCGCCGTCGAAGCCAGGGCCGTCAGGACCTGGACCGAATCCCGGACCAGCAGGACCACCCGGACCGCCCAGGAATTCGCGCGCCGACATGCCGCTCTCCCTACGGGAGGCATCCACTGCTTCCTGCAGCACCTTGCGAACTTCGAATCCGTTCAGCACGTTCTTCAATGCCACTACGCCATTGCCGGACGACTGATCGCGCGTATCCAGCACAATCGTGCTCATGCCGAAGATGCGCTGCAGGAATGTACGTTCTACGCTGATATCCACGATGCGGAACAGTTTGATCAAGTTGAAACTCTCGTTCAGAATGCCGGTTTTGACGCTCAGCTCACGGTCGGTAAGTGTGTACACGGTGAACGTGAACGGCGTACGGCACCAATTGCGCTTGCGCTGCTGCCACAGGACATTGCCACTTGCAACCTTCATATGGTTCCCCCTTTTCATCAGAGGCCTAATTGGACTGGCCGCCCTATGCGGCACAGCACACCATTCTACCGTCACGCTCGCACGAACACCGTTTTATCTATCGCACAGCGCAGACGTTTCACACACTGTTTCACACGTCGTTCCGTGTAGGGAAAAGAGACACTTCACAGCACGCGCAGCAGCTTACGCAGCAACTCGCGCCGCATCCGTCACGTCGCGCACGATAACGCAAACACAGGCAAGCGCCGCTTCCGCGGCATTGGCACCAATCAGCACCACACCGTCAAATCAGTTGTAGCCCTTCACTTCGCGGAAGATGCCGCTCAAATTGCCGTTGCGTCCGTCGAACACCTTGCCGTTGGACAGCTTGGCCAAATCGTCGAGCTGCTGCGAATCCGCGTCGCCGAACATGATGGAGAAAATCGGAACGCCCTTGCCATCGGACGCATACTGCTGCTTGAACTCGTCAAGCTTCGCCGTGTCCGACTGCCCGTCGGTCAGCAGCGCGATCGCCACCGTGTAATCGTCGCGGTCGGACGGCAGATTCTTCAACGCGACTTCCAGCGCATTGTAGATGTCCGCATTGCCATTTGCCACCTGATTTTCGCTGGCGGCCAGCAAGGTCGCGGTTTGCTTGCCTTGCGCGACCTGCGCCACTTTCGCGCTGCTGTTGAAGGGGATGAACACGTTGACGTCGTCATCACCCGGCTCGATATGCGAGGCGCGTGCCTGATCGGTGTCGAGGGCCGCCTGCAAACCGGCCACGGCACCGCTTTTGCCCTTGCCTGACATCGATCCGGAATAATCCACCACCCACAAGGTGTAAGCGGGCTTGCGCAGGACGGTCTGATACTGGTCGAGCGCCTGTTCGATGATGTCGGAGGATGGCATGGTGATGGTTTTCAGCACCGATGAATCCGATTTGACGCCCCATTCCTTACGGAACGAATCCTTCACCTTCGCATCTTTGGCATACGCCAGCGTGCCGTCCGAACCGGTTCTACGACCCGCCTGTTCGAACAGTTTCTTGGAATCCTTCGACGTGATCGACTTGCTGAATCGCTTGAACGCATCCTCTTTGTCCTGCCTGCGATCCACGTAAGCAAGCGGCGAATCGGAAATCGCGATGCCGTCGGACGGATAGACGGCCAGCAGCGGCTCCTTGTTCTTCGCCGTCAACGCCTTGTCCGCCTGGATGACGAGCGATTCGTAGTTCACCATGGAATCGTTCGTATCCGGGTCGTTGACGACCATGTCCTTCAGCCAGTCGGACGAGCCGGATGAACGATTGACGCCCGACAGTACGGTTTTCACGGACTTACGTAATGAAGCATCGTTCAAATCGTCTTTGGTGAGTGCCGACTTACCGCCGTTCAGCGCCGTCAGAAACGCCATGTACGCCGACGCTCCGGAATTCGATTGCGTGGCGGACGTCATAGCGAACGACAGCTTCTTGGCCTTCACCGCATCCATAATGTCTTTCGTGGACACCGGCTTCGTTGTACCGTCCGTATTCGCCCAGCCGAGTTTCTCAGCCTTGCTTTGCTTCACGCCGAACACCACCGGCGTGGTGGACGTGGAGACCTGGTCCTTGACGACGTGCTTGATATCCCCCATGGTGATCCACATGCTGCTGGCCGGCCAGACCGCATCGTAATCCCTGCCCGCGTGATGGCCTTTGTTGCGCAGCGCGTCCATAACGTCCAACGACCCCATGTAGTCGACGGTCACTGACACTTTCGATTGTTTGGCCGCCTGTTCGATGGCCCCGCTCACTTCCTTGTTTTCGGAGCCGGAGGCGATGCGGATGGAATCTTTGGCACCGTCCACGGAATATGTCGCGGTTGTGCCGCTGTTCGAATCGCCGTCCGACGTCGCATTGGAAGCGCTGTTCGTCGAACCGCATCCCGTGAACAGACCTACGATCAAAGCGATGCCCCCAGCCGCCGCACCAAGTTTGCGTGCGTTCATCTTGTGTTGACCCTCCGTTCATATTGCGCCAAAAACCGTTCAGCGCACCCGGAAAACATTTCCGAATGCGCTGAAAACATGTTCTGTTATGTGCGATTGATTATAGTCCGATTTTACCGAACGGCCATTTTGCCGTCTCATTTTCGTCATTATTTTCGTTTCCCCCTCATTCCGCCCTTTCCGCTCTCTTCCACAGACGTAGCCGACGCCGCCTATACTTGGTGCGGCTACTTGTTGCGGCACAATCGCAACTATGCAATCACAGGCATCGCAACGGAAAGGTGGGCGCATGGGCAGCTTCAATCGCAGGCAGGAAGCCGACGATCTCACCGACTACGTCAATAACGGATGGCTCAGTTCCGCCGAATTCGACGGGCCGACTTTCCTGTGGAATCATCTCATCCGCGAAGCAAGCCAGGAGGATGCCGCGCAACGCAACGATGTGCCGGTCGCCAATCTTTCCGACGCGGACGTGGTCATCAACATGCCCATGCAATGGTATTTCGACGCCCTCGCCTCCATGGTGCCCACCGCGGAACGTACCGATACGGGCGTGGAGATTCCGCGCATCGATATGCCGACGTTTTCGATCGATTCGCAGGCGCTGTCCGGCGTGGACGCGGTGGTCGGCAACGCGGTGATCAGCACGCGATGGCTTGACGCGGTCGGCAATCTCGCCAAAGCTGTGGAGATGACCGCAAGGTTCGTCGGCAATGTGGCCGACCGTGACAACGAGGGTTTCGACTACCTGAAAGATCTGATTCAGACCGTACGCGTGTACATGGATGCCGTGGCCTGCAACGCCGATCCGATGACGGGCGAGCAGGCGTTGCGCATGATCACGCAGGTGGCGTGCAATGAGGATTTCCGGCTCAACGCCATGCAGATGGTGGAGCTGCTGTCTTGCGGACTGTCGTTCGCGCAATGGGATGATACGCGCATGTTCGCCTATGACGCGTTGAACAAGGGCATTGCCGCGATGCGTGATTTCGCAGCGAAGTCCGGTAATGGCGATGCGAGCAGCACTACTGGCGACACTATGAACAGCGTCGGCAGTATCGACAGTGATGTTACGGGCGATACGGGTGCACGCGACGCCACCGCAACGCAATCTCACAACCTCCGTGATACGTCCTCTGACGCGGACAATGCGCATAGCACGAATAGTACAGACGCTGCGGACGGCGCGGATACCGCGAACTCGATCACGCATTCCACGGGCGCTGCCGGCGATTCCACTACCGGCGGTTCACCTACCCTCTCCCCCGAGGAACTGAACGATCTCGCCATGCTTGACCCATCATTCCTGTCCAAACAGCAGCTTGCGCAGACCGCGCAAAACCAGTTCGACCATGCCGTGCAGTTCCTGCGGCACGATCTGATGCGGATCAGTGGCGATGCCGAGGAGGCCGATCGTTTCCTGCGCGACAACCATACGTCCGAGCCGCTTGCCGACGCGTACGCGGCGCGGCTGATCGCTGCCGAACGGTGGCAGGATCTGCTGAATTTCGTCGATCTGGTGGAGCGTGACGCACCGAACCAGTGCACGGTCATGTTCCCCGAGGAAGTGGTGCCGTACGAATGGGAGTCGATTCGTGAGGCCGCTTTGGAGGCGTTGGGCCGCGGCGGAGAACTGGTCGCGATGTATCAGGAGCGGTTGGATGACACGTACGATCCCAACACCGAGCTCAATCGTATGAAGCTTCAGGCGTGGTCTCAAG
>SKEO01002500.1_pt1 | contig 12676 bp, 9 predicted proteins | sample 4826801 | NCBI WGS metagenome assembly SKEO01 (sample SAMN11008807, study PRJNA524170) | human gut metagenome | biome: Human fecal sample; material: Feces; isolation source: fecal sample from pouch patient p3 | host: Homo sapiens | place: Israel: Tel-Aviv | collected 2016-02-25 | reverse complement strand
TTTCCACACCATTCTGTGGCCCGCCATGCTGATGGCTCTGGATCTGCCCCTGCCCAAGCGGGTGTTCGGCCACGGCTGGCTGCTGATGAACGGCGGCAAGATGTCCAAGTCCGTGGGCAATGTGGTGGACCCTGTGATCCTGTGCGACCGCTACGGCGTGGACTCCATCCGCTACTTCCTGCTGCGTGAGATTCCCTTCGGCAACGATGGCATGTTCACCAACGAAGCTCTGATCAACCGCATCAACAGCGACCTTGCAAACGATCTGGGCAACCTGCTCAGCCGCACGGTCGCCATGTGCGAGAAGTACTTTGGCGGCACCGTGCACAATGTGGCCGGTACCGAGGCCATCGACACCGAGCTGGAGACCATGGTCAATGAGCTGACCGCCAAGGTCACGGCCGACATGGACAACCTGACCATCCCGCAGGCCCTGATGGAGATCTTTGCGGTGATCCAGCGTGCCAACAAGTACATCGACGAGACCGCTCCCTGGGCACTGGCCAAGGACGAGGCCAACAAGGCCCGTCTGGAGAGCGTGCTGTACCACCTGTGCGAGGCACTGCGCGTGTGCGGCATCCTGCTGAACGCCTACCTGCCCACCACTGCCCCCAAGATGATGGAGCAGCTGGGTCTGGACGCATCCGCTCTGGATCTGAGCAAGACCACCTACGGCGCACAGGAGACCTACACTGTGCACAAGGGCGAAGCACTGTTCCCCCGCATCGACGTGGCAAAGGAGATCGCCCATCTGAAGGAAGAGGACGAGAAGCGCAAGGCCGCTGCCGAAGCTGCCAACAAGGCCAAGGCAGAAGCAGAGAAGAAGGCTGCCGCCCCTGCTGAGGAGAGCACCGTGGACTTTACCCACGAGGAAGAGATCGACTTTGACACCTTCTGCAAGGTGGAGCTGCGCGTGGCCGAAGTGCGCGCCTGCGAGAACCTGAAGGAGAGCAAGAAGCTGCTGCACCTGACCGTGTTTGACGGCGAGCGGGAGCGCTGCATCCTTTCCGGCATTGCAAAGTGGTTCAAGCCGGAAGATCTGATTGGCAAAAAGATCGGCATCGTGTGCAATCTGGCACCTCGCCCGATGATGAAGGGCAAGTATGTCAGCGAGGGCATGATCTTTGCTGCTGATACCGCCGACGGCGGCTGCTCCATCGCTTTCTACGGCGACGATACCCCCGTGGGCAGCCGTATCCACTAAGCCATGGAAACTGTAAAGCTTTCCCGTGCCGAAAGACTGGATAAAATTTTCGGCACGCCGGTGTTCGCCGTGCTGCTGGCCATCTTCTGCAATGTGCTGTGGGGCTCGGCGTTCCCCTTCATCAAGCTGGGCTACCGGCTGTTCTCCATTGAGACCAGCAATACCGCGTCCATTTTCTGCTTTGCCGGTGTGCGGTTCATGCTGGGCAGCTTTCTGGTCCTGCTGGGCAGTGTGCTGCTGCAAAGCCGGGTCCCCCGCCTGCCCCGGGGCAAGGTCGCGGCGGAGTGCTGTGCGCTGGGCCTGTGGCAGACCACGTTTCAGTACGCCTTCTATTATATCGCTGTTGCCATGCTCACCGGTGCCTTTGGCGGCATCCTGAACAGCACCCAGAGCTTTCTGGGCGTTATCTTTGCCCACTTCATCTACGGCAACGCCGACCGCATGACCCCTGCCAAAACGCTGGGCTGTGTCATCGGCTTTGCGGGCGTGCTCATCGGCACGCTGGGCAACCACGGCAGCGGCAGCGGCTGGGGCGTGTTCTGCATGATGACGGCCACCGTCATCTTTACCCTGTCCGGCCCGTGGAACAAATCCGTGACCAAAAAAGCAGACAGCTTTGCCGTCTGCTTCATCAACCTGTTCGTGGGCGGTCTGGCACTGTTTGTGCTGGGCGCGGTCATGGGCGGCAGTCTCCATGTGCAGAGCGCACTGGCGGTGGTGGTCATGCTGTATCTGGCCTTCATCTGCGGGGCAGGCTATGTGCTGTGGGCCCTGCTGATGAAGAACAACCCGGTCAGCCGCATTGCCATCTTTGGCTTTGTGAACCCGGTGGTCAACGTGCTGCTGAGCGCCGTGCTCAACGGTGAACCGCTGTTCCGCTGGCAGTATCTGGCGGCGCTGGTGTTCGTGTGTGTGGGCATCTGGCTGGTGAACAAGGCCCCCGCCAAAAAGGAGGGCAAATGACCGGCCCCATTTTTGACACCCACGCGCACTACAGCGCCCGCGCCTTTGACGCCGACCGCTATCCCCTGCTGGACAGCCTGCCCGGTAAAGGCGTGGTGGGCGTGTGTGAACAGGCCACCCACTCCGGGGATGCACCCCGGGTGCTGGAGCTGGCGCACCGCTACCCGTGGGTGGTGGCCGCCGTTGGCATCCATCCGGAAAGCCTGCTGCCCGCCGCCGACTGCGGCGAGGAAGGCCCGGCTCCTACGGTCTCGGTCTATGGCGGCGACTGGGCCGCCGAGATGCGTGCCCTGATGCCCTATTATGCCGACCCCAAGGTGGTGGCAGTGGGGGAGTGCGGGCTGGACTACCACTGGCCTGTGCCCAAGGACGCCCAGCTGGCCATGTTTGAGGCACACATCCGGCTGGCGCTGGAGCTGGACAAACCCATCATCGTGCACGACCGCAATGCCCACGCCGATGTTTACGCCCTGCTCAAAAAATACCAGCCCAAGGGCATCGTCCACTGCTATTCCGGCAGTGCCGACGATGCGGTGTGGCTGGCAAAACAGGGACTGTTCATCGGTTTTGGCGGGGCGTGCACCTTCAAGGGTGCCAAGCGGGCGGCAAAAGCCATCAGCGCCCTGCCGCTGGAAAGCATCGTGCTGGAGACCGACTGCCCATACATGGCACCGGAGCCGGTGCGCGGCACCCGCTGTGACAGCTCCCTCATCCGCTATGTGGGCGAGTATATCGCCCAACTGCGGGGCATCTCTGCCGAAGAGGTGTTCCGCACCACAGCCGAAAATGCCCGCCGGGTATACGGGCTGTGATCCGTTTTTCGCAAGTTGCGCAGGTTTTTCTCTGTGCTTCTGTATAAATCAACAATCAAAATCCAAACTGTTATAAGGAGAACCTACCATGAAAGCACGTATTCCTAAGCACCGCGAGTTCATCATCAACTTCCCCGACAGCATCGACCAGAACAAGGCCAACGAGGGCTGGGCAAAGCTGCAGCAGATCGTTGAGGACTACAAGAAGGCCCACAATGGCGCTTCTGTCTACGCTCCCACCTTCATCGAGGACTGCGAGGCCGAGGTGAAGAAGCTGCAGGAAGAGTACGGCTTCGAGTACACGGTCGAATACGTTCAGTAATTTCTGATATTTAAAATCCCCTCTGTGCATCTGCACAGGGGGGATTTGCTGTTTCAGGGGAGGCCGCTTTTCCCCTGCGGTGTGCTCCCGCAAAAATACAGCCCCGGCAGACTGCATGGTCTGTCGAGGCTGTGCTTTGCTGTTTGGGTCACTTTTCCACTTTACTCAGCAGGATGCGGTCGTTGTCCAGATTCCTGCCTGCGTTCTCGCGGAACTTTTCAAGCAGGTCGTCCACGGTCATCCGGCTGCGTTCCTCGCCCTTCACATCAAAGACGATGCGGCCGGAATCCATCATCAGGGTGCGGTTGCCCAGCTCCAGTGCCTGATGCATGTTGTGGGTGACCATCAGGCAGGTGATCTTCTTTTCGGCCACGATGCTCTTGGTCAGCTCCAGCACCTTTTCGGCGGTGGCGGGGTCCAGCGCGGCGGTGTGCTCGTCCAGCAGCAGCAGCTTGGGGGTGACCAGCGTTGCCATGAGCAGGGTCAGCGCCTGCCGCTGACCGCCGGAAAGCAGTCCCACCGGCTGCTTCATCCGGTCCTCAAGGCCCATATCCAGCAGCGCCAGCTTTTCGCGGAACACTTCCTTGTCCTTGCGGGAGATGCGGGAGAAGATGGCGTGGGGCGCGGTGCCGGCACGCAGATAGGCCAGTGCAAGGTTTTCCTCAATGGTCATGTTGGGTGCGGTGCCCTTGAGCGGGTCCTGAAACAGGTGGCCGATGACCTTGCTGCGCTGGTGCTCCGGCTCAAAGGTGATATTCTGTCCACCCAGCAGGATGCTGCCCTCATCGGCGATGAAGCCGCCGGTGATGGCGTTGAACAGGGTGGATTTGCCCGCACCGTTGGAGCCCACGATGGTGGCAAAGTCCCCGGCTTCCATGTGCAGGCTGACGCCGTTCAGGGCCACTTTTTCATTGACCGTGCCGGGGTTGAAAGTCTTGTGCAGATCGTTCAGCTGAAGCATTTCCATCTTACTTTCCCTCCTTGCCGGTAGTCACGCGGCGGCGGCAGGCCCCATGCTTGCGCTGCTCAAAGGCGATTTTTTCCTTGATGGCCGGCATCGAAATGGCGATGGCCACGATGATGGCAGACACCAGCTTCATGGCGGCGGCGGGCACATTGAAGCGCAGCGCCACAGCCACGATAAAGCGGTACAGGCAGCTGCCGAACACCACGCCGATGATCCGGCGCGGCATGGTGCGCTTGCCGAGCAATGTCTCGCCGATGATGAGGGAGGCCAGTGCGATGGTCACCATGCCGGTGCCCACATTGATATCGCAGCTCTTCTGATACTGCGCCAGCAGGCCGCCGGAGAGGGCGCACAATGCGCCGGAAACGCACAGGCCCACCGTGATGGTGAAGGCCGGGTTGATGCTGGAAGCACGCACCATAGCAGCGTTGTCACCGGTGGCGCGGATGGACAGGCCCAGCCGGGTGCCGAGGAAGCCCAGCATCGCCGCACCGGCAAGCAGGATCATGGCCAGCGCGATGGCCAGCTTATACCAGCCGCCAAGGAAGCTCAGTGAGCCCTTTGCCAGCGAGAAAACAGTGTCGGTCTTGACCAGCGATATGGTGGAGGAAAAGCCCATCACGGCCAGATTGATGGTGTAAAGGCCGGTGTTGACGATGATGCCTGCCATGATGCTCTCCACGCCAAGCCGGGTCTGCAAAAAGGCCGTGACAAAGCCGGAGCACACACCTGCCGCCATGGCTGCAACAAGTGCCAGAATGGGGTGGCCGGTCAAAGCCACCTGACAGGCTACCGCGCAGCCCAATGTGAAGCAGCCGTCGGTGGACAGGTCTGCAATGTTCAGGATGGAATAGCTCAGGAACAGTGCCAGCGCCACCAGGGCATAGATACAGCCCAGTTCCAGCGCCGTCTGTAGGACGTTGAGCGAAAAGATACTCGCCAGCATGTGTGTGCTCCTTTTATGTTTCTTTTTGATTGGACGATTTAAAATGGCGTCTGCGGACGCTCCGGTATGCCATTTTCACGGGAGGGTTTTATAAACAGAACCTTTCCTCAGAACCACCAAAAGCTCCCCCTTTCGGGGGAGCTGGCAAAACCGTCAGGTTTTGACTGAGAGGGTTCTTTTTTAAGAGAAGTTCTCTGCCGTGGTCACTTCCACGATCTCGGTGCAGTAGGGCTTGAAGGCCTCCTTCACGGTGTCGAGGTCCAGACCCAGTGCTTCGCAGGTCTCGGTGTTGATGGTGACGATGCCGTTGTCAAAGGTCTGGTACGGCAGGTCTGCGGTGGTCTTGCCCTCACACAGCAGCTCTGCCACCATATCGGCAGTGGCTTCGCCCAGCTGGACGTAATCCACGCCGTAGCCCACGAACGCACCGTTCAGTGCAAAGCTGTCAGCACCGGTGTAGTGCTGGACGCCCGCCTCGATGAAGGTCTCGTAGATGGACAGCTCGGCGGTCATCACGGTGTTGTCGGTGGGGGTGAACACGGCCTTGACGCCGGAAGCGATCAGGGCCTCGGCAGCCATCTGCACCTCGGCGGTGGTGGTGCCGTTCTTCTCAATGTACTTGATGCCGTTGGCGTCGCAGAAGGCCTTTGCGTCTGCAATGGCCTGGGTGGAGGCATCCTGACTCAGGTCGTACAGCAGGCCGATGGTGTCAATGTCCGGGTTGACGGCAGTGATCAGCTTCATGATGGCCTCGGTATTCAGGGCGTCCGAAGTGCCGGTGATGTTCTCCTCGCCGTCAAAGCCTGCGGCGGCGGGGTCGGTGACGGCAGAGTAGACAACGGGGATGTCGGTATCCTCCACAGCAGCCAGCATGGTTGCGGCGGTAGGGGTAGCCACAGCCACGATCACATCCACGTCGTCACCTACGAGGTCGGCACCGATCTGGTTCAGGTTGGACTGGTCAGCCTGTGCATTTGCGTAGTAGCCGGCGTAATCAAAGGTGACGCCCTTCTCTTTTCCGATCTCATTCAGACGGCTCTCGACCGACTCCACGATCTGGTTCAGGGAAGCATGATCCACGTAGTTGACGATGCCCACCTTGAAGGTCTGACCGCCCTCCGCTGCGGCAGAAGCGGCAGCGGAAGAAGCGTTGGAAGATGCAGTCACGGTGCTGGAAGCAGCGCCGCCGCAGCCGGTCAGCGCCAGTGCGGAAACGGCGGAAGCAGCCATAGCGGCCTTGAGGAAGCTGCGGCGGGAGATCATGGTAACGTTTTTCATAATAGTAAGCTCCTTTCCCGGAGCGGGCGGCCCATAAATTTTAAATAAAAAAGACCCGCTCCCCTTGCGGGACGGGTCTTTGCAATAAAAACGACCCTGTCCCTGTGTGTTTATCCACAAGGACAGGATCGGTAAAATTCGATTCTGCGGTGCCACCTTGCTTGCCCTGCTTTCCAGACGCAGAGCCTCTCACGGAGAGCCAACACTCCCCTGTCCTGTAACGGAGACTTCCGTCCAAAGCTACTAAGGCTTGCTGCCCGTTTGCCCGGCCCTCGGCGGCCCACGAAGCTCTGCCCCGCTCTCGCCCGTTTTCACTGTCCGGGCTCACTGAAGATGCGCTGTGCAGGTTCTCTTCCGCCTCATCGGTTTGATTGCATTATACACTTTATTGGCATAAAGTCAAGAGGAAATTGCAAAAATTTCTTTTTTCTGCGGCACAAAGTCATTCTTCCCTGTGTCAGCTCTGCTTTGTGCGGCGTCTGCGCCAGACGAAGCAGGCCGTGTACGCCAGCCACACCGCGATGCCTCCCAAGGTCAGTGGGCGGCTCAGCCGGATGCCGTCGGGCTGGTAGACAAAATTGATGCTGTTTTCCCCTGCCGGGCACAGCACGGCCATCAGGCCCTCGTCCACCTGCAGGATGTCTGTTTCCTGCCCGTTGACATAGGCGGTAAAGCCGTCATCATAGGGCACCGAGAAGAACACGAGGTTCTCTTTTTCCAGCGTGATCTGCGCATGGAAGCCGGAATTGTTCATCTGGAACACACTGGCGGCTGTGGCGCGGCGCTCGCGGCAGTCCTGCACGTAGGACTCATAGTACAGCTCCTCCCGTCTGCCCTCCGGCAGGTGGGTGAGGTATTGGCCATAGACCGCAGCATCCTCATCCCGGAGCACCAGTGCACGCATCAGCAGGTTTGCGCGCGTGGTCTTGGCGGTCTCCTCATACTCGCTCTCGGTAAGGTAGCAGTCGTAGGTAAAGCCCATGGGCACATAGTTCGTGTTGCGGTACACCGCGTAGCCGTCCTTTGTAAAGGCGTGCTCCCAGCCCGCATCGGCTTCGTTCTTAAAGTCGTTCTGCTTTTCCGGCGTGGTGATGAGGTATTCCACGCTCAGCAGACCCCGCAGTGCATAGTTGGAAAGCTCCGGTTCGCTGCGCACATCCCGCTTGACCCCCAGCGCCGGGTAGAAGCTGAGGATGCTGGGCGCGGCGGTGCTGCCGAAATACTGCAGACAGCTCTTATCCAGCCACATGCCGATGTTATCGTGGATCTTATAGGTGTCGATGCGGTAGTCGCCCTCGGGCAGGTCGTTTTTCAGCAGCAGAGCATTTGTGTCCTGCTTCACAAGGTCGCTGTCGGTATACCACTGGCCGAACTTGCCAATGCCGATGTGCACCACGCTGAACAGGAAGGCAAATACCAGCACCGCCGCTGTCATGCGCTGGGCAAAGCGGCGGTCAGCCCGCCATTTCTGGCAGAGATAGCGGTACACCAGCAGGCCCAGCAGGCCAAAGCCCAGCACCGCGCAGTACTGACCGGGGTTCTTGAGCACGCCGAGGGACCAGCTGCCCGTGTCGCCATCCTTTACCGGCACCCCCGCAAAGGCCACCGTGGCGATCATCAGCCAGCTGATGCCCCGGGCGGGGCTGTCCAGATCGGTATTGTGATCCTCCAGCGCATTGACGGTCATCGCGGCCAGCACCAGCACCGGCATATAGTACCAGCGGGCATAGTAGCTGGAGTTGAGGGCATAGAACGCACTGTTCAGAATGGGGACCAGCGCGAACACTGCACAGGTGCCCACGATGCGCTTTTTGCTGTCGCCGTGCTTTGCCTGCCAGTAGGCCGCAGCACCGGCCAGACTGCACAGCGGCAGATAAGCCGACATACTGGTCCACTTGATGACGCCCTCCGACCAGATGGATGTGAGGTAGGGCGAATCCGGCGGCATGATCCAGCTGACCAGGATGGCAAGGTACTGCTGCACCTTGCTGTAGGTCAAAAAGCCCCATCCGGAGGAAAGGTCGATGGTGCGCGGGTTCTGCAAAATGGAGAGCACCGCAGGCACCAGCAGGATGCTGCCCATGGCAACGCCCAGAACACTTTCAAAGGCCAGCAGCCCGAACTTTTTTGCCGTCAGCCGGAAGTCTCCTGCGCTGAGCTTGCAGATAAAGTAGATGGCTAAAAACACCACCTGACCGATGAAGAAAAAGTAGTTGTTGACAAGGTTCACCGCCACCCAGAATGCAAACCAGCTGCGGCGGTCATTGTAAAGGGCCTCGTCCAGCGACCACAGCAGGTACGGGAACAGCGCCACCACATCCACAAAGTGGTTGAAGAACACGTTGTACACCGTAAAGCCGGAGAAGGCATACAGCACCGCACCCAGCACAGCGTAGTCGATATTTTTGACGTAGCGGCGAAGATACAGATATGCACCGCCGCCCGCCACGGCAAACTTGAGCACCAGAAGCGGCACCATCAGGTAGGGCAGCCACTTCTGCGGGAAGAGCAGTGAGAACCAGAAGAACGGCGAACCGTACAGGTAGAACGAGTAGGCGTTCATGACGCCGCTGCCAAGGTCGGTGGCCCATGAAAAGGTGTTGCGCACCGTGGTGAATGCACTGTCCGGGTAGCCGGCACCCTTGACGAAGCCGTTCATATAGCGGTAAAAGCTGATCTGCTGGCTGTTGAAATCGCCGGCGTAGTGGAAAAAACCGCCGTCGATGAGATAGAACGGCAGAAAGAACAGCGCCGCCGTCAGGGCGCACAGGCCCACTGTCAGCCAGAATTTATCCTTTTTTTGTTCCAGCAGACGCGGCTGCCGGGCAGTATCAGACCATTCCATGGTTTCCTCTTTTCTCTGCCCCCCTGCGGGGCAAAAAGCTCAAATTTTTACGGGAACGGCACCTCGCGCACGTCGTCCGGGTCCAGCCCTGCCTTGCGCTGCTCTTCAAACACGGCGTCGATCAGCTCATCCAGATCTTCCAGACGGGTCAGGGTGCAGCAATAGCGGCGCAGATTGGCCGCCCCCTTCAGCCCCTTCATATAGTGCATGGTCTGGGAGCGGGCCTGCGGCATGGCCACAAACTCGCCCTTCTGCTCCACCATCTCCTCCACCTGACGGCGCAGCGCATTCATGCGGGCCTGCAGGTTCGGTGCCTTGGGGGCAGGCAGGCCCTCGATGGCCGCATTCACCCGCTCGAAGAGCCACGGGTCGCCCAGTGCGCCCCGAGCGATCATCACGCCGTCGCAGCCGGTGGCCTGCATCATCCTCACCGCATCCTCTGCCGAATGGATGTCGCCGTTGCCCAGCACCGGCACCCTGACGGCATCCTTCACCCGGGCAATGATCTCCGGGTCGATGCCGGGAGTATACATCTGCTCCCGGGTACGAGCGTGCACCGCAATGAGGGCTGCGCCGGCCTGCTCACAGGCCTTGGCACACTCCACGGCGGTGATGTGGTCGGCGTCCCAGCCCTTGCGCATTTTGACGGTGACAGGCCGTTTTGTGTGGGCCACAACCTGCTCCACGATGCGCCCGCAGCGGTCCGGGTCCAGCATCAGCTTGCTGCCTGCGCCGCCGGAAACGATCTTGGGGGCCGGGCAGCCCATGTTGATGTCCACAAAATCGAATTCGTACTGCTCCATGGCAGCGGTGGCTTCGCCCATGATCTCGGGCACTTCGCCAAAGATCTGCACACCGTAGGGCGCGCCGTTGGGCTCGGCCTTCAGCATGCTGACCGTCTTGTGGTCGCCGTAGACAAGCGCCCGGCTGGACACCATTTCGCTCACCGTAAAGCCCGCACCGTGCTGGGCCATCAGGCGGCGGCAGGGTGCATCCGTAAAGCCTGCCATCGGGCCGAACACCGCCCGGTGGGGCAGGATGATATTGCCGATCTTCAAAGGTTCCATTGGTTGTTCCTCGCTGTTATCGAAAAAAGCTCCCCCGCAGGGGAGCTGGGTATTACCGTGCGAATCCTTTCGGGTACGGCATAAGCCTCCCTCACTGAGGGAGGTGGCATCGCCGCAGGCGATGACGGAAGGAGTGCCTGTAGAAAACTCCCTCCGTCTCGCATTCGCTCGACAGCTCCCTCACTGAGGGAGCCTTTTTTACATCTTCTCGGGCACGTTGATCTTGAACATGGTCAGCACGTTGAAGATGGCATTCTTCACGCCGATGCACAGGGCCAGACGTGCCTGCTGCACAGCGGGGTCTGCGCCCTGAATGCGGCAGTTGCCATAGAAGCGGTGGAAGGCACTGGCCAGATCAATGACAAAGCGATTGATGCGGCTGGGGTCGTACTTTTCTGCCGCCATGACGATCTCCTGCGGGAAGGCTGCCAGCATCCGGATCAGATCCATCTCGGAAGGCTCGGTGAGCAGGGTGGCGTCCACCTTCTCGGCACCGGCAAACTGCACGCCCTCGCTCTCCATCTTTTTCAGGATGGAGCAGATGCGGGCATGGGCATACTGCACATAGTACACCGGGTTGTCGTTGTCGGTCTTGACGGCCTGATCCAGGTCAAAGTCGATGCCGCTGCCTGCATCGTGCATATTGAACAGGAAGCGTGCGCTGTCGATGGGCACCTCTTCCAGCAGGTCGGTCAGGGTAATGGCGTTGCCGGTGCGCTTGGACATGCGGACAGGCTGGCCGTCCCGCATCAGGTTGACCATCTGCATCAGCACCACGTCCAGATCCTCGCCATGCAGGCCGATGGCGTCCATGGCACCCTTCATGCGGGCCACATGGCCATGATGGTCTGCACCCCAGACGTCGATGGCCTTGGCAAAGCCGCGGGTGGCCAGCTTGTTGTAGTGGTAGGCGATATCGGCGGCAAAGTAGGTGGGGATGCCGTTGGCACGAACCAGCACCTCGTCCTTGGCTTCCTCCTCGGTGCCGTCCTCGGTCTTTTTCTTGTTCACGGTGCCGTACTTGGCAGCGTACTGGGCGCTGCGGTACATGATGGCACCGTCCTCTGCCTTATAGCATGCGCCCAGCTCCAGCAGCTTATCCACCACGGCCATGACCGCGCCGGACTCGTGCAGGGTGCTCTCGTGGAACCACACATCGTAGTCGATGCGGTACTTGCCCAGATCACGCTTCAGGGCGGCAATGTTCTTGGGCAGGGCATAGGCCACCAGTGCGTCCTTCAGCTGGGCAAAGGCTTCGCTCTCGAACAGAGCCTCCTCGCTCAGCCCGGAGCAGGCGGCAACGTACTTGTCGCCGTTGATGTCGGCAAACTCACCGGCCAGCACCTTGATGTCGCCGCCCTGATAACACTCAGCGGGCAGGGGGAAGTTCTCCTCGCCGCAATACTTCTGCAGGTAGCGCACTGCAAGGCTCTTGCCGAACTTCTGGATCTGGTTGCCGGCATCGTTGATATAGAACTCGCGGGTCACATCGTAGCCGGACCAGTCCAGCACAGCGGCCAGACAGTCGCCCAGTGCGCCGCCGCGGGCGTTGCCCATGTGCATGGGGCCGGTGGGGTTGGCGGAAACGAACTCCACGTTATACTTGGCACCCTTGCCGTGGTCGGTGCGGCCATACTCCTTGTTGGCGCAGGCACCCAGCACCACGCCGGCCCAGAAGCTCTGGGACAGGAACAGGTTGATGAAGCCGGGGCCGGCCACTTCCACCTTGGCAAACACACTGTTTTCCATGGCGGGCAGGTGCGCCAGCAGGGCGTCCGCGATCATCCGGGGGGCCTTGCGCCAGCTGCGGGCACCGGCCATGGCGATGTTGGAGGCGATGTCGCCGTTCTTCACGTCGGCAGGGATCTCCACGATGAAGGCGGGCAGCTCGGCTTCCGGCAGAGCACCATCGGCCATAGCGGCCTTGGCGGCGGCGGTCAGCAGAGCGCGGGCCTCATCCAGCGCAGCCTGACGGGGGTTGTAGTTCTGGTAGGTCTTTTCAAATTCAGTCATTGGTCTGATTCCTTTCACAGTCTGGGGGAACTCTCAAATTCTCAGTTCACATGGGTCACGGTCACTTCCAGGCGGTTGCGGCTCACCAGTTCAGCGCTGTTGGCGTCCAGCAGATAGCCGAACTTTGCAGTGCCGCCCTTCTCGGTCAGGCTGCAGATGATCTCGTCAGCCGTCACGCCCAGCGTCATGGAGCCGTAGCCGGTCTCGTAATGGCAGAGGTTGCGCTTGCCCTTTTCGATGAGCAGCTGGGTACCGGCGC
>SKEO01002496.1_pt1 | contig 12686 bp, 24 predicted proteins | sample 4826801 | NCBI WGS metagenome assembly SKEO01 (sample SAMN11008807, study PRJNA524170) | human gut metagenome | biome: Human fecal sample; material: Feces; isolation source: fecal sample from pouch patient p3 | host: Homo sapiens | place: Israel: Tel-Aviv | collected 2016-02-25 | reverse complement strand
AAGAATCCGTGAAATAAAAGCAGAATCCAACAACCGGATATTAAAAGGCGCGGAGCTGGAAAACGTATTAAAAAGCATCGGGATAGATCCGGAACTGGCAGCAGAAAAAACAAAAGACTGTGACGCGGCTGAAATCGATGCGGACAACACAGTGAGCACGAAAACATTTGAAATTGGACTTTCAGATGCACATGTATCGGTAAGCGCAGACAGAACAGACCTCGTTACATTAGAAGTAATTAACGGGGAGAAATACATTCTGGTAAAAGCGGACGGAGACATAAATGCAAATGGAATCATTTTAGAGAACCGGGAGGGTGAGAAAGATGAAGAGGAAGACGACTAAACCCGGCAATATGCAGGCGTTCATATACTCGGTAAGCAAGAAAATGCGCAAGGTAAGACTGAAAGGAACAAAAAAATGAAAGTTGGAGACAAAGTACAGTTAAGGCGCAGGATCTCCCAGAAGGGAGGTAAAACCAGACTCGCCACGGAAAAAGTCACGATTCTTGGAATCTATCCGCACCATGTGCAGGTCAGAAACCAGAAAGGGATTGTGAGGAGCTATATAAACTGGGAGTGGCAGCAGTTGACCAGTAAAGAAGGAATGGAAGGCGTGGAATCATGGCGCAGGAAGGGGTAACAATGGATAGATTGACAGAATGGATTGGCGAAGGAGAAGACCGACACGCTATACCAAGAATGGATTTGAGAAAAAACGGACACCAGGCGTGCTGTAATAAGCTGGCAGAATATGAGGATTTAGAAGAGACTGGAATGATCTCGAAATGGATTCCGGTGAAATGGCATGTGATATTGGATGCCGAACGGGAAGAGGAAGGAATCCCGGATGATATAGTCTATTATCTGGACTGCCCGATGCCGGAAGATGGTGAAGAAATAATAGTAACAGACGGAAAAAGGGTATGGACCGATGAGAACTGCATAGATATCGTAGGGCATTGCTTGGAAAGTGGAAACGATTGGAAAGATATAAAAGCATGGATACCACTTCCAAAACCATACAAGAAAGGTGGCAACAATGACTGAAAAAGAAGTATGTCTGATTTGCGAAAACTACTCTGAAGACACAAAATGTGATCAGCATGATAGATGTAAGCTCATGGCGGTGTTAAAAGAGAATCGGGCACTAAAGAAAAAAGTAAGCCAGTTGAAACGCCAATTGGATGAATCAGAACTGAAACGATCATACATGGTAAATCCAAATGCAATTGGATACCGTAATGATATGGGGTGGTAAAGGATATGGAAAACAGAGAATTAAAAGAATATCTTGCAGAATTTGCCGATGGTACACAGGTGAGTGTTATTATAGCGAATCCCAAAAAAAGAAAAGTGTATATTCCGGAAGAGATTTTTATGATAAAAGATGAAAAAATAGGGAAACCGGTGCTTTGCATCCAGATCGCAGAAGAAAGAGAGATGGAGGAGGATGAAATAAAAGCAGCTGAAGAAGATGAAAAGAGGGAAAAGTAAGAGATTAAATTTCCGAAACTTTTATTTTTCAATTTCCAAAAGAAGAGGAGGCTGAAGATGAATAATCAACAAGCAATAGATAGATTAGTGAAACATCTTGAATGGGGCTGGACTGAGGAAACAGTAGAAGCCATTGAAATGGGGATACATGCACTAAAAGAAACACAGTGGATTCCATGCAGTGAGAAGATGCCGGAGGATAATACAGATGTAATTGTATGCTTTTACAGCGGAACAGTAACAGAGATGAGATATTGGGGAAATGGAATCTTTCAAGGAATCTATGAACACACGGCAAAAACAATTGTTGCCTGGATGCCGTTGCCGGAACAGTATAAGGAGAAAACAGAATGACAAATAGGGAATACATGATAAATCTATTGCTGGACGGTTTGGAATCACGCTTTAACCGAGTAAGCATTGATGATGGTGGTGCAAGCGAAGAAGCTATGATTTATTACAACCTAAATTGTCCATATTATGCAGGCGATAAAAGAGCATATTGCCGAAAAGAAGGTAGTCTAGTACCAAGTAGAGAGGTATGCGTAGATTGTAAAGCACATTGGCTTGAACAGGAAGTTGATGAATAAAAACAAGACGAAAAGAGGGAAAGGTAATGCTAAAACCAACAGTAAAAGCCAGTGAGTTCAAGAAGTTCGGATTCAAAAAATGTAAAGGTATTCCAAAGAAGTCAGAGTGTTATTATCTCTGCATCGCAAGAGGATGTAAGATGCTGTTTGTCAGTGATTTATATTTTGGTGTAAATGATTGGGATAAAAACGATCCAAGAATACATAAGGATGCGAACTGCCGATACAGGGATAATAGAACAGCGTTGGATATAATCTATGAGTTGATTAAGGCAGATATGTTGAAAAGTGAATGGGAGTGAGAACTGATGGAAAAATTAAAGCCTTGTCCGTTTTGCGGTTGCAGAGACAGGAGAGTAGGAATCCGTAGGATGGGCAGTAATGGATATAGAGTTTGCTGTTCAAGGTGCGGAAGTCTCGGACCTCATGTGTCAGTGAAGGAATGGAACGGACAGAAGGAAATAGCACAGAAAAAAGCAATAGAAAAATGGAATGAAAGGATGTGAAATAAATGAGACTAATTGATGTGGACAACATTACAAGCGGTGAAATTGCAAAGTATCTGGGAAGAGGATACGAGTTTTGTGCTCCTGATATTGAAGATATGCTGAGAGAACAGCCGACAGCATTTGACGTGGAGAATGTTGTCTCTAACTTAGAGCAGCTAAAGCTTGATGGAGCTTGTGAGTACTGCGGATATTGCGAATGTCTCAATGAGTGCTGGGATGGAGATATGAGTGAAGAGCACGCTATAAATATGGCAATTGAAATAGTGAAGCGAGGTGGACTGGATGAAAGTTAAGATCGAAGACTTCTTACTGGCAATGGGAGATTATTGCAGAGAGCATAGTCCTGAAGAGTGCACTTCTTGCAAAATGAGTGTAGATCATGAAGATCCGGGCGATGGTACAGTTTTTTATGGATGCGCTATGCTTGGATGTGAGTATCCAAAATATGCCAAGATGGTGAAAAAAGAAATCTTGAAGTACATGAAAGAAAGGAAGAAGGAGAAATGAATAGAGAGATTCTTTTTAGAGCGAAGAAAGCAGACGGCGGAGAATGGGTTGAGGGATATGTGGTTCAAAGATATGGTGCATGGTTCATGTATGATATCAAAAATGCGGATACGTGCAGACAGAATAGCTATCTCGTTGATTCGGATACAATCTGCCAGTACACTGGACTCACGGATAAGAATGGAAAGAAGATCTGGGAGAATGATATCCTTATGTGCCATGATAATCCGGTTGATCTTGTAAAAGCAGTATTCGGAGAGTTTAACGTCATAGAAGTGGAAAGCGAAGAAGTAATAGACAGTGTAATTGGATGGCACTACGAAACGATTCCGACGGATGCTCTGAGCAAATGCGAACCGTTTTGCTATTCAATGCCATTAACGGAAGATTATGTAAAAAGGTGTAAGATGAAGGTTATCGGGAATATTTGGGATAAATCGGAGGATGCAAAACCGAAGGAAACCGATAATAGTATTTATCATGATTTCATGAAGAAAGGAAGAGAATAATGAGTAACGGATGGATTCCAACAACAGAAAGACTCCCAGATCAACGGGAATTTATCGAGGCTTATGTCCGGGATGCATATGCAGCGGAGTTTCTGGTCACGATCGAGGGAGCTAATAAGGCAACAACGCTGTATTATTCCCAGACAGGTGTCTGATTCGATGAACAGGGAGAACCGTATAAGGTTGTGGCGTGGATGCCGCGTCCGGAAAGGTATAAAGGATAATGGAAGATAAATATACAAAGATACTTGTATGGATAATTACGACAGTTGCAGTAATTATTGGAATGAAATGGACGGGATCGGCGTGGTGCTTATGGGCGCTGTTCATTCCGGCAATGATAGAGTAGCAGAGAAGGTGATGAAACATTGTATAAAAACCAGGAAGGATATTGTGATCCAACAGCAGGCAAAGCCATCCAAGATGCAAGCCGCATCCCACATCATGTAAAGGAAGCACATAAAGGAAGCACATAAAGCATTAAAGGATATAGCAAGTCTGCTTGGATTCGAGGTCTTAGTATTAAGAGATAGGAAGACAGGGAGGGTATACCGATGGAAACAGTGAAAGAAGAGAATGAGAAGAAAAAGGAATACCTGAAACAGTACGGCAAAGCATTACACCAGGAGAAGCGGATCGAGGAAGAGTTGGAACGCCTGAAGCTGGATAGGATGCTTCCGGGAGCACTGGCAGCAGATGGGCTACCAAAAAGCAGCAGCCTTTCTGATCTGTCGGATTATATGGCAGAAGTAGACGAACAGGAACGGAAACTGGTGGAACAGAGGAAGAAAAGAGTCAGGATCCGGACTGAGATCAGGGAAAGAATTGAGCAGATGGAAGATGAGACAGAGAAAGATGTACTGACTTACTGCTACATAGATCTTATGAGGTGGAAGGATATCTGCAGAAAGACAGGATATGAGTGGGCACAAGTACACCGGAAACATTCAGAAGCACTAAAAAACTTCAAGATGATATAGAATGATACACTTGGTCTGTGGTATAGTGTATTCAGGTAAAGAGATGAACAGGGCAGCAGTCGAAAGATTGTTGCCTTTTTCTTTGCTCTGAATTCCGGAAAGAGGTTTGGCGGTTTACTCTGGAAAGAATTTATTCATACATCAGTACATTTGTTTGTTGCAATTACTTTTTTAGAACTCCTTATTACAGATACAGAAACCGTCAGAGGAAAAGATATGAAGGAACAACGGAACCCAAGAAGCGCCAACGGGAATCTGAGAAGAAAACACCGGGCGAGGTTTAAAGCAATAGGTGGAGAATGCGGGATATGTAAAGGCAGGCTTGGGCCCATACATTACAATGAACCAAGCGATAGCAAACATCCGTTGTCTTTTGTTATAGATGAAATCAAACCGGTGTCAAGGTGGCGTGAGTTTGGATATAACTCACGTGAAGCAGCGGCACAGGACTGGAACAACCTGCAACCGGCGCATTACTGTTGCAACGCAGCGAAAAGCAATAAAACGTTGAATGAAATGCAGAGGAGCCAGCAAAAGCCCAAAATGAACGTTACAGATGGGGAATGGTGAGAACTGCAAACAGAGGGTGGGGAGGGTACCCCGCCACGCGGCGGCGGCGACCACCGCTGTCCAGCGCCGATTTACACACAGGGAATTTCTTGAAAGGTGAATTTTGATGGGAAGAGCAAAAAAAATGGCAACAGTAACAAGCGAGGGAAGCCGCTTGGAACGCTTGGAAAATTTGGCACTGATTCTCGCAAAACAGATTGATATATGCGCGAAAGATGCTGTTGATGGTCCAAAGACAATGCCACAGCTCTCCAGGCAATACAGAGAAACAATCAAAGAAATTGAAGAAATAAAAGGAATGGAGAAAGACGATGACGAAATCGGAGAAATCCTGTCGGCACGAAAAGCTGATGGGAAGCCAGACACCGTCCGATAGAATTGTTCCGGATTACGCTTATACGGATGGCCCCGATGCGGTAAAAGTGCTTGCGGTCGGGAAATTGATTGTGGATCCGTGGCAGAGTGAAGTGTTGAATGATTGGATGGGGCGTACAGAGGATGATGTTTGGTCAGCGCCGACATGTGGCTTATCTGTTCCAAGACAGAACGGGAAAACACTGGATACTTCCGGGCGGATTGCATCCGGAATGATTCTGTATGCAGAATGGGTTATATACACAGCTCATCTGCAGAAAACTGCAACAGAAACCTTTATGGAATTGCGCGGCTTGTTTGAAAGCAGAGGACTCCGTAAGTATGTAAAAGAAATTAAGGCGGCACTCGGAAGAGAACAGATTATTCTAAAAAATGGTGGAAGAGTAGTATTTGTTGCCAGAACAAGGAATGGTGGTCGAGGACTGCATGGCGACTGTCTTGTGTTTGATGAAGCACAGGAATTGACAAGCGAGCAGCAGGCATCTTTTTTGCCGGCAATATCAGCGTCAAGGAATCCACAAACGATTTATCTTGGAACACCACCGGATGAAAATTGTACCGGCACAGTATTCCGGAAGATAAGAAAACGGGCAACGGAAGGTGAGAGCAAATCCACAGCCTGGACAGAATATTCTGTGAAAGAGATTGGAGATGTTACTGATCGTCAGAGATGGGCGGATTGCAATCCGGCACTGGGGCGAAGAATGACAGAAACAACCATAGCTGCAGAGTGCGAACAGATGGATGCGGACACGTTTGCAAGAGAGCGTCTCGGCTGGTGGTCGCCAATCAACAATGATCAGGACTATGCAATTGATAAGAAGAAATGGGAAGAATGTGCTTCGGAAAAAGAAAAACCGGAAGGGAAAACTGCTTACGGTGTAAAGTTTTCGCTTGACGGTTCGGCGGTAGCATTATGCGGAGCTGTCTGTCCAGAGGTAGGGGAAGCGAGAATTTCACTGATCGAGCTTAAAACAACGGACAGAGGAATCCAGTGGCTTGCGGACTGGCTGAATCAGAGATACAAGATGGCAAGCTGTGTGGTGATCGATGGAAGAAATGGAGTTGACTTCCTGATAGAGAAGATAACACCGGTGTGGAAATATAAGCAGTCAATTGTCCGACCGGCAGCAAAAGAAGTGATAGCAGCGGCGAGTCAGCTATCACAGGAAATCAATGAACAGACTGTAACATGGTATAAATACCAAGAAATACTGAATGAATCAGCAATTACGTCTGTAAAAAGACCGATTTCCGGTGGCTGGGGATTTGGTGGAGAAAACTCAATCCCGATTGAAGCAGCAGCACTTGCACTTTGGGGATGCAGAACATCGAAACGAAATCCGAACAGAAAGATGAGGATAGGATAATGGAGTTAAATTTTGGAAGAGTAGAAGGATTACCACCGGAAGAACAACAGTGGCTTCAGGAATTGAAATACATATATGATTATCACAGAAGTGCAAATAGAAAAAAGCGCCGTTATTATAGCGGGAAAATCACACTGAATGAAGTTAATCTTGGGATTGCATTGCCAGCAGGTCTTGGAAAACTTGAGATTGGATGTGCCTGGGGAGCAAAAACCGTTGATGTACTTGCTGGAAGATCGATGTTTGATGGGTTTGTTACAGAAAATGGAACGAAGTCAGAAGATATGGATCAGATTATGAAAAGGAATCATTTGATAGCGGAATACAATAAAGCGGTCAAAGAAGAACTGAAATACGGTTGTGCATTTGCGGCGGTATCCGGAGAGGAAGATGATGCAAGAGTACGTTTTTACTCACCGCATTGCGCCGCAGCTTCGTGGAATGCACACGAAGGACGCATCCGATATGGATTTGCCTTTGAAGATGCGCGAAGAGACGAGTCGGATGTTACATGGTCTCCGGAACATGTAAATTTCTATACAGACACAGATATCTGGGAGTTGGATCGGATTGGAGGTACATGGTACGCTACGCAGAATCCCCATGATTTCGGAGAGCCCCTTATGGTGGCTTTGATCTGGGACGCAACAAACGATAAACCATTTGGTCAGTCAAGGCTAAAAGAGCCGGTCCGCAGACTAATCCAGGGATATGTAAGAACAGTCGCAAATGCAACGATTGGACTGGAATTTGCCACTTCTCCACAGAAATATCTGCTCGGGGTGTCAGATGAACAATATGATATGCTGATTGATAATAAATTCAAACAGTATGTTGGAAGTATTCTCTACAGTACCAATAATCCGGAGACTGGGGAAAAGCCGAATTTCGGGCAACTTTCGCAGGGAAATATTGAACCACATGTTCAGATGCTCCGGATGCTTGCTACACAGTATTCAGCGGCAACGGGATTGGCGGTTACGGATGTTGGTGTGATAAATGATGCAAATCCGACTTCCAGTGAAGCAATTATTGCACAGTCACAGACCTTGATCCTTATGGCAGAACAGTTGAATAAATCAAATGGTGATGCATTGTATCGGATTGGACGGATGGCACTTGCAATTGAACTTGGAACGATTCCGGATGAGCTTCCGGAAGAAACACATGAGCTGATTGCACATTTTAAGAATCCGGCAATGCCAAGCGTGGCATCTACTACAGATGCAGCACTCAAAATTGCGACAGCGCGACAAGGATTTGCACAGACAGATATTTTCCTTGAAATGATTGGTTTTGATCAGGCGGATATCCGGCGAATCAGAGCGCAGGAACAGAGAGCAAAAGGAGATACTATCTTGACGGAGGAATTTGGAAATGCAGATAACGGAGAAGGCGTGGGTGGAATACATAACGAAGATGTCACAGATTAGCCAGAAAGCAGCGGATCTGATGCAGTCCTGGGTTCAAAAGAATGGACTGGAAAATGATAAAGCACTTTTGGACTACGCCTATGCACTGGCACAACACTATGGACAGGCTATCGGTGCATTATCGTGTCAGATGTATGAAGCGACAGCAGCGGCACAGGGAGTAATAGTCCCTACGGCAGAAGTAGCAGATCTCCCGGACTATGGGGAAGTGGCAAAAGCAGTAAAAGGAACAAAAAAGCAGTCTCCGAACAATATTCCTGGAACGCTTGCAAGGCTTGTAAAACAGGTAGGTGCAGATACGACACTGAAAAATGCAGAGCGTGACGGGGCGCAGTTTGCCTGGGTACCACATGGAGATACCTGTGCTTTCTGCATTACGCTTGCATCAAGAGGATGGCAGTATATGTCAAAAAAGGCGTTACGGAACGGACATGCTGAACACATTCATGCACATTGTGATTGTGAGTATGCGGTCCGGTTTGATGGAAAAAGCACGGTTGCAGGATATGATCCGGATAAGTATCTGGAGGAGTATCAGGCAGCAGGCGGTGACATCAATGCCATGCGCCGGATGAGATACAAAGAGAATAAAGAGGCTATTAATGCGAGGAAGAGAGAACTGTATGCAGAACAGGCTTACCGAAAGGTTAAAAGAGGAAAAGCAGAAGAAATTTCATTGACCAGAGGTGGCAAAGAAGTGACGATTTCGGTTAGAAAAGTGGAAAGCTATGATACATCTATGTATATATCAGATCAAGCACAGATAAAGCCAAAAGCATTGAATGCAATTAATCAGAACACAGAAAAGGCTTTGAAAGAATATGGTGTTCCAAGCGAACGGAAGCCAACAATTGTGATTCTGGCAGATGATGAACTGAAAAATGCCCTTGGTTTGTATGATCCGTGTACAAATACAGTATATTATAGTCAGTCAATAGCAAAGCAGGAAATACAGAAATTAGCTGGTGGAAAAGATGCTGTTGAAAGGCATGAAATGTGGCATATGAAACAGGCAGAAGAATTCCGAAAAGCGGGTTGGGAGATTACCAAAGAAAACCGTAGTGAATATCTGAAAGAACTGTGCAAAAAGGCAAAGAAAAATCTTGACGCATTAGGAATTGCGCAGGATAATGTAAGTGAAATAAGCGATTATGCATATCAACAATATCAATTAGGACGATATGATGAAACGGAAGCAGAATATATGTTGATTTATAACAGGAGATAGAGAGAATGAAACTCATAAAGTATCCGGATGAGATAGAAAAGTTAATGAAAGTATACGAACCGTATGTCAATCATATTCATGATGGGAAAATTGAAAACGTGCCGGAAGAGGTTAGTGAAGCGTTTGAAAAAGTAAAAGCCTGGGCTTGGGAGCAAGAACAGTAACAGAGGGAAAAGAACCGGCAGGTTTTATGAAAATACGAATTCCGGATGGAGAGATTGTAGAGCATGAAAATACAAGCATGTTTGCAGCACCACACGTGAGGCGAGAATTGAAAAGGATTGCAAAGATGGATAATCCACCAAAAGAAAAAACGGTAATATGGTATTAAAAGCCACTGATCGGAAACGGTTGGTGGTATTTTTATACTCATTTTTAAGAAAGGATAGGGTAAACGGTATGAAAAAATTATTTATCAGTCAGCCAATGAGAGGAAAGTCTGATGAAGATATTCTGACAGAGCGTAAGAAAGCAATCGAGAGTGCAGAGAAGGCGATTGGCGAGCCAGTAGAAGTGATTGATTCATTCTTCCAGGAAGCACCGGTAGATGCAAAGCCGCTGTGATTCCTTGGAAAATCTCTGGAGCTTTTAGCAGGTGCAGATATCGCATATTTTGCGAAAGGATGGCAAGATGCAAGAGGATGTAGAATCGAGCACACTTGTGCTGTTGAGTATAACATTGATCGAATCGAACCGTAGGAAGGCGGTGATCCAGATAGCTCCCTTTAAGGCGCAGGGTTACGCGTCTTATTTTTATGGCAACACGTGCCTTAAACGTGGCAACTAAAAACACTCAAATCAGGAGGGAAACAAGATGGCAGATGACAAAACATTCACTCAGGCAGAAATGGATTCAATCATAGAGGGACGCCTTGCGAGAGAAAGACAGAAATATGCAGATTATGATGACCTGAAAGAAAAGGCAAGTAAGTACGATGAGTACCAGGCGCAGAATAAAACGGAACTTCAGAAGGAAAAAGAAAAGTCCGATGCTCTTCAGGCAAGATTAAGCGCACTTGAAAAGAAAGACACTGTGAGACAGGTGAGAGAAAAAACAGCAAAAGACACTGGTGTACCGGTAGAATTACTGACAGGGGAAGATGAGGAAACCTGTAAAAAACAGGCAGAAGCGATTATGAAATTTGCGAAGCCAAAGAGTTATCCGGGAACTAAGGGAAACAGGAAAAAGACAACAGAGTATAACACAACGGATGATGCAATGAGAGAATTTGCACATCAGATTTTTGGTAAAGGAGAATAAAGAATATGGCAGCACTCATTAGTTCAGATTTTGAAATTCCGGCAGAGATTTCGCAGGGGATTTTTGAAAAAGCACAGAAAGGATCTACTCTGGCGCAGTTATCCGGAGCAAGACCGCAGAAATTTGGAAAGCAGCAGGTGTGGGTACTTACATCGCCACCGAAAGCAGAACTCGTAGGAGAGGCAGGGCAGAAATCGCCAACCCCAACTGCATATGCTTCTAAAACAGTAAATCCGTTCAAACTGCAGGTTACCATGAGATTTTCGCAGGAAGTACAGTGGGCAGACGAAGATGTACAGATCGGCGTACTGCAGGATCTGGCGTCAAATGCGTCAATCGCACTGGGAAGAGCATTGGATCTTGTTGGAATTCACAAAATCAATCCGCTTACAGGAATGGTATCAAGCCTTGTAAAAGAAGGGCTGGTTGACACGAAACAGAGTGCGCAGCTTGCAGGCACAAAGTATGATGAAGCAATCGAGGCGGCAGCAGGAATGATCATCTCATCTGGCTATGTACCGAGTGGTATTGCAATGGATCCAACACTTTCCTTTGGTCTTTCCACTATGAGGGATGCGGATGGAAGAAAGATTTATCCGGAAATTGGATTCGGACAGAATCTTACAAATTTTTCTGGAATGACTGCGGCAGTATCTGATACGGTTTCGGCAAAAAATGAAATCACACCGGATACGAAGTTACTTGGAATCGTAGGACAGTTTGATGCGTTTAGATGGGGAGTACAGAGATCCATTGGCGCTCACTTGATCGAATACGGTGATCCGGATGGACTTGGAGATCTGCAGAGACAGAATCAGATCGCAATTCGTGCAGAAATTGTATATGGAATTGGAATCATGGATCAGGCAGCATTTACAAAGATCGTGAAGGCGGAAGAGTAATATGAAATATTTATACAAACAAACTGGAATAGTAGTGGAGTCTGACAATGTGTTAGACTCCACAATGTTTAAGCCGATTATTGAAGAAAAAATCGAGGATTTGATCGAGGATAGCGAAACAGAAACAGGAGTTGCAGAAGCTGAAAATACAGAAGAACCTGTGGAAGAACTCAAAGAACCGACAGAAGACTCAGAGCTTCCAGATATAGAAGAACCAGTCGAAGCAAAGAAAGAGGCATCAGCTAAGAACACCAGAAAGAGAACACAAACAGCGAAAAAGTAGGTGATACAATGGCATACGCATCAATTGAAGATGTTTGGAAACGAAAAGGAACAGATATTTCGGATACAGATTATGTAACGGCACTCTTGGAGGATGCAGCGATCATCATTGATGCATATAACCGCAATGCTACAGACGAGGCAAAGAAATTAGTGTCATGTAATATGGTTATCCGGACACTCGGAAGCAGAGAGGAAGGTGTACCTATTGGAACGACACAGACAACTACGACAGCAATGGTATATTCGCAGACCTGGACAAATGCAAATGGAAGTGGCGAATTGTATCTGACTAAATTGGATAAGAAAATTCTTGGTGTCGGGAATCGAATTGGCTATTTTAATCCATATTCGGATTTGAGGCAGGAGGAAGAGGCTAATGATTAAAGGAATACCGGTGAAGCTTTACGAACGGACCACAAGCGGGACAGATACATTCGGACATCCGATATATACAGAGGCACCTGTGACCGTGGAAGACGTGTTGGTTGCTCCAGCATCGACAACAGAAGTGCTGGATATGCTTAATATTACTGGGAAAAAAGCAGTCTACAATATCGCGATTCCAAAAGGAGATACGCACGACTGGCAAGACTGCAGAGTGGATTTTTTTGGTGCGTCATGGCGTGTAATTGGCTTCCCTCAACAGGGAATTGAAGAAAATATTCCAGGA
>SKEO01002477.1_pt1 | contig 12733 bp, 10 predicted proteins | sample 4826801 | NCBI WGS metagenome assembly SKEO01 (sample SAMN11008807, study PRJNA524170) | human gut metagenome | biome: Human fecal sample; material: Feces; isolation source: fecal sample from pouch patient p3 | host: Homo sapiens | place: Israel: Tel-Aviv | collected 2016-02-25 | reverse complement strand
CATTCCATCATGCATCAGTTTGCAACCGGAAGGCCTGATCAGAATGATCTTACAGTGCTCTCTGACTTTGTACGGAAAATCAAGGAAAAAGATAATAATTCCATAAAATCTGACCACTTGCCGGTACGTGTTCCGGGTAACAGACCTTACCGCGAATACGGTACGATTCCGCTTATCCCTGGTGCTTCACATACCTGTGGTTCCTGTGGATTGTGCGCAGCGAAATGCCCGTCAGGAGCAATTCCATCTGACAATCCTAAGCAGACTGATAAGGACAAATGTATTTCCTGTATGCGCTGTATCAGCGTCTGTCCAACGCATTCCCGCAAGCTGAATCCACTAATGCTGGCTGCTGCTTCCCAGAAGTTAAAAAAAGCTTGTTCCGGGCGAAAAGAAAATGAACTGTTTTTATAAATAAGACTATAAAAACACCCGCTATTTTCATCCTTCTCAAGATAAAATAACGGGTGTTTATAAGTGTTTGCACTATGCAACTACTTCTATCAGTGTCTTGTCACCAAATTGAATTTTCCTATTCGTTATTCTTCATCCTCCAGCTTCACGCACGGCAGGTTCCATCTATAATGCGCTGCTCCGATACGAATCACAAGCACAACTACTGTTCCGATCACAAGCGCCGGAATCTGTCCCCAGCTTCTATATGCCAGTACACAGCAGATTGCCCCCGCAATTGACGCACAGGCATACACATGCTTTACAAAGATATACGGTGGAACTCCTGCCATCACATCTCGGAGAAGTCCTCCTCCAACACCGGTCAGTACTCCAAGGAAACTTAAGAAAAACATATTATCATGATATCCTGCTGTCCATCCTGTGGATACTCCGACTGCTGTAAAGATTCCAAGTCCGACCGAATCCATCAGGAACATTAGTCCTGCATAGAGTGCCTGGTATTTGCTATGCACCAGTCTCTTATTAATAGAAAGTAAGAGAAATGGCGCTAATGCAGAAATCACTGCCACTTCTACATAAATCGGCTTCACAAATGCGCTCGGTGTCTTCCCCAAAATCACATCACGCATCATTCCCCCTCCTACCGCGGTCACCACACCAAGCACCAACACACCGAAAATATCCATCTTTCGGCGGATACCCACCATGGCTCCCGATATTGAAAATGCGATTGTTCCGATCAACTCGATGAACAAAACGATCAATGTCTGTAAATCCATATTGTTTCTTCCCCATTTCTATACCGATATTTCGATTAATATCAGTAGTTTCTGTTTGAAATTTTATCATAAAGGATTTACATTTTCAATAATGTTACACACGTTTTGATTCCTTTTAAATTTCGTCACTTTTCTTCTAAATAAATATCCTGTCCCACACATTTCCGCCATTTTTACAACAATTCTCTGAATATTCTCGTTATACAACCTTAATTTTTTCATTTATCATACTTTTTTCAACCTCTAAAACCTCAATTTTTCACCCTACAATTCTCCCTGCTTTTCCTTTCCCCTTGACACCGGGTGCTATAGTGTAACTGTAGCAAAGAAAAATAACACTTAACAAAACCTACTTATTATTTTGACAAGTTGAAGGCTGCTAAGCGAATTCAGTAATTTGGAGGAAAAGATAAATGAATACTTTAAAAGCTGAAAAAAGAGACATGTCAATCAAAGCAAAAAAATTAAGACGCGAAGGATTTGTAACAGGAAACCTGTTTGGTCGTGAACTGGAAGATTCTATTCCACTGAAATTTGATAAAGCTGAAATAGAAAAACTTCTGAAAGTTGAAAACAAAGGTGGCCAGGTTATGCTAGAAGTTGCCGGTAAGACTTATGACGCTCTGATCAAGGAAGTTGATTACAATCCTTTGAAAGGTTATGTAGATGAAATAGATTTTCAGGCACTGGTAAGCACTGAGAAGGTTCACTCTGTAGCAGAGATTCACCTTGTAAACCTCGAGAAACTGTCTTCAGGAGTACCACAGCAGATGCTTCAGGAGATTTCCTTCAAGGCTCTTCCTGCCGCATTGGTAGAGAAAGTCGAAGTTGATGTTGGACCTCTGAAAATCGGGGACACAATTCGTGTTGCTGATCTTCCAATTGCCAAAGACAAAGATGTTGATCTTATGACAGATCTTGATGCAACAGTAGTTACTATCACAGAAGTACACGTAAAAGCTTCTGATCTTACTTCAGATGAAGAGGAAGAAGAAGCCGCAGAATAATTTTAACTTAACAAGCTACAGGCGCAGAGCTTCATAATTGATTCCCTGCGCCTGTTTTTTTGCCTACATTTTTAAATATTTTTCATTTTTTCCAATTCTTTTTTCAAGTTATCTACTTCTTCTCTTGCCTGCTTTTCTCGATGTTCTGCCTGTTTTGCTCGGCTTTCTGCTTCGTCCGCTTTTCTCACTGCTTCGTCCGCTTTTCTTTTTGCTTCTACAACCTCTTCTTCCATCTCATCAATCATTAATTTTACTGTATTTCGGTCTAATATTGCCAGTTCTTTTGAAAACATCTCCATCATCCTTTCCATATTCAGACAGATGGTATAGACTTCCTCATAAATCTCCTGAAAATCTGCATTCTGATTCAATAACTTAATAATCATATCCGGATCATCCTGACTAAGAAATACGAGCCATTCTTCCAGTCTGTTCTCTATTTTTCTGTCTTCATTTTGAATGATGTCACCAAAAATGTCAAGGCAAATAAACGTATATTCCTGCAGTAAATTCATTTCCACTCCTGTATCACTCTTCTGCTCAAAATGGTGAATATATATTTCCTTTGAAAACTTAGAAAAATCCGAATTACTCTTTTCAAACAAAACAATGGTATATACTTTTTGGATTTTTCTATATATGAATCCTTGTCCGAGCTCTGCTCTGACTCTCTTATACTGTCGTAATAATAAATCTGACGAATAGCATGCGCTTCTTTGTCCAGGAAATAAATACCCAATTTTTTGAACCTCAACATTCGCTATACTTCCATCTTCAAACTGAACAACAATATCCATGATCAGCAATGAACTTTCCGCTGCAATTTGTGCAGATTCATTTGGCAATACTTTTAATATTTTTACTTTTTCCCCAAGAATTTCTGATAGAAAATCGTTTAATCGTTCAGGTCTTGTGTCCGGATTCATAACTGCTTTAAAATAAGTGTCATACAATAATTTTACTCCTTTTACACCTGTACAAATGTCAAGATATTCCTGTTGATATTTCCCTTCCCATTCACAAAATGTTTTCCATAGCTTCGTATTTTCACGAAGTTCACTCAATACCTCTCCTTGCGTACGTATCATCGGAAAATAATTTTGTAATTTATTCTTCATAGGCACATCCTCACTTTTTTCCTTTTTGTTTTTCTTTTTATTTTTTGAATCGGTGCTTTGAAATAAGCAATTGATTGTTTTTTATTCTGAATTCAGATACTCCATAGATTGAAGTAGTTCTAGAATACATTGGCTCTACTTAATTTTCAATGTGTTTATTGTTCATAACTCAACTTTTTTGTTTATAAAAATGTGAATATCTCTTATTGTACCTACAATATCTACAATAATGCGCACCAGTTATCCCCCTTTTTGAAGAACACCTGGAAAATGACGAAGAGAGCCAGAACTTTTACTGCTCCGCTCTCTTCGCCATTTATTATTTTGCATTCATCTTTGTGAACTTTTACATCGCTATCTTTCCTTGTTTCTTCCACTTCCGTGTCACATAGATATAATACGGGATCAGTGGAATCAATGCAGAGATCCATGCTGCCGGATCTGACAGACACACTCCTGCAAAGCTTGTTTTTCCTGCCACAAGAACTACAATTGCAGATCTCGCCGCAAGTTCAAACACTCCTCCGAGCATCGGCACAAGTCCATATCCAAGTCCTTGCAGGGTATTCCTATATAGGAAGATACTTCCCAGGAATGGATAACACCAGAATACTGTATGGAAATACAGCACTGATACTTCAATAACTTTCGTCTCTGATGGGCTGATAAAAAGGTAGGTCAGATATTTACTAAAGAAAAATACCAGTATCATCGCAATTACGCTGTAAGCCAGAATCATAATCTGTGTACAGCGCACACCTTGTCGTACACGGTCTACTTTTCCAGCTCCCCAGTTCTGTCCCACATAAGTTGCAATCGTTGCACCGAAAGCAACGAATACTGTGCAGATTACATTCTGAATCTTTGCTGCCGCAGAGAAACCTGCCATATAATCTTCCCCGTAAACATTTACAGCACCCTGTACAATAATTGTTCCGATCGCTGTAATAGAAAACTGTAATGCCATCGGAACTCCAAGAGCCATCAATTTTCCGCAAGCTGGAAGAGAAAATCTGAAATTCTCTTTTTTAAGATGCAGAATAGGGAACTTCTTCACGATATATATAAAGCAGAGTACTGCTGAGATTCCCTGTGCGATAACGGTCGCATAGGCACATCCTTCTACACCCATGCCGCCATAAATAATGAACGCCACATCAAGTCCTACATTGATTACTGCTGAAATAATCAAAAAATACAATGGGGATTTCGAATCACCCAGTGCACGCAGAAATGCAGCCAGCGCATTATACGCTGCCGTTACAATCAGACCCGCATAAATAATTCCCATATATGCCTTTACGTCCGGCATAATGCTATCCTTATAATTCATCAAACGTAAGATTGGCTCATTTGCAATTCCAAGACCAATCGTCATAAGCACAGCCCAGCCAGCAGAAAGGTAAATAGACATCGCCACATAATGCCGCATCCTCTCATATTCTTTCGCGCCAAACCACTGTGACACCAAAATAGCAAATCCACTACTCAAACCGTTCAGCCAGCCTGTCACAAAGAACATCAAGGATCCCGTACTTCCAATTGCAGCCAGTGCTCTTACACCAAGAAACTGTCCTGCTATGATTGAATCAGCAATGTTGTAAAACTGCTGAAATATATTTCCCAAAAACATTGGTATCATAAACTGCATGATCAGGCGGGCCGGACTTCCGGTCGTCATGTCATGAATCGTTGTGTTTTTCATTGTTGCATTGTCACTCATACTGTCATTATTTCCTCCAATTCATTACATCCATCACCGATTTTTGTCGGTTATTCATTCTTTTCTGCACCTTCAAGTCTCGCACCTTCCATCATGGCCAGAACAAACTCTTTCATCTCCTGCGCATCCCAGATCTCCGGAACCGGATAAACCGGATTCGCCTCTTTCTGTGCCCATTTTACAATCTGGTTCACGTCTTCTTCCCGGATCATATCCGGATATTTCGGAATTCCAAGTTTCTCTTTTAACTCTTCCATCCACTGGAGAAATGTTTCGGCACGAACTTCGGCTGAGATCATACCGTCCGGTGTATCTACTTCCATCGCACAGATATCACACAAATCCGCAAGCTTATCATACACAGAAGATCCATAGGCACGCATCACATGCGGAAGCAGAATTGCTATCACAAGCCCGTGAGGCACTCCATAGAGCCCGCTGAGCGCATGGCCAATTGCATGAACATAACCCACACTCCCTCTTGTAAATGCGCGTCCCGCATGAAATGCAGCCTCCTGCATATCCTGTCTCGCTTGCAGATTTGTCCCGTCTTCATATGCTGTCAGAAGACTTTCATGAATCAATCGTACTGCCTTACTACACATCAGACGCTCAAAATCACTGTTATATGTATCATTCGTGTATGCTTCCACTGCATGACACAGCGCATCCATTCCTGTCTGTGCTGTTACCTGTGGTGGCAGTCCTACTGTAAGGCGCGGATCAAGTACTGCAAAGCGTGGCATCAATTGCAAATCATTGATTGATGCTTTATGATGTGTCTGAACCTCGGTGATCACCGCTGCAATCGTTGCCTCAGACCCGCTGCCTGAAGTTGTAGGCACGGCAAAGATTACAGGAATCGGACGTAGCACACGGAAAAGTCCCTGTAAGTTCCGAACTGCTTTCTTCGGTCTCGCAACTCTGGCTCCGATCCCTTTTGCACAATCCATCACACTTCCGCCACCGAATGCGATCATGCAGTCACACTTTTCTCCAAGAAATATTCCTACTCCATTTTCAACTTCTTCATCCGTAGGATTCTGAGAAATGCCATCAAAGATAACATATTTCAACTTCTTCTCTTTCATCTCTTCCAGCAGTTCATTAAGAAGCCCCCTCGCACGGATCTTCGGTCCTGTTACAATTAATACTTTATGAAATCCTCTATCTCGAACCGCCTCTGGCAGCTTCTTCACTGCTCCTGATCCACTGAGCATTTTCGGTGAACACCACGGAAGTGCAGCCATCAAAAGCTTCGCCCCCGCCTGATATACTCTGCAATATTTTTTCATTAAAACTGATTTCACATTTGCTTTCATCTCACACCTGCCATTTTCATGAATACTGTGATTTGTATTTTGCCACACTCCTGCTTTGAAATCAATCAATTCTTTCTATATTAAGGAAATTTTTTTAATGTTCCTTTTCACTTGTATATAATAATGCCTAAAAATCTGTCTGATTTTCCTTATTTTCTTTTTTTGTGAAAAATGACAAATGATTTTCGATAAATTTTTCCATTATTTTTGCTATTTTTTTATTTTTTCTATGTAAAATCCTAGCAATATCGCACAAAAAAGAGTATACTAAAGAAGTAGTATTATGAAAGAGAGGGCTTTTTATGAAACACGATAATATGTTGGCTATGATCTTAGCCGGAGGTCGAGGCACCCGCCTCCATGATTTGACAAAAAAAGTGGCTAAACCAGCCGTTTCATATGGCGGAAAATACCGCATTATTGATTTCCCACTTAGTAACTGCGCAAACAGCGGAATTGACGTTGTAGGTGTTCTGACACAGTACGAATCCGTACTTCTGAACAGCTATGCTGCAGCTGGAAGAAGATGGGGACTTGATGCGAAGGACAGTGGAGTTTATGTACTCCCACCACGTGAGAAAGCTGATGCGAACCTTGATGTATACAGAGGAACCGCTGATGCTATTTCCCAGAATATTGACTTTATAGATACATATTCCCCAGACTATCTGCTGATCCTCTCTGGAGACCACATCTATAAGATGAATTATGACAAGATGCTTGAATATCACAAGCAGAACAATGCAGATGCAACGATTGCCGTTATCGAAGTTCCTATGAAGGAAGCAAGCCGTTTTGGTATTATGAATACAGATGAAACAGGACATATCGTTGAATTTGAAGAAAAGCCTGAACATCCAAAGAGCAACCTCGCTTCCATGGGTATTTATATCTTCAACTGGAAACTTCTTCGCAAGATGCTTCTTGCAGATATGAAGAACGCAGATTCCAGCCATGATTTTGGTAAAGATATCATTCCTACTATGCTGAACGACGGCAAGAGCCTATATGCATACAAGTTCAAAGGATATTGGAAAGATGTTGGAACAATTGATTCCCTTTGGGAAGCTAATATGGACCTTCTTGATAAGAACAATAAGCTTGATCTGAATGACCCAAGCTGGAAGATTTATACAGAAGATGCAACAGCACTTCCACAATATGTCGGAGCTGATGCAGTTGTAGAAAGAGCCTTCATCACACAGGGATGTGTAATTGATGGGGAAGTTAAGAATTCTGTACTGTTCACTGGTGCGAAAGTTGCCGCCGGTGCAAAAGTCATTGATAGTGTCCTCATGCCGGGTGCTGAGGTTGCAGAAGGTGCCGTTGTTACACGCGCCCTTGTTGCCGATGGCATTAAGATTGGAAAGAACGCTGTTGTCGGAGACGCTGCCAGCGAAAATATTGAGCTCGTTGCAAAACGAGTAAAGGGGGACGAATAAGATGAGTAAAGCTTTTGGAATTATCAACTTCGCAGGAACCAACGTACAGGTAAATGACATGCAGGCATACCGTCCAATCGGAGCCTTCTCTTTCCTTGGAAGATATCGTGTAATCGACTTCCCGATTTCTAATATGAGTAACAGTGGAATTGATGTAATGCAGGTTTATGTTCGTAGAAAACCTCGTTCTCTCGTAGAACACATCGGAACAGGACGCCATTACAATATCAACTCCAAACGTGGTAAACTGGCTACTCTCTTTCAGGAGAGCAACATTGATAACGGTATTTACAACACAGATATTGCAGCTTACATGGAAAACCTTGACTGCTTTGATGAGATCAACTCTGAGTATGTTGTAATCGCGCCTAGCTACATGGTTTACACAGCTGATTACAGTGCTTTCCTCAAAACACACATTGACTCCGGTGCTGACATCACTCTGATGTATCATTCTGTTGACAATGCGAAGGATCATTTCCCGAACTGTCAGACACTGAACATCAACAAACAGAAGGGTGTTCTCTCCATGGAGCCAAACCTTGGAAATGCAAAGAACAGAAATATCTTCATGGATACTTATGTAATGAAGAAAGACTTGTTCCTTGACCTGATTCAGAAAGCACACAAGCTTTCCTCTATGTACACACTGGCTGATATTGTAAACGAATCTTGTGAAGAACTTGATGTTCGTGCATATTCCCACCGCGGATACTTCGCAACGATTTCAGACTTCAACAGCTATTATGAGGCAAACCTGGATCTGATCGATCTGAAGAAAGCAACAGATCTGTTCCATGATAACTGGCCGATTTATACACGTACAAATGACTCTTGCCCGACACAGTATTTCGAAGGCAGCAAGGTTACATCCTCTGTTGTTTCCAACGGATGTCTGATCGAAGGAACTGTTGAGAACTGTGTTATCGGACGTGGATGTACAATCAAAGAAGGTGCCGTTCTTAAGAATTGTGTCGTCGGTGCAGACGTTGTTATCGGAAAAGGCGTTCACGCTGAGAATCTCGTAATCGACAAACATGCTCGTTTAATCCGTGGAAAACGTATTATCGCATCTCCTGATAAACCGGGATATATCAAGCGTGGTGACAAACTGTAAGTTTAAAATCATTTTTTACAGAATCTTATAGGAAAATAATTTTCCCATAAATATGTGTCGTTAATACATATACATAAAAACCGGAAAGTAAAAGATAAATTTAAATTCTTTTACTTTCCGGTTTTTCAGTTTATACTCAAATTTGATTTACATTTTTATTTGCGTCATCTTTTACTTACGGTTCTTTTTGTAAATAATTGCAAGTCCTTTCAGAAGCAGATCATCGTCCAGGATAATCTCTCTTCTACAATGAGGAACAATCTTCTTCGCCAGTCCGCCTGTCGCGATCACAGTTGCCTCTCCGCCAAGCTGCTCCTGCAGACGATCAATAATTCCATCCATTGCGGCAGCGCTACTGTAGATCAGACCACTCTTCATACACTCTGTAGTATTCTTTCCAATCATATGCTCCGGTGCTTCAATACTGATTCCGCCAAGCTGAGATGCATGAGCTGTCAGAGAATCAAGAGAGACTCCAATTCCCGGATAAATCATACCTCCGATGTAATTCTTGTTCTTATCAATCACAGAAACCGTATTCGCCGTACCAAGATCAAAGATCAGAAGCGGTACCGGATACTCTGCAATTCCTGCCACCGCATTCACCACCAGGTCACTTCCCAGCTGCGCCGGGTTATCCATCCGGATATTCAATCCGGTCTTGATTCCTGCTCCTACAACAAGAACATTCTTCTTCAGGATCTTCTCTACCGCCAGCTTCACGATGGTTGTAATCTGCGGCACGACAGAAGAAATGATTCCGCCTTCTATTTCATCTCTATGAATATGATAAATATCAAGTACATTCTTAATATCGATTGCATACTCTAACTCTGTCTTTGTGCGAACTGTTGACAGACGTTCTACAAAAAGAGTTTTGTCTCCATCAATACAGCCCAGCACAATGTTTGTGTTTCCAATATCTATTGTCAGTATCATCTTCTAATTTTCCCCTCTCCTCACCAGAATCTGATCAAGGATCCGATCCGCCGTCTCCTCCTTTGTCAGCTTTCCAAGCTCTTTTTCAAAGTCTTCTGTGATCACTGTGACCACATTCGTATTTCCGCCAAACCCGGCGCCTTCCATTTTCAGACTGTTCGCCACAATCATATCCAGGTTCTTTTTCTTCAGCTTCTTTCTGGAATTTTCGAGCATATTTTCTGTTTCCATAGAAAATCCACAGAGGAACTGACCTTCCGTTTTATGAGTGCCAAGATATGCCAGAATATCATCTGTGCGTTCCATCTCAAGTGCCAGATCATCGTCCTTTTTCTTCACTTTCTCATCACTGACATAGCGAGGTCTATAATCCGCAACTGCTGCCGCCTTGATAATAATATCCTGTTCTTCGGCCCGTCCTGTCACCTCTTCAAACATTTCTCTCGCCGTTGTGATTGGAACAACATTTACAAACTGTGGCTTCTCAATAGAAGTCGGTCCTGTAACAAGTGTAACATCCGCTCCACGCTGCATACATACCTTTGCAATCGCATATCCCATCTTTCCTGTAGAATGATTTGTAATATAACGGACAGGATCAATGGACTCCTGTGTAGGACCTGCTGTAACCAGAACACGCAGTCCTTTCATATCCTTTTCTCTTGCGATCTCCCGCAAAATATATTCAAGCAAAAGCTCCGGTTCCGGCATTTTCCCTGCTCCTGTATCTCCACAGGCAAGATAACCAACCGCCGGGCTGATCACTTCATAATCATAATGCTCCAGTACCTTCAGGTTATCCTGAACGATTGGATTCTCAAACATATTCGTATTCATCGCCGGAGCAACGATCTTCTTACATTTGCACGCCATGATCGTTGTTGTCAGCATGTCATCCGCAATGCCATGAGCAATCTTCCCAATCACATTCGCACTTGCCGGTGCCAACATAACTACGTCCGCTTTCTTCGCTAATGATACGTGTTCTACACTATATTGAAAATTCCGGTCAAATGTATCTACAAGACACTTATTTCCTGTCAGTGTCTCAAATGTGATCGGATTAATAAAATTTGTCGCATTTTCTGTCATAAGCACATGCACATCTGCATGCAATTTCTTCAGCGCACTTGCAAGTGACGCAATTTTATATGCTGCAATACTTCCTGTCACTCCAAGAAGTACAGTTTTTCCCTTTAACATGAGTACATTTTTCCTTTCTGTTAAACTCTTTTTTTAGTTTAGCACAACAAATATTCTTAGAAAAGTCCTTTACCGTTATGTTTTTCACAAAATACCGTATAATTTTGTATTTTATCCACATTCTATATAAAGAAACCCACATTCTTTTCTTATAACTGATACACGTATTTCATCTTTGATACTATTTTGTAACAAATAACGCACCATAAAAAGGAGGATCTCATCATGGATGAACAAACACGAAAACTATATGAAGAATGCAACATCGGATGTCAGATGGCAATCGAAAGTATGCAGCAAATCAAAGATTTCACCCAAGATACAACCTTATTCCAATTAATTGAAAAATACATTGATCGTCATTCTCGATTAGGCGGTAATGCAAAAGACCACCTGATTGATTCGGGAAATGAAGTTAAAACTCCGGGAATGATGGCTTCCGCATTTTCCTGGTTCAGCACAGAACTTAAACTGAATCTGAATGATGATAACTCCAAAATTGCAAAACTTCTGATTGATGGATGCAGCATGGGAATTAAAACACTCGGAGAACGTGCCAATACATTGAACAGGGCTGACAAATCTGCCGATGCGCTGGCAAGAAAAATTATCAAAACAGAAGAAGAAATGATACGAGAATTAGAATCATTTTTATAAAATTTGCTTTCTCTTATCTGTAATGTTAGTATAGTGATATTAAGTTATTAACATTACAGATAAGGAGCATTCTATGCTGAAATCATATATTGCATTTGACCTGGAGACAACCGGGCTAAGTCCTCAGGAACATGAAATTATAGAGATTGGTGCCCTCAAAGTCCGGGAAGGAAAGGTCGTTGACCGTTTTATGGAATTCGTCCATCCAGACAAACCGATCACACCGATGATCACCAACATCACACATATCACAAATGATATGGTTGCAGGAGCAAGATCCTGCCCGGAAGTCATCCACGATTTTCTCTCCTTTTGTGAAGATGATGTGCTGATCGGACATAACGTCATGTTTGACTATAGCTTTGTAAAATGCAGTGCTGTCAGAGAGGGGCTTACATTTGAAAAAATGGGGATCGATACTTTAAAAATTGCCCGCAAAGTACATAAAGACTTTGAGTCTAAAAGTCTCGGTGCATTATGCGACTATTATCATATTGAGAATCCTGCTGCTCACCGCGCATACTATGATGCACTCGCAACCGCAAAGCTTTATCAGACACTGGCACACTATTTTGAGCCACAGGATTCGAAAGTGTTCCAGCCTCTTCAACTTCAATATAAAATTAAAAAAGTGCAGCCTGCCACACCAAAGCAGATTGCACTCTTAGAACGTCTGACGGAACAGAAAGAACTGATACCTGACTGGGATACAGCTACGCTGACAAGAAGCGAAGCCTCCCGGATCATTGACAGACTTTTGAAATCTTAATCTTCCTGAAGTCTCTGTACCATTGCCCAGATCGCCTTTGCTGAATTGAAGTTCACCGGCATCATCTCAGAGGCTTCAATGCTGATATCAAATGCATCCTCCAGCTCTGATACAAGTGTGATGATCGCGAAAGAATCAAGAAGCTGATCATCGATCAGAGCTGTCTCGTTCTCATAGTCAATACTATCATCAATCTCATTTAAAATCTCTAATAATTCTTCCATTTTTTCTTCCTCTTTT
>SKEO01002475.1_pt1 | contig 12743 bp, 12 predicted proteins | sample 4826801 | NCBI WGS metagenome assembly SKEO01 (sample SAMN11008807, study PRJNA524170) | human gut metagenome | biome: Human fecal sample; material: Feces; isolation source: fecal sample from pouch patient p3 | host: Homo sapiens | place: Israel: Tel-Aviv | collected 2016-02-25 | reverse complement strand
GTGCACGCACGATGCGGTAAATCGCCGGGTCGCGCAGGTTCATGTTCGGACTTGCCATGTCAATCTTGGCACGCAGCGTCTTGGAGCCGTCGGCAAACTTGCCGTCGCGCATGTCCTGAAACAGCTGGAGGTTTTCCTCAACCGAACGGTCGCGGTACGGGCTCGGCTTGCCCGGCTCGGTCAGAGAGCCGCGGTACTCGCGCATTTCCTCCTGTGTCAGATCGTCAACATACGCCTTGCCGTCCTTGATCAGCTGTACCGCGCAGTTAAAGCAGGTTTCAAAGTAGTCCGAGCCGTAGTACACACCGCCGCTCGGCTCCTCGCCGGTCAGCCACTTGATGTCCTCCCAGATGGAGTCTACATACTCGGTATCCTCCTTGACCGGGTTGGTGTCGTCATAGCGCAGATTGAACAGGCCGTTGTATTTTTTCGCGATAGACCAGTTGATGAAGATGGCCTTTGCCGAGCCGATGTGCAGATAACCGTTCGGCTCCGGCGGAAAGCGGGTGTGGATGCGCTCGGAAAGACCGTTTTTAATATCCTCGTCGATGATTTCTGTGAGGAAGTTGTTTACATTCTCTAACATTTATTATTCTCCCTTGGAATTGAGAATTGAAAATGGAAAATTGAAAATTGCGGTATCGCGCTGCGCGCGATGATTTAATTCCGCCCTTTGGGCGGCTCCTTCATTCTCCATTATCCATTTTACATTTTCCATTATTCAAAGCGCATCTGCGCACTTAGACAGGCGTTCCAGAACCTTATCCTTACCCAAAATACCCATTACGGTCTGGAGGTCCGGTGCGTTCTGGCGGCCCGCCACTGCTACGCGGACAACCATGGACACATCACCGACGGCGCCCTTATAGGCGGACGGGTCAGCCTTATACGCCTTGGTATCGGCTGCATAGCCGTGTGCAGAAGCAATCTGCTTCATCTTGTCGAAGAAGCCGTCCGGCGTATCGTTCTCGTCGAACATGCCTGCAAAATCGCTCAGAATTGCCTTGGCGTCCTCGGCGGAAACGCGCTCCGGCATGGTGTAATCCGGCTGGAACAGCTCATCGAACATGAAGTCCATGTAGCCCTTGGCATCCGACCACAGCGCAAGATCCTTGCGCGGCTTTTTGCCGCCGCGGCCGATGGCGAGGTACGCCTTGGAGAATGCCGGGTCGCGGGTCAGCAGTGCGTTAAACTCCTTGTCGTTGACAGCAGACCACTCGGCAACGTAATCGTATACCTGCTCTGCCGTCATGCGCGAAATAACGTTCTTGGAAACGTCGCGCAGCTTTTCGATATCAAACAGCGCACCCGAGCCACTCATCTTCTTGGTGGTGAACTGGAAATCGTTCATCGGCAGATCGGGATTTGCGCGGCGCCACTCCTCGAAGTTGGAGTTGAGGAGCGTCATCAGGTACTCGAGAACCGCCGGTACCGGATAGCCCTCCTGCGCGTAGAACGTCAGCGCGAGCTCCGGGTCCTTGCGCTTGGACAGCTTGCGCTTGCCGCCGGTCTCCGGGTCGATCTTCATCAGCTGGGCGGTGTGTGCGTACTTCGGCGCCTTCCAGCCCATCGCGCGGAACAGCTGCAGGTGTACCGGCAGGGTTGCCAGCCACTCCTCGCCGCGGACAACGACAGTCGTGCCCATCAGGTGGTCGTCCACAACATGCGCGAAATGGTAGGTCGGAATGCCATCGGACTTGAGGATAACCACGTCCTGATCGTTCTCGGTGACTTCCATCTTGCCCTTTACGAGATCCTCGTGGCGGATCTTGTGCTCAATGCTGCCCTCCGAGCGGAAACGAACAACATACGGCGTGCCCTTGGCAAGCTCTGCCTTGATGTCCTCCATCGGACGGTCGCGCCATACGGCGTACTTGCCGTAGTAGCCGAAGTTTTCCTTGTTCTTCTCCTGCTGCTCGTGCGCAGTGGAGAGCTCCTCCTCGGTGCAGAAGCACGGGTACGCCATGCCGCGCTGCACGAGGGACTTGACGAAGGTCTGGTAGATCTCGGCACGCTGGCTCTGGCGGTACGGACCGTAGATGCCGGTCTCGCCGTCAGTCGTTGCACCCTCGTCGAACGGCAGGCCGAACGACTTGAACGCGTCGATGATCATCTGCACGCCGCCCTCTACCTCACGCTTGCGGTCGGTGTCCTCAATACGCAGATAAAATACGCCCTTGGACTGGTGCGCCAGGCGCTCATCCACCAGTGCGCCGTACAGGTTGCCGAGGTGCATGAAGCCGGTCGGGCTTGGGCCCATACGGGTTACCTTTGCGCCCTCGGGCAGCTCGCGCTTGGGATAGCGAGCCTCCATCTCCTCCGGCGTGGTATTGATATGCGGAAACAGCAGTTCCGCCAAACGGTTGTAATCCATTTATCTCTCACTCCAACTCGTTAGACTGCGCGGAGACGCGATTTGTGCGCTCCACGAGTGTTTTTCCCATAATAGTATTATTTTAGCACAATGCAGCCTTATACGCAAGACATAAAGCCGGTTTTAATCGCTTGTTTTGCCGCTTGCGAAGCGAACGGAAATTGCGCTAACGCCGCGCGGGCGCACAAGAGGACAGACACCTGCGGTTTCCGCCCTCTTGTGAATCTCCCCTTTCCCTTAGATAGCCTGGCGCAGATTGCCGACATGTGACCGCTGCGAAATAGGGGAACGGCAGAGGATTTTTTCTTCCGTGTTTTTCTCGACTTATTCGCAGTGTCAGATACATTACTGCTACACATATCAGAGGGTCTCCGCAGGCGCGACACAAGGTGAATTGCCCGAAGGGCAAGAGAAGGTCCCCTGGGGGATAGCAGTGTCGCGCAACCCGTTGGCACGTTGTAACGCACAGCACCTGCGAATTTAGGCGTTTGGTACAATTTATCCTCGCAGGCCCTGTCTATCATAAAGCGCTAACAAATTGTGCGGCACTGTTATGCCGCACCCTGCGTAGAGCAGCCGATATGTGTAGCAGTAAGCTATCTGTGAACTGCGAAAAGGCGGAGAAAGACACGCTGTGGTAACCCGACTGCCGTTCCCCTTTTCGCAGCGGTCACATATAGGAAATCTGCGCCAGGCTATCTAAGGGAAAGGTAGGAGTTCAAAGAGGAAGGGAAACCGCAGGTGTCCCTTCCTTTTTGCCCCAGCGGCGGGCGCCGCAACGTTCCCGCCGTCCGCAGACGGCGAATCCCCCTGCTAAGGTTCAGCGAAAAAACTGCCGCCCGGACAGGGCGTATTGCTGACGCAACTCGTGTGCCCCAGTGAATCGGTGCAGAAAAACAAAGGAAACGGCACAGCTTACGCCATGCCGTTTCTGTTTTACGGATTCTCCGCCGGAGCATTCGTCCCATTCGCCGTATTCGGCTGCTTCGCCGCATTATTGTTATCTCCGGTCACGGCGTCTGCGCCATCGCGGATGGCGTTGCCAGCATCGTCCACCGCGTCTCCGACGGCATTGCCTGCATCGTCCACGCCTTCGCGGACGTCATCACCGACGGTATTCGTGTTGGTGTCGCGCCGCTCATCAACAGCGTTGTTGGTGCCATTGCCGTTGTCTGTGCCGTTATCCTTGCTGTTGCTGCCGCAGCCGCAGACGAACAGCATCGTCAGCGCCGCCAGCAGGGCGATCAGCTTTTTCATAGCAGTCCCTCCTAATCTGTTTTCGTTAGTATGAGGCTGCTTTTTCAAATTTATGCACCGAAATCAATTTTTTTGAGGTGATGTAACACGACCGAGCAGGTCAGTCCCGTCACCAGTCCGAGCGGCACGCTCATCACGAGCAGGAACGGCAGATATGCAATCACGGCCCAGTTTTTCAGCCAGATCACAGCCGCTGCCATCTGCCCGATATTATGCGCCGCAGCGCCGCCTACGCTCACGCCGAACAGCGAGCAGAATCTGCCTTCGGCTTTGAGCAGGATCCCCATCACGATGAGCGACAGCAGACCGCCGAACAGCGAGAACAGGAACGCCGACACGCTGCCCATCAGCAGCGAGGAAATGGCAACACGCGTTACCACGATGGCGAATGCGTCTCTCGCGCTCAGCCGCGTGAGCGCAAACAGCGTCACCACATTCGCCAGCCCTAATTTGACGCCGGGCACGGGCACGATGGCATCCAGTGGGAACATGCGCTCGACCAGTGAGAGCACGACGGCCACCGCCGCCAGCATGCCGCAGAGCGTCAATCGTTTTGCATTTTTCATGTGCTGCACCCCTTACGATACCACAGCGTCGATGCCGCTGTCATTCACGCCGACCAGCTTGAGCACCACGCGGTGCGGCAGACAGACCGCCGCCTGTCCGGCATGGGTAAGTATACCGGTTCGCACGCACACCTGATCCCGACAGTCCGCGTCCGCTATTTTCGCCGTTTTGCCCGAGAGCACAATCGTGTTGCCGTCCAGCTTGATCGTGCGGTCGGTCGCGTCGGTCAGCTGTACCCGCTCGATGAGCGTATCGTTCTGCCAGACCTCAGCGTACAGCTTGTCGCCGGAGCTGTGAAACGTCAGCGCTGCCGCCAGCGCGCCTGCCATCACCAGAACCACGCCGATGATGATAAAATCACCGAATTTCAGCTTGTTCAGCATAGGGTAAATCCTTTTTCCGCACCGAGGAACTCGAACGATACATAGCCGCCCAACGCGCTCGTGGTGTATACCTGCTTGTCCGCCGTGATGAACACCGCCGCAATCTCGTTCTCCTCGCAGAATTTCATGCCCTTATCCAGACCCATGACGAACAGCGCCGTTGTCAGCGCATCCGCCTTGGTCGAGCAGGGATCAATGACGGTCACGCCGCGCAGGCCGCTGTCCGCCGGATACCCTGTTGCGGGGTCAAAAATGTGGTGGTAGCGTTTGCCGTCCTTTTCAAAAAATCGCTCGTAATCACCCGAGGTAACAACCGAGCCGTCACGCAGCGATACCACCGCAATCGAGTCCGTGTTGTCGTCCGGATCGGCAATGCCGATGTTCCAGTTGTCCGTGCCGCTGTCTGCGGTTTTGCCGCCGTACATCTCAATATTGCCGCTCAGCCGCGCCAGAACGTGCCACTGGTCCGAGGTATCGCTCTCCGCCATTTCGTGCACGATGTCGCCTGCGTAGCCCTTGCCGATACCGCCCAGATCGACCTGTGCGCCGTTCAGCAGCTGCACCTGATTGTTGCCGAGCAGCTTGACGTTCTGATAGCCGACATGCGTCAGCGCTTCATCAATCTCGCTCTGCGCGGGCACACGCGCGTTGTCCGTGCCGATGCCCCAGAGGTCGGTCAGCGGCGCCATCGTCGGGTCAAACGCACCGTTTGTCATCTCGGCGTACTCGAGCGCTTTCTCAAGCGCGGTGTAGGTGTCATCGCTCACCTCGGTCGGCTGACCGTTCGCGTGGTTCAGCTTGTAGAGATCGCCCGCCTGCTGCGTGCGCGAGAGCGCCGCGTCCAGCTGATTGACGCGCTGCTCGATCTTGACAGCCATGTCCTCTGCCGCGCTTTCGCTCTTTTCACTTGACACATCGACCGACATGTAGGTGTCCATCGCAAAAAAGTCCTCGGTGGTAGTGTAAAGCTGTGCACTGCTGCCGCTTGAGCCGCAGCCGGACAGCGCAAGCAGCAGCATCGCCGCTGCAAGATAGCGTTTCATAGCATTGCTCCTTTGTTTATACAATACGAAATCACTGTACATTATACCGCACGTTCCCGCAGTGCGCAAGTATCATATAAGACAAAAAACAGCACCGAACCGTAAAGTTCGATGCTGTTTGTGACTTATGCAGCCAAAGGATTAAAGGCCAAGCTCCTTCTGGAGAGCCTCGATCATTTCCTTGTACTCCTCGTCCTTCAGGATAACCGGCTCCGGATTGGTGATGGCAAAGCTGCCGCCGAACTCAAAGCCGCCCTCGTACTTCGGTACGATGTGGAAATGCAGGTGCGGATTGCTGTCGCCGAACGAACCGAGGTTGATCTTGGTGCAGCCCCACAGCTTCTTGATAGCGCCGGAAGCAGCAGCCAGATCTGCACAGTAATCGTTGCGCTCCTGCTCGTCGCACTCGCACAGCTCCTTCTTATGGCTCTTGAGCGCCAGTGCACAGCGGCCCTTGTGTGCCTGATCCTTGAACAGGTACAGGGTACCTGCCTTCATGTCGCCAACCTTAAACATGATTGCTTCGCGGCCCTCATGGTGCTCATCACAGTAAAAACAGCCCATTGTTATGATCTCCTTCATGTATGAATTCTCCGGCAGGTCACACCCTGCCGTAATCTATCTTTATTATACAACGGCCCGACCGGGATTTCCACTGTTTTTTATATTGCGTACAAATTCGTATCCCACGCCGGAACATAAGGATGGTGACGCAGATACAGCCGGTAGCTCGGCTGCAGCGCATGGATGAGCAGCGGCAGCTGAAAGAAATCCTCACTGCGGTGATAGGCAGCAATGTTCAGCTTGGGTGCGTACTGCCGAATGGTTTTCTCGGCGCCGGCGATGGCTTCACGCTCTGCGCCCTCCACGTCCATTTTGAGATAGGTGCACGGGCGGCCGGACAGCACGCTGTCGAGCGCACGCATCTGCGTCTCTTTGCCCTGCCCCGCTACGCGGGACTGGCGTCCTGCCTGATCGGTGAAGCATTTGACCGTGTCCTCGTTCCACGCGCCTGCCTGCACGAGCGTAACATCGCCCGTGATATTGGCACTCGCCCACTCATTCAGCTTGCGGAAGCTGCGGCGATCGGGTTCAAGTGCGGTAACGGACGCAAACTTGCCGTCCGTGTAGTGCAGCAGCTCGCGGATGGTGTCGCCGTTGTATGCGCCGAGGTCGGAGAAGTGCTCCTCTGCGGTCGGGCGCAGAAGATTATGAAACACCTCATCCTTGTCGGATTCGCTGTGACGCAGGTATTCCATTTTGCCGGACAGCTTGAAGCGCACCGTATCGAGGAAAACCTCGCGCGACAAATCATCCGCCAGAAGATCATACGCGCGCTGCATTTCGTCCTGATGCGCGCGCACGAAATCCTCATCGAACAGCGGTCCCTCGACCACCGGAACATCCGGCGCCACCACGTCATATTTGTCCTCGAGGGCATACATCAGCTGCAGCACCTCCGGCCGCTGGCTAGCGAACGCAATGACAATTACAATGTCCTCGCCAAGCTCGGCTACCGTGTCCGACAGCTTGCGCACGCAGAACCCGTGGAACAGGTTGCCGCGGGCAAATTCGTCGCTCGCGAACACCGCGGATGCGCGAATGCCCAGACGGTCAAACTGCGCGAGTATCTTGTCTGCGCCGTCGCCCATGCCGTACAGCGCGATTGGGCGCGTTTCTTCCTGCAATCGGCGCCAGACCGACTGCTCTACTGATAAAAAGTCCATAATTTCTCCCATTCTATATACAAATGACATTTATCTAACTTTTACCGCAGGGCGAGGCACTCCAGAGTAGCTTCTCTTGCCCTACGGGCAATTCACCTTCTGCCCTTGCCCCGCCGCTCCCCAATAAACCACCTGTTTTGCGGATATTATATGGGTTACGATCTGCACGGTATCCGTTGTTTCTCAATTTGTGTTTCGGTTTATACGGCGGGGTGAGGGTACCCCGCCCTACGGTAATTGTTTAATCCAATCCGCAGAATGGATATTGTGCCAACCTGATAAAACGGACGCGCAATGCGCGCCCCTACAATATTTTACATGGTACAGCATAATAAACCGACCGGAACACCGTATCTGTTTTCTCCCTACTATTATACGAAAACCGTCTGCGGATTGTAAAGCCAAAATTTTACCCCTTTCCCCGTTGCGGATTGCGCTCCCTTCATATATAATTATAGTTAGTGAATGAGAGGTGTGTGGTGTTATGTCCAAACCGAACGGTATTCTGGCAATGAATCCGGAAAAATACCGCGAAATCGACGGCGTCGTGTTCGATGAAGCCAGCTATGCGCGGCATTGCCAGCCGAAAACCGAAGAAGCACCTGCTCCCGAGACCGCACCCGAAGCAAGCGAGCCGGCACAGTCTGCCGCACCAGCACCTGTTTTCGCGGTGGACCCCTACCCGGAGGGCTGGTATCCGGCCGATGACGAACGCCCGCCGGTGCCCATCATGGGCGGCGCTGTCCCCTCGACAGCTGGTGAGGAAACCGCTGTCTCCGCATCCGGTGAAACCACCGTTATACAGACCGTTTGCGTGCCGTGCGGCTCAGGCTCCGGCTCGTATGTGACCTCGTACACCACCTCTTACCGCACCAGTTATTCCGGTTCCGGATCAGGTTCGTTCCGGTTCGGTTCCGGCTCGTGCCCGGTCGGCGGCTACGGATTGGAGCTGATCTGATGCAGGCGTTCCACTCCAACTGGACAAGACCATTTTTCATCCGCAATCCCCATATGGAATACCGAATCGAGCCGTTTGAACTGCTCACGACCGCGCTTTCCGCGCTCGAGTGGCGCAGAGAGAACGGTTCGATCCGCATGATCTGCGACACACCTGCCAAGCGTTATTATGAATCGCTCGGGCTTTGTTTTTTGTGGGATGACGGCGTGTATCCCCTGTTGGACACCATGCCCGGGGACATAAACGCCACAGCCTTCTGGGCGGCCGGCAAGCTGTACGCACTCTCCGCTGTGCCATCGCCGTGTGTGATGCTTGATACAGATTTCATCTGCTGGAAATCCATCAGCAATCTGCTCGACGGACCGGACACCGCAGCCATCCACCGCGAGGACATTATGCCGTCCATCTATCCGGATCAAACGGCATTCGCCAAAACCGAAGGCTTCCCGCTTGATTCATTTGACTGGACGGTACAGCCGTTCAATACCGCACTCGCCTATTTCGGCAATGACGAGTTCCGACGGTACTACACGGACACCGCCATCCGCTTCATGCGCTGCTCACCGGATGCCGACGACACACTTACCTACATGGTGTTCGCCGAGCAGCGGCTGCTCGCCATGTGCGCCGAGAAAAAGCACGCGCACGCGGCTGCCCTCAGTGACCTGCCTGCGCTGTTCGGCGGTGCGCAGAACGGATATTTTACCCATATCTGGGGCTTCAAGCAGCAAATGCGGGAGAATCCCAAGTTGTATGAGGATTTCTGCAGACGGTGTGCCGCAAGGCTGCAGAAGGACTTCCCAGAGGAATCCAAAACGATTGCGAAAATTGCGGAATTATCTCCGTTTTTTGCATAAAAAAAGACAGCCTGTCGGCTGTCTTTTGCTTTTTGTTTACGGAAAATGCAGCTATGTTCATTCTCCATTTTCCATTCAGAATTTACCGCTTCTCCCATGTCCCGAACTGCTGGTATGGCTGATGCTGCCGGAAAATCCGGCTCCGCCGTGACCGCCGCCGGTCGAGTTGTTATTATTGTCATTCCGCGGAATCTGCCGCCGCTTCTGCGAGGTATAACGGTAAATATCGCGGCTGAGCGTCAGATTGAGACCGCCGTTTCCCACATACTGGTTTGCGGTTGTCTGTGTACGCACGGATTTCATCTGCGAACGGAACACCATGCACACGATGAGTGCAATGACGCACGAAATGAGCAGCGACAGGCCGAATGCACCGCCGAGCGAAAACGAATCGTCCGCTGTGTCTTCCTGCGTACTGTCCGAAATCTCGACCTCATTATGCACCGGCACACCGGCTTCGCCGCCTTCGGCGACATGCTGCAGATACCACTCACAGCCGGAAACGAAGTCCGAAAAGCCGCCGTACCAGTCGTCGTTTCCGAAATTATCCAGGAAATACTGCTCCAAATCCTGCTGGACCGCATCGCTGAAAATCTCCTCGGCTTTCGCACCGTGCGCATAGGTCGCAAAATCGCGGTCATCCAGACTGATGAGCAGCGCCACGCCGTCGCCGTCCTCGCTCGCACCCAGATCAAGCTCGTTGTAGAGCTGCTCCGCCGCATCGTAAGCGCCATCGCCGTACGGTGTGTAGTCGTCAATCGTGATGATGCCGACACCGATGCTGTATTTCTCCGCGATCGCCCTGGTCTTTTCCTCGAGCGTGTCAATCTGGGTCTGCGTCAGCACCTCTTCATAGTCGAACACGCGCGGCTTGTCTGCCGATGGGTCAATGGAATCCGTGCCGCCGAGCTGTGCGGTCTGGTCAGTTTCCTCCGTCTGGGTGGTCGAGGTGTCGCTCTCATCCGTTATATCGTCCTCAACCGCAAAGGCCGGAAACAGCAGCAAAAGCACTGCCAAGAGCGCAGCCAGACGCAGTTTTCTCTTGTTTTTCATCTACGCCGCCTCCTTACAGAAAATACAGCAGCGCCGTCAGCACCGCAGTCATAGGCGCGGCAACGGCGGCAAACAGACCCCAGAACCGCTTTCTGTCCACCGGCAGGTCACCGACCATGCGTCCGGTCTGACCGTTCATCGCAAACATGTAATTCTTGCCGTTCCAGCGGGTATTCAGCATCCAGACCGGCAGCAGCGCGTAATGCACGCCGGTGCGTTTGAGGTGAATGTCCTCGCCGGTCGGCATGACCGAGGTATACGGACGGCCGTTTCGCGCGGTTCCCTGCAGCGCATCCGACAGCGACTGCCGACAGCGTTTGTCCGCGCGGCTGCTGCTCTCCTCGATGGAAACATCGAACTTATCCGCGAAAAATCCGGGCAGATAGGCGGTCGAGAACGGCTTCAGGCCGGCATAATCAAACGGCTCGATGGAATCCATATAATCATCCGGCATCTTGCGCGATGCATCCACCGGAACACGGCTGAACGGCAGCGTACCCGCGCGCTGCACCTCGTAAAAGCTGGTCTCGGTGATTTCCGTGTCTCCGTGACGGAACACGCGCGTGGTCGTTGCCATGTAATTCGCGCTGCCTTCGGCTTCGCCGTCAAACAGCCAGAACGGCACATAAATGCCGCGCAGCTCCTCGATATGGTTATTATCGCGGAACAGCTTGGGCAGCAGCAGCTTTCCCTTGTAATGCCGCTTGAGCGCGGAAACCGCATCCTCCTTGCTCAGCTTGAACGGCAGTATGTAGTCCGGCTTGAGAATGCCGCTGAACTGCTCGGGAATGACGGTCGGGTTGCCGCAGTACGGGCACGAGGTCGCCGCCGTGGTCTCCTCGCAGATCAGCTGCGCACCGCAGGACGGACAGCTGTATACGCGCATCTTGTCCGCGTCCGTGCCCCAGTCCTCATCTGCGGAGGACTGCCATTCGCCGGTGTCGCTCCCCGTCTCCGGCTGAGACGCGGCCTGCTGTTCCTTTTCGGCGTACAGCTTTTCGATCTCTGCCGGGTCAAATGACGAGCCGCAGTAGTCGCATTGCAGCCGTCCCGCGGCGCCGTCGTAGTGCAGCGGTCCCGTACAGGACGGGCATTGGTAGTTTGTTGCTTTGTCTGACATTTCTTCACCATCACTTTTTATTTTTGAAGTGAATCCGCAGGGCGGGTGCCCCTACCCCGCGATATACATTGAATCGTCTATCATTTTTACATATTCGGCTTCGCCTTACCGCACTCCGAGCAAAACTTTCCCTGATTGACCGCGCCGCACGAGCACGTCCAGGCCGTATTCTCCGGTCGGGGTTTTCCGCACTCGGAACAGAATTTGCCGGTATTGACCGTACCGCAAACGCATTTCCAGCTATTCTGCTCGGGCTTGGGCCTGCCGCAGCCCATGCAGAATTTTCCGGTGTTTCCGTTCTGTCCGCACGAGCACGTCCACTCGCCTGCCGCCTGCGCCTGCTGCTGACCCATTGCGTACAGATTCTGCACGCTGGCGCCGCCTGCCTGACCGGCCATATTCATGCCCATGAACGCCATCGCCGGACCGGCGTTCGCGTTCGCTGCCGCAGACTTCATCGCCTCGGCCTGTGCGTGCACGAGCGAGCCTGCCGCACGGGTCGGGTCGCGGTAGGCAGCCTCGCGCTGCATTTCCTTGATGGTCTTTTCGTCCTCCTCGTCTGCCTTGACCGAGTTGACGCCGAACGACACGATCTCGATGCCGCGCAGCTCACGCCACTTGGACGAAAGCTGTTCGTTGAGCGCGTCCGCAATTTCCATCGTATGCGCGGGCAGCGCCGAGTAGCGCACACCGTTTGCACCAATGCGCGCAAAGGCGGGCTGCAGCGCGGTCAACAGCTCGCTTTTGAGCTGGCTGTCCAGATTTTCCCGGCGGTATTCCTCTGCCATGTTGCCGCACACGTTGGTATAGAACAGCATGGGATTGACAATCCTGTAGCTGTACTCGCCGAAGCACCGCAGGCCAATGTCCATGTCGATGCCCGCCCGCTCATCGAGCACGCGGAACGGCACCGGAGACGCGGTTCCGTACTTGTTGCCGGTCAGCTCTTTGGTGTTGAAATAGTAGACACGCTGCGTGCGCGGCGCTTCTCCGCCGAACGTGAAGCGCTTGGCCATGTTGGCGAACATTTTACACACGCTGTCACCAAACGAACCGGCGAAAATAGTCGGCTCGGCGGACGAATCGTAGACGAACTCACCCGGCTCGAATGCGGCTTCCACGACCTTGCCCTGATCGACGATCATCATCGCCTGTCCGTCCGCCACCGCGATGACCGAGCCGCTCGTGATGATATCCTCGTCACCCTTGGTGTTGCTCGACCGCTTGGTGACCTTTTTGCGGCCCTTGACCGCGAGCACGTCCGCGTTTATCGCATCACAGTAAAAATATTCCTTCCACTGGTCAGCCAGCACACCGCCGCCCGCGCCTGCTGCTGCTTTGATAAGTCCCATTTGACATTCTCCTTTATAGTATAGAGTGCCGTTGTTTTACAATCTATATAGC
>SKEO01002467.1_pt1 | contig 12786 bp, 8 predicted proteins | sample 4826801 | NCBI WGS metagenome assembly SKEO01 (sample SAMN11008807, study PRJNA524170) | human gut metagenome | biome: Human fecal sample; material: Feces; isolation source: fecal sample from pouch patient p3 | host: Homo sapiens | place: Israel: Tel-Aviv | collected 2016-02-25 | reverse complement strand
TGTTTATTCATAACAACGCCAAGTTCAAGATTCCTGTCGTTCTTATGCTTACATTCTCAGTATCAATCATTGAATGTACAATGAATATGGATGCAACCGGTATTGGAACAACAAGCCGTACATCATATCTTCTTGATTATGATGCCGTAAAGACTGTTACAAAAACCGTATCTGATAATGACACATCCTTCTATAGAATGGATAAGCTTTTTGGAGCGCGTTCTAAAAATGATGGTGCATGGCATAATTACCGAACTGTTTCAACATTTTCATCAACATGCAATGCAGGGATGTCAAAGCTTTACAACCTTATAGGAATGGAAAATTCAACTAATGCATATGGCTGCAATGGTCTTACCGCTGTTACTGATTCTCTTTTCTCTGTAAAATACACTATTTCTAACCGACTTTTAGTTGAAAGTGATATAAGAAATTATTATACAGGCAGCGATGGTGAATTTGTGTATAAGAATAATTACACACTTCCTATTGGTTATGCGATTAACAGTTCAACAGCATATGACCTTGTTATGGCTAAGAATAACAATGGTATTGAGAACCAGAATATTCTTATTCAATCTCTTACCGGAATAAGTGATGTATTTGAATATACTACTTCATTCCCTACTGAAGCCGATTGTATTATCACACCTTCAAAGAGTGGTCATATGTACCTGTCAGTTGCGAATAAATCTGTTGATTCCGTAACTGTTACTATTAATAACACAACCACTTACACCTACAATAATATAAAGAGCAATAACCGGATTCTTGATATTGGTTATGTCCACGACACAGATACTGTCGAAGTAACTTCTGATACCGGCGGAATGAATCTTTCTGTATACACACTCGATGAAGACAAATTCATCAGGGCTTACATTAAACTCAATTCAGAAAGCTATCAGGTTGAGAAATTCTCTGATACTAAGTTTACAGGAACTCTTACTGCTTCCTCAGACAAAGCAATATTGTTCTCTATTCCATACGATGGTGGCTGGTCTGTGTATATTGATGGCAAGAAAGCTGACACTTATGCCTGGGAAAATGCATTGTTATGTGTTGACGTAAGTGCCGGAACTCACACTGTTGTATTAAAATATCGTCCTGTTAATTTAATATTAGGTTGCGTTATTACTACACTTTGCATTATTATATTGATTGGCATTTATCTTGCCAGCCGCTTTATTAAAGCAGAAAAAGTAAATATGGCACATTTTCCGTTAGTTATCAGAAAATATCTTGATGATCCGTCTCTTACTAACAAAGACATTAAGAAACTATCTGATGATAATATAGAAAGTTCTATTCTTGATGATATGGATGATTTCGAGAATCTTGAATCACCTGATATTGATGATGAACTTACTGACAGTCTTCTCTCTTCTATTGAAGATGAAGAAGATAATTTTAATGAAGAAAATACAGATATTTAATTCAAGGAGGATTTATAAATGAAATTATGGGGTGGACGATTCACCAAAGAAACTAATGAGCTTGTTAACAACTTCAACGCATCAATTTCATTTGACCAGAAGTTCTATAAGCAGGATATTGAAGGAAGTATTGCACATGCTACTATGCTCGGCAAGCAGGGAATTATTCCTGAAAGCGAAAGTGAGCAGATTGTAGAAGGTCTTAAGGGAATTCTTGCTGATATTGAATCAGGAAAGCTTGAAATCACTGATGAATACGAGGATATCCATACATTTATGGAGGCTACTCTTATTGAGAGAATCGGTGATGCCGGAAAGAGACTTCACACAGGACGAAGCAGAAATGACCAGGTTGCTCTTGATATGAGACTTTTCACAAGGCAGGAAGTTCTTAATACTGATGCTGAGCTTAAAGAGCTTATGGCTGTTATCTTAAGAATCATGAAAGAGAATACTCATACATTTATGCCTGGATTTACTCATCTTCAGAAGGCACAGCCTGTTACTGTTGCCCATCATTTCGGAGCATATTTCGAAATGTTCAAGCGCGACAGAAGCAGACTTCACGATATATATGAAAGAATGAACTACTGTCCTCTTGGTGCAGGCGCACTTGCAGGAACAACTTATCCATTAGACAGAGAACTTACTGCTTCTCTTCTCGGTTTCTACGGACCAACACTCAACAGCATGGATTCTGTTTCTGACAGAGATTACCTTATTGAATTCTTATCTGCATTATCAACTATCATGATGCATTTAAGCCGTTTCTCTGAGGAAATATGCATCTGGAATTCTAATGAATACAGATTCATAGAACTTGATGACGCTTTCAGTACAGGAAGCTCTATTATGCCTCAGAAAAAGAACCCTGATATCGCAGAGCTTGTAAGAGGTAAGACAGGCAGAGTATATGGTGCTCTTATGAGCCTCCTTACAACAATGAAGGGTATTCCTCTTGCTTACAACAAAGATATGCAGGAAGATAAAGAATTATCATTTGACGCATTTGACACAGCTAAAGGCTGCATCAGCCTTTTCAAGGGAATGATTGATACTATGAAGTTCAACAATAAGAGAATGGAAGCTTCAGCAAAGAACGGCTTCACTAATGCTACTGATGCTGCTGACTACCTTGTTAAAAAGGGAGTTCCTTTCAGAGAAGCCCACGGTATTGTCGGCCAGCTTGTTCTTATGTGCATTGAGAAAAATATTGCACTTGATGACCTTTCACTTGAAGAATACAAGGCTGTAAGCCCTGTATTTGATGAAGATATCTACGAGGCAATCAGCCTCCAGACTTGTGTAGATAAGAGACTTACTCTTGGAGCTCCTGGTCCAGAGGTTATGAATAAGGTTATTGCTATTTATGATGAGTATATGAAGGAGAATTAAGAGTATTTCGGGGTTGTACAGTCTGTGAGTTAAGAATTAGTGCCAACTTTAGGTAAGCTGACCTAGTGGCTGTAAATGCCGCCATATACAGAGTTTATAACGGTGCAGGAAATCAAACGCGCTTCGCTTGAACGAGATTTCCTGCACCGAACTTTTGTATATAGCGGCATTAACACCCACACGGTAAGCTTACATGCCGTTGTCGCTAACGCTTAACTCACAGACACTACCACCTCGAAGTACCGATTTTGTTTCATGCCATATGTCTCCAGTATTTAAAAAATGGTATGGATAATCCCATACCATATTCTAACTAACAAAGTGACCTCGCTGGTCAAATTATTCTTTCAAATGTAGTCTCGACAATCCAAAAACAATTTAAATAACTATCCATTTATATTTTAGAAAAATATACTTTTTTAAGGGTGGTCATGTCGAAGAAGTGCTTCACACCATCACAACTAAATTGTAAGCTGTCCGTGTGGGTGTTATGCCGCCATATACAAAAGTTCGGTGCTGGAAATCTCGTTCAAGCGAAGCGCGTTTGATTTCCAGCACCGTTATAAACTCTGTATATGGCGGCATTTACAGCCACTAGGACCGCTTACCTTAGTTGTGATGGTGTGAAGCACTTCTTCGACTCTCCAACCGTTAAACAACTATACTCTTATCTTAGTCCCCTTAGTATCCCTGTGTGCCGTCTTCATCTTGGCAAAGCTGATACTCTTGCCCTTATATTCCATTGTGAACTCGTCACCTTCTGTAAGCAGGAATACATCTTCTATATAATCATCCTTTGAAAGCTTGATTCCTCTTACGCCAACAGCACTCTTCTTCTTCATTGGAATGTCTGTTAATGGGAACTTTAAGAACACTCCGTTTTCTGTCTGTACAATTACATTCTGGTTGCTCTCGACAACCTCTTCTTCCTTGATTTCTCCATCAAGTGAGAACTTTGAATAAATCTCTACTCTTGCGTCTGTTGAATACATTCCGATAAGCTTATCGTCATCTGCTAATTTGGTACATGCAACTGTACGCTTTGCAACCTGGAATTCTTCGCTGTCTACAAGCTTCATCATTCCCTGTCTTGTGACAAAAAGCATTTTCTGATTCTTAAGTCGTTCAAATGGAGTAATGTACACAATTATCTCCTTAGAGCTGTCATAGTTACACAGATTATCAATCGGTGTGCCTTTATCTCTAAACTTAGTGAATGGCAGATCCTTTATCTTTAACTGGTGCAGATCTCCCGTATCAGTAAATATGCAGATTTTATCTGTGTTCATTACCGGAATGACATATTTGTTCTCATTAAATACAGCATCTTTATTTCTCTCAAATGCAGCCATATCAATGGTTCTTGCATATCCGAATCTGTCCATAATAAACATAACTTCCATCTCTGGAATCTTCTTTTCCTCAAATACAGCAGCTTCTCCGTCTTCAATTACAGTTCTTCTTGCAACACCATATTCCTTCTTAATATTAAGAAGGTCAGACTTGATAACCTTAGCCATCTCTTTTCTGCTGCCAAGTATCTTTTCATACTTCTCAATCTTCTTGACACATTCATCATATTCTTTCTGAAGATTAAGAATTTCAAGGCCAATCAGCTTGTACAGACGCATTTCTAATATTGCGCCAGCCTGTTTCTCTGTGAAATCAAGACCTGAAGCCTGCTTTTTTGACTGCTCTGACTTAAACTTGATTCCCTCAACATTACCATTAACAAGGCAGTCCTTAGCCATCTTAAGATTAGCACTGCCTCGTAATATCTCGATAATAAGGTCAATAATATCACATGCTCTTATAAGACCTTCCTTAATCTCCCTGTTAGCCTTCTCCTTTTCAAGAAGTGTTGTGTACTTTCTTGTAGCAAGCTCATACTGGAAATTAATGTGGTGTTTTATTATATCCTTAATACCTAAGGTCTCAGGTCTTCCATCAACGATAGCCAGCATATTTACGCCAAATGTATCTTCCAACTTGGTCTTCTTGTAAAGAAGATTTTCAAGGTTCTTGACATCTGCATTCTTCTTAAGTTCAAGGACAATTCTTATTCCTTCCTTAGAAGATTCATTGGAAATGTCGACAATATCGGTAGTTTTCTTAGTTTCTATAAGGCTTACTACATCAGATATAAATTTACCTATGTTAGCACCAATCATTGTATATGGAATCTCTGTAATAACAAGCTTGTCCTTCTCAGAACGGTTCTTGGCAGGCTCGAATACGACCTTGCCTCTTAACTTAATCTTACCTGTTCCAGTCTCATATATTGCACCAAGCTCGCTTTTATTAATTACAATTCCGCCTGTAGGAAAATCCGGTCCAGGGCAGAGCTGCATAAGCTCGTCTGTTGTGATATCCTCATTATCCATATATGCACATACTGCATCAACAACCTCTGAAAGATTGTGTGGAGGGATATTAGTTGTCATACCAACCGCAATACCATCTGCACCATTTACAAGCAGATTAGGTACTCTTACAGGAAGAACCTCAGGCTCTTTTTCTGTCTCATCAAAGTTAGGCACGAAATCCACAACATTTTTATCAAGGTCAGCAAGATATACGTCCTGTGTGAACTTTTTTAACTTAGCTTCTGTATATCGCATAGCGGCAGCTCCGTCACCTTCGATAGAACCGAAGTTTCCGTGTCCGTCAACAAGAGCCATACCCTTCTTAAAATCCTGTGAAAGTACAACGAGTGTCTCATATATTGAACTGTCACCATGTGGATGGTATTTACCCATTGTATCACCAACGATACGTGCAGACTTTCTGTGAGGCTTGTCGTAATTAAGCCCCAACTGGTCCATGGCATACAGCACTCTTCTCTGTACCGGCTTTAAACCATCTCTTACATCAGGAAGTGCTCTTGCTGTAATAACGCTCATGGAATAATCTATATAGGACTTCTGCATAACCTCAGAATACTCAGTCCTTATAATCTTCTCAGCCATTTTCTACTCCTTTAGCTTTTACGCATCAATCTCAGCTTCATTAGCATGCGTATATATAAATTCTCTTCTAGGTGGTACATCTGTACCCATAAGCATTGCTGTAACCTCAGTTGCAAGCCTTGCGTCCTCAATCTCAACCTGCTTTAAAATTCTTGTTTCAGGATTAAGAGTTGTCTCCCATAGCTGGTCAGGATCCATCTCTCCAAGACCTTTGTATCTCTGAAGTGTAAATGTTCCTGACGTATGCTTCTTTCTGTAATCCTCAAGTGCCTTGTCATCATATAGATATTCACCCTCGCCCTTCTTAGGAACAACCTTATAAAGAGGTGGTGTAGCAATATATACATGTCCCTGATTAATAAGCTCAGGCATGAATCTGTAGAAAAATGTAAGAAGCAGTGTATCAATATGTGCTCCATCCACATCGGCATCAGTCATGATAATAATCTTATTATATCTTAATCTGCTAATATCAAAGTCATTACCGTAGCCCTCTAAGAATCCACAGTTGAATGAATTAATCATTGTCTTAATCTCGGCATTGGCAAGTACCTTATCAATACTTGCCTTTTCAACATTAAGAATCTTACCTCTGATTGGAAGAATTGCCTGAGTTCTTCTGTTTCTTGCAGTCTTTGCTGAACCTCCAGCTGAATCTCCCTCAACAATGAACACCTCACATTCCTCCGGATTCTTGCTCTCACAGTTGGCAAGCTTTCCGTTGCTGTCTATAGAGAACTTCTGCTTTGTAAGCATATTTGTCTTAGCTTTTTCTTCTGCTTTTCGTATCTTCGCAGATTTTTCAGCACATGCAATTACAGCGTTAAGGTCGTCCAAATGTCTGTCGAAATAAAGCTGTACCTCGTCTCCTGTTACATTTGCAACAACTGTACCAGCATCCGGATTATCAAGCTTGGTCTTGGTCTGTCCCTCAAATCTTGGTGCAGGGTGCTTAACTGCAACAACTGCAGTCATACCATTTCTTACATCAAGACCTGTAAAATTCGCATCCTTATCCTTTAAGATGCCAAGTTCTCTCGCATACTGGTTGATAATCATTGTAAACTTGGTCTTAAAGCCTGTAATATGCGTTCCACCCTCCTGAGTGTATATGTTATTACAGAAGCCAAGAATATTTTCCTCAAATTCATTAACAAACTGAAATGCTACTTCAACCTCAATATCTTCCTGCTTCTTCTTAAAGTAGACGATATCGCATACTGTCTCTTTGCCATTGTTAAGGTCTTTGATATATGCCTTAAGTCCGTCAGGCTCATGGAAAGTTTCCTTATCCTCGCTGCCCTTTCTCTTATCTTCAAACTCAATTGTAAGCCCCGGATTAAGATATGCAGTCTCATGAAGCCTGCTCTTTATCGCGTCTGCTTTGAATCTAGTCTTTTCAAATATTTCTCCATCAGGAAGAAATGTAACAGTTGTACCAGTATCATTTTTTCTGCATGTACCAATCTTTTCAAGCGGCGCTGTTGCTTTTCCACGCTCGTATCTTTGCTTGTACACACCACCATCAACTCTTATCTCAACCTCAAGCCATACAGAAAGTGCATTAACTACAGATGCACCAACGCCGTGAAGTCCTCCTGATATCTTATATCCGCCATCTCCGAACTTGCCGCCTGCATGAAGTACTGTAAATACAACCTCAACCGCAGGTATTCCGGCTTTAGGATGGATTCCGATAGGAATACCTCGTCCATTATCCTTGATAGTTGCTGTTCCATCATCATTAAGAGTTACATTTATCTGTGTACAAAAACCCGCAAGATGTTCATCCACTGAATTATCCGCAATCTCATATATAAGATGATTAAGACCTTTTGTTCCGACACTTCCAATATACATACCTGGTCTCATTCTTACCGCTTCAAGACCCTCCAGTATTGATATACTGTTAGCATCATATTTATTAGCTGCCATTATTAATTACTCTCCTCTTTACTTTCCAAAATACGCATTGAAAGTATCCTCAAAGCTGCTTCCCAACGTATACGCATCCTGAATACTTAATTTCTTCCATTCGCTATTATTAAATTCCATATATATACCAGCTTCATACTTCTCAAAATCAGCATTAAACTGCTCTAACTTTCTCTTTTCAAGAATTGCAGACTTATTAACCTCAGTCTTAGCCTTATCATTATCCGATGTACATCTTATAATGTAATATCTGCCTGCTGACTCAACTATACTGCTCATCTCACCAGTAGACAGATTGAATGCTGCTTTTTCAAATGCTGCATCCATCTCGCCACGTTTCAGTTCGTACTCATATTCGCCATCCGCATTGTATTCCTTGGCAACAGCAAAGAATGAACTTCCTGAATTCACAAGATTATATGCCTTATTAATATTTTCCTCTGAATCTGATACAATATACTGGATATCAATAACTCTTGCCTCATCTGCGCTTACTTCAATATCCATGCTGGAAGTAAGGTCATCGTAGAGTTTCTGTGCTATTGCAAATTCAGTAAACATTGTATTCAGTTTATCCTTAGTTATTCCTGTACTGCTTATCTGCGATTCTGTTAATTCATTGTAAAATGCATCAACAGCCTTACCCACAGAATCTTTTTCTTCTCTTCCAAGCACAACACCGCGTTCCTTAGCCTTAACATTCATAGCCTTGACGCGCATTAACTTACTCTTAATCTGGTCCTTAATATAGCTTTCAAAATCAGCATCACCAATTTTCTCTCTCCATATATTACTGCCAAACATTTCCTCATATTCCTTCTTCACATCAGACATGAGAATATCTGCCTCGCATGTATAAGTTATCTTCTGTCCTGCTGTCTTAATAAGCTCACCGCTCTTCATTCCTGTTGTAAAATATATCAGACGTCCATTAAAGAACTTAATATATCCTGCAACCAATAAAACTACAACAAGAATAACTGCTAATATAATAAATGGTTTTTTTCTTCTTTTCATATTCTATCCTCTTTAATTATTTGTGATATGGCTCATTCTTCATAATCCTGTAAGCCCTGTATATCTGTTCCAAAAGAATAACTCTCATAAGCTGGTGTGGAAATGTCATCCTTGAAAAACTCAGCTTATAATCAGCTCTCTTAAGTACTGCATCTGCAAGTCCCAAAGAGCCTCCTATTACAAATGTTATGTTACTTGTTCCTTCTATTCCAAGTCTGTCAATCTTCTCAGAAAGTTCAACAGAATCAAGCATTTTTCCTTCTATTGCAAGTGCACATACATAAGCATCATCTTTAATGACAGAAAGGATTCTCTCCCCTTCCTTATTCTTAATCTGTTCATTGACTATATTACTTGCATTATCCGGTGTTTTCTCATCAGCCAGTTCAACTATATCCAACTTACAATATCTTGAAAGTCTCTTGGAATACTCTTCAACTGCCTGGGTATAAAACTTTTCCTTAATCTTGCCTACACATACAACATTTATACGCATCTGTACTATCCTTCCACGAAGAAATATCCGCCATTATCAAGCTTGAATACTTCTAACTGCTCAAGAAGCTCATCATTGCTTAAATCAGATACATCCATACCTTCATCATCCATAACTTCTCTTAACTCTTTAATATCCTTGCAGTATACTGCCATACAGTCCTCTAAGAATTCCTTAGCCTCCTCTAAATCATATGCAACAGGCTCATCGAAAAGCTGTTTCTGATCTCTTAGAAACACCTTCGCACACTCATCAATATGTTTATCCATAACTTAAATCTCCTTATCTTATATCCTTAAATTGCTCTCTTAATGTTCCTTCTACCCATCCTGTTACGAAACGCCCGTGTTTCTTAACATCTTCTACAGCTTTCTCCATAACATATGAATAATATACCTTATCCAACATAGCGATATCATTATAATTATCACCAAATGCCATACATTCTTCAGGTTTTAGTCCAAAATACTGCTGAACCTGCTCAATTCCTCTTCCTTTATTAACATTAGTGTCCATAAGGTCTAAGTAAAGTTCTCCCGATACAAGTACTGAAGCCTTATCACTCCATTTGTTAATAAAATGTTCTTTAGAGTTCTTAATTCCTGTCATATCACACACAGCTATCTTTAATATATCCTCGTCAATGTCTGTAAACTTATCAACTAATGTAGTATGATAATTGACCACCTTGGTCATCCTGTAATAATATTCTTCAGACTTAGGCTTAATATATGCCGTATGTTCTCCTGACACAAGCACCTCACAATTAGGCTGTTCAATTACATCCTCAATTATCTCTAACGCAAGCTTCCTATCCATCGCAGTCTTTCCAATAGTTTCACCCTTGTATTCCACAAGAGCACCATTCTCTGCAATATATGCAAGCTTATCACTGACAGCGCCAAAAAGTCTCTTAAGACTCGTTATCTGCCTGCCACTAGCTGGTGCGAATATAACGCCTTTGTCAACAAGTTTATTGATATACTGTATAGCCGATTCATCAATGCTCTGTGCTCCGTTAAGAAGCAGTGTCCCATCAAGGTCACTTGCTACGAATTTAACCATATGTTTTCTCCTTAAAATACTTTAAGCTCATGTACAAGTCTTGCAACAGGCAGACCGACAACGTTATTATAGTCGCCTTCAATCCCCTTAATGTATGCCGCGAATTTTCCCTGAATACCATATGCACCAGCCTTATCCATAGGCTCTCCTGTGCTTATGTAATCCCTGATTTCCTCATCAGTCATATCATATACCCACACATCAGTCTTTTCATAAAAACTTACATTCTTATGTGCACTGCATATAGTTACACCTGTATACACCTGATGTATCTGACCTTCTAAAGACTTAAGTATTCTGAATGCATCCTCTTCATTCTTAGGCTTGGTAAGAATCTCTCCCTTATGGTAAACAATAGTATCTGCACCTATAACAATTACAGAATCCTCTTTATCTGCATATTGCTCTAATACAGACTGTGCCTTAGCAGAAGATAATTCTCTTACATAATCTTCCGGCTCCATCTCTTTAATATTCTCATCTGCATCACTTGTAACAACAGTAAAATCAAGTCCTACCTGACTCATTAATTCTCTTCGTCTTGGTGAACCCGATGCAAGTATCAAATGTTTCATAAAACTTCCATCTCCTTGTTCTTCACTGTATTTTGTGTTCAGAGCCTACTTTGACTCATACATATTGCATTATAGCATAAAAAAACAGAGTGCTTCAATACCACTCCAATAAAAAAGGCACAACAATATATGCTGTGCCTTAATAATAATTAATAGTAAATATTATTTTTTATTATTCTTCTTGCTTATAACAATAACTGTTCCGAATATAACAACTGCTGCTACAAGAACTATAACATATACCCAGACATGATTGTTGTCACCTGTCTTTACAACTTCTTCATTAGCAGCAACTTCACCATTCTTTCTTACTCTTGAACCATCAATTGCCACTCCGTCTTTTCCTGTTACCTGTTCTTCATCTCCAGCAACTTCGCCACTCTTCTTAGTAACATCTGTGCCTGATATATCATCAGCTTTCTTAGTCGCATCCCCTGTCTTTATCGACTCTTCAGCTTTTGTTGTATCATCAGCTTTAATTACTGCATCAGCCTTTGTTGTATCACTTACTGTAGTTTCCTCAGCTGCCTTTGTTGTCTCATTTACCTTAGTTTCTTCAACTGCCTTTGTTGTCTCATTTACCTTAGTCTCTTCATCAACCTTTGTGGACTCATCAGCCTTTGTCTCAGCAGCAGTTTCCTTTGCTGTTGTACCTTCCTGCTGGCAATCAGATATGAAATGCATCTGACCATTAATATTAACGAATGTATTTGCAATTGCCCTTCCATTGCATGTTGATGTAAGTGTAACATCTGCTCTTGGAGCAACTACTATACCACATATCTCCCCCATGTTGAGCTTACCTGAAACATTAACAGCATTAAATATTACTGTATCAGATATATCAACATCTGTTAATCCGCCTGAATTCTTTCCATTAATGCTGAATCTCTTAACCTCTGCATCTCCATCTGCACCTAAAAGATTCATAATAACAAACTGACCATCAGCCTTATTAGTTATACTTAACTGACCTTCTCCATAATAAGTTGATACTTCATTGCCCTGCCAGTCTTTATAATTACTTGCATACATATTAACAACTACAATCTGCTTATCCTTAAATGATGAAAGATCAATCTTTTTCTCATCATTAGCTTTGATAACGATGTCAGCTTCTTCATCAGAAATATCTGCATATTCTTTAAAATTGTCATACACCTTATCAAGTGCTGCAGTTACGTCCATATAATCTTCAGCATAATAAACATTGATTGTATCTTTACAGTTGTTGACGTTAATGACAGCCCCTGTTCTTTTTCCGTCAGCACCTTTAATATAACACTTGTTCTCCGTCGGAACATAATCGTAATCTGTTCCTAGAACAAGATTATTAAATGCATTCCTGTCAATAAACACCTCAGCCGAACCTGTGTTATCAAAACTTCTGATATAAGTTGTTCCCACACTCATATCCAGCCAGGCACTCAGCCACTGGTCTGTTATGACAAGATTATTGGTTGCAAAACATGTCTGATTATGATTAGCGTTCTTAAATTCATCTGCAACCACACCATATGGCTTAGCTGCTCCTAACAGTTCATCAAGTACATCCTGTGTCTTAGAATATGCCCCAGCCTTTAATGAAGTTCCCGCAATCACAGAACCAGCAACCATTACTGCAACAAGAACACCACTAATAATTTTCTTCGACTTTGCACTCAAACTACTTAATCGTTTTCTTAAAAACATTACCATCCCTCCGAAATGTTTGAATCAATAGTTTTACCCCTTTAACTATATTTTCTCCCCACAAGCGTATAATAGCATTAGTACTATAGTACCGCTTCCCCCTTTGAGGGGGATTTTTTAATTCTACATAAATAAAACAACCCATGTTCCTTAATCGTTATCATTCTAGTATACGTTAAGGACATGGGTACTATTACAGATTATTC
>SKEO01002461.1_pt1 | contig 12827 bp, 10 predicted proteins | sample 4826801 | NCBI WGS metagenome assembly SKEO01 (sample SAMN11008807, study PRJNA524170) | human gut metagenome | biome: Human fecal sample; material: Feces; isolation source: fecal sample from pouch patient p3 | host: Homo sapiens | place: Israel: Tel-Aviv | collected 2016-02-25 | reverse complement strand
CCGCCCACGGCGTAGGCCTCGTTCACATCGGTGCGGCTGGCCAGATGGCTGGCGCAGCGCTGCAGAGTCGAGAACTCGATGGCGCGGCTCTTGCAGTTCAGCCGGTCGTGGATGAGGTCAGACAGATAGCGGCTGGTGCCGCTGAGAATGGCCTTGTGGCCAAAGGCGTCCAGCTGCCCGGCGGTGGAGACCAGATCGCACAGATAGGTGCCGTCGGCGGTCTTCACGCCCTCGCTGGCTGCGATGATGACATTGGGCTTGCTCTTTTGCAGCTCGTCCACCCTGGCCAGGAAGCGGTCCGCATCAAAGGGAACTTCCGGCAGCAGGATGAGGTCCGGGCCTTCGCAGTCATCACCGCCGGCCAGGCAGGCCGCACCGGCCAGCCAGCCTGCGTGGCGGCCCATGATCTCGGCCACGGTCACGCTGCGGATGTTGTAGACGGAAGAGTCCCGGATGACTTCCTTCAGGATGGTGGCAATGTACTTGGCTGCCGAGCCGTAGCCGGGGGTGTGGTCGGTCAGGCACAGGTCGTTGTCGATGGTCTTGGGCACACCGATGAACCGTACCGGGCTGCCCACCCGCGCGCCATAGCGGCTGAGCTTGGCGATGGTATCCATCGAGTCGTTGCCACCGATGTAGAACAGCGCACAGATGTCGTACTTGTCAAACAGGGTGAAAAGTTTGACGAACGGGGCGGCGTCCACATCCGGGTCAGGCAGCTTGTAGCGGCAGCTGCCCAGATAGCTGGACGGGGTGCGCTTGAGCAGCTCGATGCTCATGCGGTCGTTCAGCAGAACGTTCAGCTCCAGCATCTCTTCCTTGAGCAGGCCTTCGATGCCGTACTGCATCCCGTAGACCTTCTCAGCTCCCAGACTGATTGCGGCTTTGTAGACGCCTGCCAGACTGGAATTGATGACGGCTGTGGGGCCGCCGCTCTGGCCAATGATGACGTTTTTCGCCATGAGAACCTCCTTCTTATCCAAAAAAACTGTTACGCCCCGCAAAACGGACGGCTGCGTTCGGAAACTGTTCCGGGGGCCCTGCACTGCTCCCGGAACAAGCGCAGCCATTCGCCGCAAGTCGTACAAAAAGAATGCAGGATGTGCAAGCACTTCAATGAAAACGGCACAATTCCTGCTACTCTTCTATTGTAAACCATTTGCCTGTTGTATGCAAGACCTGATTGGTTGCACAGGCAAAAAAATTATGATACAATAATGGTCACATGGCACAAAAAACGGTGCGATCCCGGAATGCGATGCAATTTTTGAGGGATACTACCCGTAAATATAAAAAAGGCAAGGGGAACGACGATGGGAATTTCACACGAATATCATTCGGCGCATGGCCGCGCCAGGCGCAGCCGTGCAGGGACCGGGCTGCGGCTGGCAGGGGTCATTGCAGCCATTCTGCTGCTCTCGCTGGCGGTGACGGCCATTCTGGAAAACGGTTCGAAGGAGAGCGAGCAGCCGCAGCCCGCGACTTCCAGCGGCATGGCCGAGAACATTCTGGCTCCGCTGCCCATGCAGGGCGCAGCGGCCGACAGCACAGCGGGGGAGAGCGGGGAGACCGCAGCGGACTCCGGCAGTGCGGACAGCACGGCGGATACTGGTGCCGCAGCCGTGACGCTGGAGACCTTCGGCCCGGCCCGGCAGACAGCGGGCGGCTACACGGTCAAGGCGCAGGACAGCAGCACCATCCGCCAGCCCAGCTGCGGGCAGGTGGACCTGAGCTATTTTGCGGATGCAGCCTTCCTCGGTGACAGCCTGACCGTGGGCTTTTCCGATTACAACATCAACCTGGGCGGTGCGCTCATCTGCGGCTACACGGGCGTCGGCCCCGACGCCATCGTGAACCGCAGCGCTGTCAAGAGCTCCACCCGCGGCGAGGAGATTGCACTGGATGTGCTGGCTGCTGCCCACCCGAAAAAGCTCTATCTTCTGCTGGGCACCAACACCCTGACCACGCTGGGCGCGGCAGACCGCTTCCTGGCCTACTACGGCCAGATGCTGGACCTGCTGCGGCAGACGCTGGGCAATGACTGCGTCATCTACGTCCAGTCCATCCCGCCGGTGCGCCCGGCCGCTGCGGCGGAAAAGCCCGGCCTTGCGTCGGACGTCATCCGTTCGGTCAATGAGCAGCTGGCCCTGCTGGCAGCGGACAAGGGCTGCGTTTACCTCGACCTGTGGGAGACCTTCGCCGACGGCGAGGGCAACCTGAAAGAGGTGCTGGCCGCTCCGGACGGCATCCATTTCTCGGCAGGCAACGGCTACGGTGCCTGGGTCACCTATCTGCGCAACCACGCAAAGTATTCGGCTGCCAATGCCTGGACGCCGGGCAGCGCCTACGCGGCAAATTAAGCACAAAAAGGAACGGCACACCGTCTGGTATGCCGTTCCTTTTTTGCGCTTGCTTATTCGGCCCAGAACACCCGGCCATCCCGGCGGGGTGCGGGCTGCGGGGCTTCGCCGTCGATGGAACCGACGACACAGTGGCCGATGCCTTCCCACTCGCCCTCGATGCCGAGGTCTTTGAGCAGCTGCTTGTACTCCGGTCGCTCGAACTCCTCCTTGGCGCGGTGGATCCAGATACTGCCCAGACCCAGCGCGTGTGCGGCCAGCATCAGGTTGCCCATGACGAGGCTGCCGTCGTAGATGCCGGTGGGGCAGCTCTTGTCTGCCAACACGATGAGGACCGCCGGGGCACCATAGAAGGGGTCTTTGCCTTCCGGGAAGCCGCCGATCTCGCGGTTCAGGGCAGAGAGCCTGTCGCGCAGCTCCTTGTTGGTCACGGCCAGGATGATCGCGCCCTGTCGGCCTCTGCCGTTGGCGGCGTAAAGACCGGCCTCGATGATCTGCTGAAGCTCCTCCTTGCGGGGCATGTCGGGCTTGAACTGCCGGATGCTCCGGCGGGTCTCCATGGCTTGAAGGATGTCGTTCATAACAAAACCTCCCTGTTTGCGTCTTTCACGCGGCACAGCGCCGCAGTGAGATGAAGTTTTCTTTATTATACAGAGAATGGAGCCGGTTTGCAAATATAGAAAGGCAGACAAACACAAAAAACGGCACCGCAGGCCGTGGGGCTTGCGGTGCCGTTTATCTGTTTTGGAAGAAGGGGAGCGCTTACTTCAGCTTGCTCTTGGCCTTCATGCGCTGGTCGTGGTTCAGGATCTGCTTGCGGATACGCAGGTTCTCCGGGGTGACTTCCAGCAGCTCGTCGGGTGCCAGGAACTCCAGGCAGCCCTCCAGGCTCAGCTTGCTGATGGGCACCAGACGCAGAGCGTCATCGGAGCCGGAAGCACGGGTGTTGGTCAGATGCTTGGTCTTGCAGACGTTGACATCGACGTCCTCACCGGAAGCGGTGTAGCCGATGACCATGCCCTCGTAGACCTTCTCGCCAGCGCCGACCAGAAGGGTGCCGCGCTGCTGTGCATTGAACAGACCGTAGGTGACAGCCTCACCGGTCTCAAAGCTGACCAGAGAGCCGGTGGAGCGGTTGGCGATCATACCGGCCCAGACGTCGTAGCCGTCGAAGATCTGGTTCAGGATGCCCTCGCCGTGGGTATCGGTCAGGAACTGGTTGCGGTAGCCGAACAGGCCGCGGCTGGGCATCCGGAACTCCAGACGGACACGGTCGGTGCCCAGAGACTCCATCTGCTGCAGGATGGCCTTGCGGGTGCCCAGACCGGTCATGACAGCGCCCTGATACTGGGTGGGCACGTCGATGACGACATGCTCCATAGGCTCGTAGGTCTTGCCGTCGATGATCTTGGTCAGAACGTGCGGGGGAGAGACCTGCAGCTCATAACCTTCGCGGCGCATGGTCTCGATCAGGATGGACAGGTGCATCTCACCACGGCCCATGACGCGGAAGGAATCGGTGGTAGCGGAGTCCTCCACCTTCAGAGCGACGTCCTTCAGCAGTTCCTTCTGCAGACGGTCACGGATCTGGCGGCTGGTGACGAACTTGCCCTCGCGGCCGGCCAGCGGGCTGTCGTTGACGGAGAAGGTCATCTCGACGGTGGGGTCGTTGATCTTCACGAAGGGCAGCGGCTCGACCTGAGAGGGGGAGCACAGGGTGTTGCCGATGGTGACATCGGGCAGGCCGGAGAAGGCGACGATATCACCGGCGGTGATGTTGTCGCACGGCTGGCGGCCGTTGGCCTGGAAGTCGTACAGCTTGGTCAGGCGGCCGCGCATCTTCAGGTCGGGGTTGTGCCAGTCGCACACCTGGACCTCTTCGCCCACGCGGGCAACGCCGTTCTGGATGCGGCCGATGCCGATGCGGCCCACGAACTCGTTGTAGTCGACCGAGGAGACCAGCATCTGGAACGGAGCCTCCGGGTCGCCTTCCGGCGGCTGGATGGTGCTCAGCAGGGTGTCGAACAGGGGGATCAGGTCGGTGCCCGGCACATCCGGGTCCAGGCTTGCGGTGCCCTGACGGCCGCAGCAGAACAGGATGGGGCAGTCCAGCTGCTCATCGGTAGCGCCCAGATCCATCAGCAGGTACAGGACCTCGTCGATGACTTCCTTGATGCGGGCATCAGGGCGGTCGATCTTGTTGATGGCGACCACCAGGCTCAGGTTCTGCTGCAGAGCCTTCTGCAGCACGAAACGGGTCTGGGGCATGCAGCCTTCCGCTGCATCGACCAGCAGCAGAACACCGTTGACCATCTTCAGAACGCGCTCGACCTCGCCGCCAAAGTCGGCGTGGCCCGGCGTATCGACGATGTTGATCTTGACACCCTTGTAGGTGCAGGAGCAGTTCTTGGCCAGGATGGTGATGCCGCGCTCACGCTCGATATCACCGCTGTCCATGACGCGCTCGGCCACGACCTGATTGTCGCGGAAGGCACCGCTCTGACGCAGCATGGCGTCCACCAGCGTGGTCTTGCCGTGGTCAACGTGAGCGATAATGGCGACGTTGCGCAAATCGTTACGAACCATAAAATACAACCTCTCTATTTTGAATCTCTGTGTAGAAGTTACGTCATACGAATTAAGTTTATATCAGCAAGGGGTGGTTTGTCAAGATTGTATAAAAACTTTTTCGAAAATTCGGCGTTCTGCTTGATATTCCCGGCGCGATTTGGACGCATTGGAAAAAGAAAATATGTTATAATACAAGTGCAAAACCTCTCGGTCTCGCTTCGCTTGCTGCGGACGCGGTGCGAATGGCAGAGAGCATCGATCAGGAGGTGCTTTTGGATGAAACTGACGTTTTTGGGCGCGAACCATGAGGTGACGGGCAGCTGTACCCTGCTGGAAGCCGCCGGGCAGCGCTATCTCATCGACTGCGGCATGGAGCAGGGCAAGGATACCTATGAAAACCAGCCCATCCCCGTGGCCCCCGGCGAGATCGACGGTGTGCTGGCGACCCATGCCCACATCGACCACACCGGCCTGCTGCCGCTGCTGGCCCGCAACGGGTTCCGGGGCAGGATCTATGCCACCAACCCCACCGTGGAGCTGTGCGGCATCATGCTGCGGGACTCTGCCCACATCCAGGAGTTTGAGGCGGAGTGGAAGAACCGCAAGGGCAAGCGCTCCGGTGCCGAGCCGGTGGAGCCGATGTATACCGTCCAGGACGCCGAAGCGGCCATCAAGCTGTTCCGGGGCGTGGATTACAACACGAAACTGGAACTGGCCCCCGGCCTTGTGATCGAGTTCGTGGATGTGGGCCATCTGCTGGGGTCGGCCAGCATTGCGATCTGGGTGACGGAGAACGGCACCACCACCAAGCTCGTCTTCTCCGGCGACATCGGCAACCAGAACCAGCCCCTCATCAAGGACCCGACCTATCTGACCGATGCCGACTATGTGGTGATGGAGTCCACCTACGGCGACCGGCTCCACGGCCCCCGCCCGGATTACATCGGCGAACTGGCCAGAATATTGCAGCGCACCTTCGACCGGGGCGGCAATGTGGTCATCCCCAGTTTCGCGGTGGGCCGCACGCAGGAGCTGCTCTATTTCATCCGGGAGATCAAGGAAAAAGGTCTGGTCAGGGGCCACGGCAATTTCCCGGTGTACATCGACAGCCCGCTTGCCATCGAGGCGACCCGCATCTTCAGGGATACCGACCCTGACTGTTTTGACGAGGCGGCCCGCGCCCTGCTGGCCCAGGGCATCGACCCCATCCAGTGCCCCGGCCTGCGGGTCAGCGTGACCAGCGATGAATCCCGGATGATCAACGCTGACCGGGAGCCGAAGGTCATCCTCTCGGCCAGCGGCATGTGCGAGGCCGGCCGCATCCGCCACCATCTCAAGCACAACCTCTGGCGGCCGGAGTGTACCATCCTCTTTGTGGGCTATCAGGCCGTCGGCACACTGGGCCGCACCCTCATTGAAGGTGCTACCGATGTCAAACTGTTCGGTGAGGCCATCGAGGTGCGGGCGGAGATCTGCCAGCTGACCGGTCTGTCCGGCCACGCGGACAAAAACGGCCTGCTGGCGTGGATCAACGCCTTTTCGCCCAAGCCCAAGCGGGTCTTCATCGTCCACGGCGACGATGAGGTGGAGAACATCTTCGCCCAGACCCTCACCGACGAAGGCTTCACGGCCTGTGCGCCCTACAATGGGGCGCAGTGGGTCATCGGGGCCGAGGGGGCCGTCTGTGTGCAGGAGGGCACCAGAGTGCGGGTCGAGCGTCGGCCCAGTGAGGGTGCCAGCCGCGCCGCCACGGTCTTCCAGCGCCTGGTCAGCGCAGGCAAGCGCCTGCTGCGGGTCATCGAGCACAACGAGGGCGGGGCCAACAAGGACCTTGCCAGGTTTGCCGACCAGATCAACGCCCTCTGCGACAAGTGGGACCGATAAGAAAAACAGCAAAAGCCACGCGAAAGCGTGGCTTTTGTCTTACGTGGAAGGACGGTAGCTGTCCTTTTCCACAACATCATAAATGCTGCGCCCGGCAAGCTGCTCAAAATGGGCTTTCAGGGCAAGGTTGATGTCCCATTTGTTCTGGGGGTAATCGCCGTAGCGGCGCTTGACATCAGCCATCCGCTCCTCGATATCCACGACGCCGGTCGCATCCGCCAGCGAGTCGCAGAGCTGAATGAGCCGGTCGTAGTCGTCGTAGACCATGGTGGCGAGCTCCCGCTCAATAAGGGCCGTTTCTTCGGGTGTGGTGTCCCTGTGGCCGACATAGCTGGCAAGGGATTGGTCGTTGAACGAGTGGCTCATGCAGACGCGGGCCACTTCGTCATAGCCCAGCTCCATCATATAGGTGTAGCCGTCCGACACATGGCCGAGGTGCCGCTTGCCGTAGCGGCGGCCGATGTCGTGCAGCAGGCCCAGCACGAACGCCTTGTCCGGGTCCAGTCCGACGGCTGCGGCGATCTTCTCCGCGCAGTGGGCGGCGGTGCGACTGTGGTCGCACCAGGGACCGGGGTTGTGCGGCTCGGCCTCCGCCAGCAGGGCAATGGCTTCTTCACGGGTGGGGTACATACGCAGCCTCCTTTTTCACGGTTCCAGCGCGTCGATGGACGCCTGAAGCGTCTGGTAGAATCTGCCGAGGTGGATGCCGTCGAGGAAGCGGTGATTCACCTCTACCGACATCCCCAGCGTCTCGCGGCCTGCGCCGTCCGGGACGTACTTTCCCCAAGCAATGCGGGGGATGCTGTCGTCGCGGTCAAAATCGCGCTCGTTGGTCAGGGCCGTGAGGTCGAACCAGGGGGTGCAGGAAAAATAGATGAGAGCATCCAGCTCTTTGTCGTCTTGGTCGAGGAAGTGGGCCTGTGCCTCGCTGCGGGCCTTGGCGGCGGCGCAGAACTGCTCCAGCGTTTCTTCCTGCGGCAGGGTGACGATGTGAAAATCCTCGCTGCCGGGTTTCAGGTCGGTAAAACTGGGGATGCGCTCGTCCAGCAGATAAACTTCGCCATCCCGGATGGTATAGCGGAAGTTCTCCACGGCATTGACGGCGTTCGTCGCGAGATACACGAGCGCATAGTAAAACGAGAGCCCGCGCTGCTTGGTGTAGGCGTGGAGGTTCGTCACATCCACCCGGAAAGTGACGCTGTAAAACGGTTGGGACACCGCCGAGAAAAAGCCGAACTTTTCCGCGCGGGGCCAGGTGGAACGGTCGATCTTCTGCATGGCAATGCTCGCTTTCTCTTAAAAGGCGTACCGCTCCATCGTCTCCGGGCTGCGGAACTCGTGCTTTTCGTAGTAGCCGATGAGGGTGCCGTCGGCGTCCCGCAGGGCGACCATGTAGACGTCTTTGTTCTGCTTTTCGTTGTGATAGGTGTAGATGATATTGTGCTCCGGGCTGGCCGCGAACCAGTCCACGACTTCCTGAATGCGGCTGTTCGAGCTGGCATTGTGGCAGTGGAGCAGGCTGCGGCCAATGAGCGCGGCACCGCCGTGCTTGGCGTAATTGCGGATGGCGGCAGGGTTCATGTAGACGATGGTGTGGTTCAGGTCACACAGAACGACCGATGCGGTGTCCTGGTCGATGACACTTTTGAAATAGGCGTTCAGGTTTTCCATGGAGAGTCTCCTTTTATTCTTTGCTCTGGTCCAGCGCGTCGAACTGCTTTAAGATCTGCGGGTCTTTCAGCTTGATGACCTTGCCGGAGAGGTAGTGCAGGGTGTTCTCCTCCGGGATATCGAGGAAGCGGACGCGGACGGCGCAGAGGGCCTGCGTTTTGGTGCCGGTGCGCTCGTTCATCTTGCGGTTGCCGTATTTAATATCGCCCAGCACCGGCTTGCCGAGATAGGCGAGGTGGGCGCGGATCTGGTGCGTCCGCCCGGTGATGAGGCCGATCCTGCACAGCGCGAACGGCCCGGCGGTGCGCAGGACGTCCACGTCGGTGATGATCTGCTTCCGGCGCTCATCCTGAGACTGGTGCGCGTGGATGCTGACCTTGTTGTTCTTCTCGTCGTGCTCCCACCAGGCCGTGAAGCGGCCGCTCTGGGGGATGCCCACGGTGATGGTGTAGTATTCCTTTTTGAGCAGATCGGTGCGGATGATCTCGTTCATGTCCCGCAGAGCGGCGTAGTTCTTGGCCGCGATGACCAGACCCTCGGTGCCGCGGTCCAGCCGGTTGCAGATGCCGGGCTTGAAGCGGTTCTCGCCGTGGGGGTCGTACTCGCCCTTCTGCGCGAGGTACTGGGTGAAGGCGTCCACCAGATTCGCGTCGCCGGTGCGGTCGCTGTGGCAGAGCAGGTGGGTGGGCTTGTAGAGCACGGCGATGTTCTCGTCCTCGTAGATGATCGTCACCTTGGGCTGATTGGGCTGCTTTTTGGGGGCTTTCGGTGCGGGCTTCGCTCCTTCCGGCGGGAAGAACTCGTCGTTGATGTAAAGTTCGATGAGGTCGCCGGCCTGGATGCGGTCTTCGGGGGCGCCTTTTTTGCCGTTGACCTTGATGCGCTTATTGCGGAAGCTCTTGTACAGCAGACTCGTGGGAAGATCGCGGGTCACGCTCTGTACAAAGCGGGAGAGCCGCACACCGTCGTCGTTGGCGGTCGCAGTGTATTGTTTCATTCTTGTTCTGTTCCTCATGTTGAAGCGCGGATGGGCCGCGCATGGATGCGATAACCTTATAATAAACTACTCGTTTTCTGAAGTCAACGCGAAAATTTAGGCCGGGCCCTTGTGTTTTGCAGAAAATCGGGTACTATTAAGAGGAGAAAGCGCGCGAAAGGAGCCGACTTATGGCGGAAGATTCAAAGATCCATACCGGGCACCGCAGGCGGATGCGCAGCCGGGTGGCAGAGAACGGCTTTGCCAGCCTGGAACCGCACGAGGCGCTGGAATGCCTGCTGTACATCACCAACGCGCGGAAGAACACGAACCGGATGGCCCATGAGCTCATCGACCGCTTCGGCGATTTTGCCGGGGTGCTGGATGCCTCGGAGGAAGACCTGATGACGGTGGAGGGCGTTGGCCCGGCCACGGCCCGGATGCTGCGTCTGATGCCCGATGTCTGCCGATACTATACCCAGTGCCGCACCGGCAGAAACGGCTGCCTGAAGACGACGGAACAGCTGGCGGAACACCTGATGGGCCTGTTTGCCGGGGCCGCGCAGGAGCGCGCCCTTTTGCTGGCGCTGGACAGCCGCAGCCGGGTCCGGGCGACGCTCTGGCTCAAGGACGGCACCAGCGACCGGGTGAGCCTTGCCATCAAAGACGTGGTGGCGGCAGCCCTGAAGGGCGGCACCGACCGGGTCGTGCTCTGCCACAACCACCCCAACGGTGTGGCGCTGCCCTCGCGGGAGGACATCCAGGCCACCGAGAACATCGTCCGGGCGCTGGGGCTCGTCCATGTCCTTCTGCGGGACCACATCATCCTGACCGAGACGGAGTATTTTTCCATGCGGGAGGAGAACCGCCTGCCCTTCTACGACCTTGCGACCGGGGAGATGTTAAGGCCGTACTGAGATGCAGGAAAGGCCGCATCTCCGGGAGCTTTTCCCGGCGGGTCAAAGGGCATTCCATGCCCTCCCCAACGCTTCGCGTCGGGTCCCCACCTCGGATACCCGCCGGGAAAACTCCCCTCGTGCGGCAGAGTCAGCTGGCAGGATGTCGGGTGGTCTCCCAAGCAAGTGTCCGACGGGTGGGACCCTGTTGCCGCAGGCAATAGGGCGGGGTATGGAATCCCCGTCTCACTTGCGGGGAGACTGCCCGATGTCCTGCTCTGTCCAAAAAAACTTCTTGTTTACTTTATAAAATAGTTGTGCTATACTGAACACGAAAAGCACAACTATTTGTGGTTCTATGACAATCGAAAGGAGAGAGCGGCATGGCAGATGAAACCTTCCATCTGGTCTCGGACTATGCCCCGACGGGCGACCAGCCGCAGGCCATCCAGCAGCTTGTGGAGGGTGTGGAGCGCGGCGACCGCTGCCAGACCCTGCTGGGTGTGACCGGCAGCGGCAAGACCTTCACCATGGCGAACGTGATCGCCCAGTGCAACCGCCCCACGCTGGTGCTGGCCCACAATAAAACGCTGGCGGCGCAGCTCTGCACCGAGTTCCGGTCGTTTTTCCCGGATAATGCGGTGGAGTATTTCGTGTCCTACTACGATTACTACCAGCCCGAAGCCTATATCCCCAGCACGGATACCTATATTGAAAAGGACAGCGCCATCAACGATGAGATCGACCGCCTGCGCCACTCGGCCACGGCGGCGTTGTCGGAGCGGCGGGATGTTATCATCGTGGCGTCGGTGTCCTGCATCTACTCGCTGGGCGACCCCATCGACTACCGCAGTATGGTCATCAGCCTGCGCCCCGGCATGGAGATGGAGCGCGATGTGCTGTGCAAGCGGCTTGTGGACCTGCAATATGAGCGCAACGACATCAATTTTATCCGCAACAAGTTCCGTGTCCACGGCGACACGGTGGACATCTACCTGGCCTATATGAGCGACCTGGCCATCCGGGTGGAGTTTTTTGGGGATGAGATCGACCGCATCGTTGAGTTCAACCCTGTCACCGGGGCCAAGCAGAACGTGGTCAAGCATGTGGCCATCTTCCCGGCCAGCCACTATATCGTCAGCGCCGAAAAAAAGGCGAAGGCACTGGAAAAGATCCGCGCCGAGTGCGACGCGCAGGTCAAACAGTTCACCTCCGAGGGCAAGCTCATCGAGGCCCAGCGCATCCAGCAGCGGACGAATTACGACATCGAGATGCTGACCGAGGTCGGCATGTGCAAAGGCATCGAGAACTATTCGGCGGTGCTGTCGGGCCGTGCGCCGGGCAGTATGCCGACCACCCTGCTGGATTATTTCCCGGAGGATTTTCTGCTCTTCGTGGACGAGAGCCATGTCACCCTGCCCCAGGTCCGCGCCATGTACGGCGGCGATTTTGCCCGCAAGAAAACGCTGGTGGAGTATGGCTTCCGCCTGCCCTCGGCGTTCGACAACCGCCCGCTCAAATTCGAAGAGGTGGAGTCGAAGCTGAACCAGATCGTGTTCGTGTCGGCTACGCCCGGCGAGTATGAGCGGAAGAACAGCACACAGATCGCGCAGCAGGTCATTCGGCCCACCGGCCTGCTGGACCCGCTCATCTCAGTGCGCCCGGTCGAGGGCCAGGTGACCGACCTGCTGGGCGAGATCAACGCCCGCACGGCGAAAAACGAACGGGTCCTCGTCACGACCCTGACCAAGAAAATGGCTGAAGACCTGACCGACTTTTTGACCGAACAGGGCGTCAAGGTCAAGTATATGCACCACGAGGTGGACACCTTCGAGCGGATGGAGATCATCAAGGACCTCCGCCTCGGCTCCATTGATGTGGTGGTGGGCATCAACCTGCTGCGCGAGGGTCTGGACCTGCCGGAAGTCAGCCTCGTTGCCATCCTGGATGCCGACAAGGAAGGCTTCCTCCGCAGCGAGACGAGCCTGATCCAGACCATTGGCCGCGCCGCCCGCAACGCGGAGGGTCTGGTCATCATGTATGCGGATGAGGTGACGGACAGCATGGAGCGCGCCATCACCGAGACCGAGCGCCGCCGCGCCATCCAGATGGCATACAACGAGGCCCACGGCATCGTGCCCCGGACCATCGTCAAGGCCATCCCGGATTCCATCGAGATCAGCGACAAGGCCGAGAACGCGAAGATGAACACCCGGCGGATGGGCAAGCTGGAGCGGGAAGCCGCCATCGACCGGCTGACCCGCGAGATGAAGGAAGCCGCCAAGCTGCTGGAATTTGAGCACGCGGCCTTCCTGCGCGACCAGATCGACCGCCTGCGCCGGGGTGAGAACCCGACCGTGGACTCGGCCGCCGAGACCGAGCGCAAACAGAACCATGCACAGACACAGAGAAGAGGGAGAAAGTACCTTGGCAAACGATAAGATCGTCATCAAAGGCGCACGGGAGCAC
>SKEO01002457.1_pt1 | contig 12844 bp, 12 predicted proteins | sample 4826801 | NCBI WGS metagenome assembly SKEO01 (sample SAMN11008807, study PRJNA524170) | human gut metagenome | biome: Human fecal sample; material: Feces; isolation source: fecal sample from pouch patient p3 | host: Homo sapiens | place: Israel: Tel-Aviv | collected 2016-02-25 | reverse complement strand
TACATATATATTATACTACTATTTATAGTAGTAGTTAACACTTTTTATAAACTTTTTTGATATTTTTTAAATTTTTTGGTCCGTTTTAACGGACTTTTTTTAGTTTTGTGGCTATAACAAGCAATAAAAAAGCTCCCAACACAAAGTCGGGAGCGTTAAAGGTTAACTAATTAATTATACTATTTATGTTATAATATAACAAAAGCGAGCGAGGTAGTAAAATGAAAAATCCTTTCAAATACGGAAAATTTTGCGGAAAATGGTATCCAGTTGTTAAATTAGAATTTAGAATACACGGTTTAGCTGATATCAAACTAACAAAAATCATTAAAGTCGGCAAGAGATACGTTGGTTTGACGATTTTTAAAAATGACATTGTATCTAGTCGCTTATTTATTTTATAGATAAAAAAAGAAGCCCTAAGCAATCGCTTAGAGCTTTTCTTTTGGCTTAATTGTAATAATTTACCAAGTCGTCTTTATCACGACAAGAAAGCCAGACTGTACCGAATTGACCGAACTCAAATTTACGCCAGTAATATCCGCCATAATATCCGCCTTCGCCAGTATCTGCAATATGAGCCTCGTCAATCTCAAAACTAAAGTACATACCAGCTTTAAAGTCCTTGTCTTGACCGTCAGGCAAGTTGTTGCCGTTTTCATCTACCCAGTTTACCAGACCAACAGGAATACCGTTGTCAGTCCAATCAAACCCAACAGGCGCTAAATAGTCGCATTTGATTTGATAGATACCGTTAACGAAAGCTACCTGATTAGCTAGGTAGTAAGCCTTGCTGTCTGGTTTACGACCGCCAGAAACAACTGTGTTAGGTTGTGTAGCTGTTGACCCGCTAAAGCGCCAAGCTTCGATATAAGCTGGTCTAGAGTTATTGTAGTAAGCGTCCCAATTGTGAGATGATACCGCTGTACCTGCTTGTCCGCCAGTTGAATAGTCAACGCTGATAAATGTGTTAGCGTCCTCTAGCACTCCGACGTGCCCACCAGCACCACCAGATTGCGACATATCAGCACCCCATGACATCATGACAATGTCCCCACGCTGTCCGTTCCAATCTTCGTTTTTGCTTACACGATAAAAGCCATTTTTGGCTAGCTGTGAGCCTAATGTGACTGTTGACGGTAAACCAACAATATTCACCCCTGCCTCTTTAAGAGCTTGCGAGATTGACCCTGAACAGTCCGCTGTACCGTCTGAACCATTTCGACTTCCGTACATCGAATAAGTGAGTTTTCCTCGACGACTTTCAAACCAGTTGATTAAAACATCTGTATTCATTTATTTTCTCCTTTCCAGCTATCATTCATTTCTTTTACTGCTGCTTCAATAAACATTTCAAGCTGACTATCAGATAAATAGATATTGTATTGCTCTAACGCTTTCTTGACTTTCGTCTTAGCAGCATTTAATTTTTGTTCGCCTTTAGTGTCCTCATTTGCAATCTGCTCCACTGCGTTAACAGCATTTTTTGCCACGATTTCAACAATACGCAAAGCTTTTTCTCCACCCTCTTTAAAGAGGTAGTCCTTTACTGTTTTCACGATAAAACCAGCAAAGCCAGTTAAAATAAGCATAATGCCTTGTAAAATTACATCATTCATTTTCTTACTCCTTTAAAACATCTGTGTATTTCTAACAACATCTTCTAAATCGTCCACTTTCTCTTGCAAAACTGATATGTCTTTGCGAGTTTCTAGTGAGAGATTATTAACAGCTTCTGTCAATCTAGCCATTTGCTGTTGGTTTTCAGTAGCAATCCGATTATTGGAAGCTAACAGTTCCTTATTCGTCTCCTGAAAGCCAGTCACTAACTTCTTGATGACCCAAATCATACCGCTGATTAAAAGCAAGATGACTAGGATAATAGCTATAGCTAAAACTCCGCCAACTTTATCAATCGTCCAAGTTGCTCTCATGGCTTCATGAATAATATCTTGTCCAACCATAAGCCCCTCTGCTTTCTAAGCTTATTCAGCAGTATTTTCCTTAGTTAGCTCTGCCAAAAGCTCATCATCTTCGACCATGAGAGCGATTTGTGCTTTGACTTTTGGTTTAAGCACTTTTGGGATTTTGGCATATTGGTAGTTTCCTGAAATAACGTTAATTGCGTAAAGTTTAATCATCATATCTATTCCTCTTTCTATTTCATTTTTGAGTTTCTTCACTAATTTCATCTGCTAGTACTCCTTTATCGTAAAGTTGGGTGATAAGGTCTAACAGTGTAGCTTGTGCTACTTCTGAATTTTCGTTGTAATTTTTGATTTTCTCATCAATCTCGCTGAATTTCTCGTTTTCGTACTTATCACGAAAATTCTCTTGATAAACGACTTCCAGCGCTAACTTTTCCAGCTCTGTGTTTGAGAGCTCGATTTTGTCGGCTGGGAGCATGACGGGAAGAAATCCACCGTCATCGTTGGTCAAGGTTACTTTCGTACCTTTAACTGTGCCGTCTTGCTCAAATTCCTGCGACTTCGAACTAAATTTTAGTTTCATATATTCTCCTTTCTACGATGGAAATGGGTCTGTAGTTAAGTAAGTAACTGTCCCCGTCCATACGTGGTTACCTGTGTAGCTATTTGTAAGCCTGATTTTCCCATCAGTTGCTAAATGCAAGACTGCCCAAGCGTTAACACTGTTTGAAACGTTACCGCTCAAATTCATATGTACTTCGAAAGCGGGTCTGTAACCAAGCGGGATAGTTTCAGACACTTCCACATATTCGCACTGCTTATTAATATTTGAAATTGCCCTGTGCCAAGTAAGCTGAACTTGATTACCAATCCTAGTAGCCGTCGCCTTGCTTGAATATGGCATACCGATTTCTTTACTATATGATTTGGTTTGATTCACCGCTGTGAATTCGGCGACCTTGTTTTGAACAGCATAATATTGCCAAGAGCCCCAAGTTTTGTTGGTCTGAACGCGATAAGCTGAAACATTCCCATAAAAAGCGATAGCTTCTTGTAAAACATAACCGTTATTATTTGTGTGTTTCGTCACACGAATATAATTCCAGCCATTTGCGGGAGCGTGTAATAGATTGCTGCCATTGTAACACCCCGGGCTAGTGACATCATTTAAATCACTACCATCTGTTAACATGATAGCTGTACCATCGTTTCTAGTTAGCTGATGGTGCTGAATCTCTTTATTTTTGTACTTAAACACCCAATCACTATCTACAGCATTCGTATTTTCTGGGAATTTACCAAAACTTACAGCTGTTTCCGCCATCCCCATAACCATTTTTTCGGGAGATACGGGAGGAGCTTTAACTGTACCTGAACTTGTCAAGGCATCTTCAAGCACGCCATAAACTTCATAAGATTTTCCAATGTCAAACGTTCCACTAAGTGTTGCTTTTGAATTCGTTAACGTATTAGTGACTTTATCGTTAACGCCTGCGCCAGTATCAGCCGTATAAGTAGTTGAGCCAAATGGTGCTGTCTTAAAACTAAGTTTAAAGCTATTCTTTTGCACGTTGCCAATTCTAAGTGGCGCTATCTTAGCCGTTCGACTAACGACAATCTTATCTGATGATTGATTGGTGTCGCCACGAATTGCCGTGAATGTCAGCGTTGGCAAGAAATACTCTAATACCGTTATGCTTGTCGTAACAGCGTTGCTAGAACGTCCACGACTATCAACCACCCACGCTTTAACCTGAGCTGAACCATTCCACTTCATCAACCCTAAATTGCCATTGTTGGCATTTGTAGATTGATTCTTGTTAACAATTTCAGCGTGATAATCTGTGATGGTAGAGCCTTGCACGCCAGTAGCGCTGTTAAACGCTACTTTAATGTCTGACACGATTTCAGCGAACGTATTAGCTGTATTTAGCAAATTCTTAACTGCCGTATTGCTATCTGTTAGCGTAATACTACCAAGGCTTGGTGTCATGCTCGTTGGAACATTCAAGGTTAACTGTGCGGACTTGCTACCGATTTTGGTAGAACCGCTATAAGTATCTACGATTATTCCACCGATTCCACTTGTGGCATTCGGAATCATAGTTGCTAAATCAGCTGGTGGCGTCCAAGAACACGACGTGCCAACACCAGTCGCAATCGTGCCAGATTTTGAGCCAAACGAATATTTGATTGTGTGCGTAAATGCGCTATTCTTACGACTAATATTGATTGTCATAGCACTTCCGATTGTTCCAGTAGCAGCGCTGACGTCACTTGCTCGTGGAATATTTGATAATGGCAAATCAAAAGCAACCATCGAACTTCCGTATCCGCCTGCATTTAAACCTACAGAGATTTTAATACCAACTGTTTTCGTCCCGTCGTCGTTGTGAGGTACAACGAAGTCTTTACCGTAAAAAAGCAAAGATGAGTTCGTACCAATATTGACAGTAGCATTCGATGACTCACTCTTACCATTTACTGTAACTGTTACAGGCGCTGTCACTCCCCACATGCTCGCATAGCCATTGGTTCGAAGTCGTGCTTGTACGTTAACTGTAGACCTATTATTAGCTGTATCCGGCCTATTCCAACCAGACCACACTTCAAGCGTCATATTATGACCATATTGACCACTAAATGTAGCTGTTGCCATTTATCCTCCTTTCGTTATTTAACAAAGTATGTCGCATTAACATACTCATTCTTTGGATGAGCACGAGTGATGTAATGTCCCAACTGCAAAGACATTGTGAATACACCATTATCAATGTGGAGCATTCTTTGACTGATGTAAGCCACTTCTGAACCACCACTTTGAAATGAAATGCGGTCTGGTGTGACAACGACTTTAGTCGTACTGTCGTTTGCACCAATAATCATTCCGCCATTTCCTTGCGTAATGTACGTGTCCATGAACTTCAACTTTTGGGAATATTCCATAATTGGCTCAATGTCTTTGACACGTTCTTCAATGGCTTTTGTTATCTCAATAATCTTTTGACGACCATCTAAGTCTTCTTTTTTTAGATTATTGATAAACGTTTCAAGCTCTGATACTTGTTGCAGAGTAGCTAGTGCTTTCATCTCTGTTTCCATCTGCAATCGTTTAGCTTCTAACGCATTCAGCTGCTCTTGCGTGAGCGTTTGGTCTGCTTTGCTGTCGATGTCTGATTGGACGTCCTCCAACGCAGGTATTGGCGTTGTAGCAATATTGCCGTCTTCGAGTTGAGGGTCGCGCAAAAAGACGACATCTCCGATAACCCAAGTCGCCGAATCGGAATAAAACGGGAAACTGTAATATTTCTTATAATTGACTGCGTCTGTTGAAACGAACCTCTGCCAACTCGTTGTCGCATCAAAAATTTGATAACCACCGTTGAATGCTTCTGAACCTAATCTCATTCGAATTGATTTTGACGCTTTAACATAAACCGAGTAAGTCATTGTTCGTCCTTGCCATTTAGCGTCCCTGAGATCAATCAAGACTTTGTGAAATCCTCCGCCGCCAGCTTTAGTACACGTCGCTTTAATTGTGCACCCACTCCATGCTGTTGAGTCTGAAACACGTTCGAATTTCCATTCGGAGACGGTATTGTAAAAATTATGATTTTTAACAAACCCAAAGTCCCTGATATAGTTCCGCCCACCAACTTCAACCCCGGCGCGCCTATCCATCCAAGTGTATCTTGCTGGGTCCGTGCTATTCGTTTGTGTGAAGTCCGTGTAATACCCTTGATACTGTTGGCCAGATTCCTTAAAGCTAAAACCAGTTCTGCCATCTGCGGAATCTGCATAGGCCATGTGGAAATAGGACGTTTTCCCGTCAGCACCTGGTTTTCCTGGCAAGCCTTGGTCGCCTTTCCACTTGCTCCACCTATACTTAGTCGGGTCATTGCTTGCTGACTCATTGAAATCAGCGTACCAACCCATATATGCTTTTGGTGTAGTCAGGCTAAATCCGCCACCAGTTGCGTTGTCCGCAAAAGCAAAGTGTACGTGCGAGGTTTGACCGTTAACGCCTGCTACGCTGATGTTTGTTGGCTGTGTAACTTCGACTGAACCATCTGAATAATAAATATACTCGAACTTCCAAAGATAACGTTGAGCTGAGGTAGGGACAGGAGCTGTTGTTGACCAACCGTAGTCTTCTGGTGCTTGAGAGTAAGGGGTGGCTGATTCCGAAACTTCAACTTTAGCTTCTTTGGCTTGTATAGTCCCACCTGTTGCAGTGCCATCGGTTTGAACGAAAGCGACATTAGCACTTGTCCAATCCGCTGACATCTTGCCAGTTTTGACAGACCACCCTTCGCTGTGTGGTGCTACTGTATTACCGTATACACCACCACCAGTAAACCACATCTGAATACGCACTGGATAATTGGTGTCATTTTTGATATAAGCCCTTAACGTAACAGTCTTACCTCTAAGTGGGTCTAGCAATTTATTCCAGTCACGATAAGTCGATGGGTAACCTAAAACGTAATTTGTGTTTGTGTACGTTTGATATTCGTCGCTAGTGCCACGAAGGTAGTTTCGACCTCCCACTTTAGGGGCTTCAGGTATATCACGACTATTCGTTAACTTGTAATATGTCTCCTTGCTGATCTCCGCTCGTTCCGTCAGATTCATTAGAGTCACTTGACTCGTTGCTATCAACTTGCTCATCTTTTACCTCTTCCTGATCATCTTCGACCCAGCGTTTGATATCAATACCTAAACCGTATGTGTTCCAAAGCACTCGAATTGCATCAGATTTATCGTCAACAGGAACTTCAATGATTTGTCGCTGTTCAGCAATTTTTACATCTGCTTTAATCATAACGTGTATCCTCCTTTATTCCCAAACTTCGCACTTATACATAGCTTTGGCTGCAATCTCAGTAGCATTAATGCTAATAGACTTCCCAGTTTTGTACGCATTACCAGCACCACCAAAGTTTGCATCCATAACACCATTTTTATCGTATTTAGACCATTTATAAGTCTTACCAGTACCTGCGGTATCGAGTTCTTCACCATTGCGGTAAAGGCGTGCTTTCACCACTGTGGCACCTTGATTGTTTTTAAAGATATTACCCGCACTAGAATCTAGCACCAAACTATAAGGGTCAGACATATCGACCAGGGTACATAATCCAGTTGTTTTACTACCGTTAAATGCACCGGACTTGTTGATACATACAACTTTAAAAGTTTGAGAGTTAACAACAACAGCAGGTGTTACAGTAAGGATACCTTGTGATGTTGTAGTTGCAGTAGGCTCAACGTTTGGCGTTTGTCCTGCAGTTTTACTAGAGCATAGGTGCCAACCAATTCCTCCATCAGCATCATATCCAGCTACTGTGCTACCAGTAATACTTGTGTCTTGGTAGAAGAACTTTAATTGTTTGGTATCGTTTGTCAAGACGTTTCCTCGATAAAGGTCCGCGTTAACTGTAAGACTTGCAGGAGTATTGTTTCGGAAAGTAGTACCATTGCCGGCATACACATTTAAGACTTGAGTTTCTTTACCGATTTGAGTGAGAAACAAGTCAATATCGGCACTAAAGTTTACGTCCAAGCCAGTTAGAGGGTCACGCCATACACCAGTAACTTCAAAGCGTGCTCCACCTTTGGATACGTCGATGTTTAGTTTTGAAGTCAAAACTTGATTATTTGCGCCCGAAACAAACTGATTATCGGTAGTAGTTTTTGAAGTAATTTCAATCTTAGTAGCCCCATCAACATAATACCAGCGAACGTTGCTAGTTCCACCAAGAATACTTGCTGTTGAGCCTGCTTTTGTAAGGTTGAGCGTTAACACCTGAGGTGTTGAAGCATAAGATGGATTATAATTTCCAGACGTTTGACTATAAACTTGCGTTGTAGGTCTACTAGCTGTGATAAACGCATTCAGTACAGGCGCATCTGACAAGTCTACGACTGTTATCTGTCCTGCCGCGATAATTCCCATAATATTTTTTCTCCTTTTAAACTCGTTTGCCGACGTATTGGACTTCGCACGAGAATGTGGCTCGTCTAAATACGTCAGTTTCTGTGATTCTTATTGATTTTTGAGAGTACGAATGATCAGCGTTCCAATGTTCGTCTGGTGTTTCATCGCTATTGACTTTCTTCCAAACGTAGCTGAACTCAGTGCCATCCTTGTCGATTTCCTTATTCCCACGCCATAGAGTGGCTGTCAGCGTGCTCGCTATGTTGTTGTTTTTGAACGTATAGCCGTTTGACGTCAGGATGACTAAATCAATCTGCTCGACCATATTAGCTAGCGTGATTTCAGTAGTGGCCACTTCGAGATTCCCAACATAAGCCGCCACTGTCAGCACGGCTGTGTCAGTAATGTCTTTCGCTTGAATACGGTACTGCATTCCAACTGTGACCACGCCGTCAAGCGCCCATCGCCACGTCACATCAGTGGTATAAGGGAGATTACCTTTATACAACGATGGTTTGACAGTCGTTTCACCTTCGTTATTTTTAAAGGTAGTTCCGCCTGTTGTTGCTAGTTCAATGCGATAAGGCAATCTATCTTCAACTACTTTATCAATGCGTGATTGCAAAGCTGATGTCGGTTTGTTGTCAATTCTTCGATAGTTTGTAAATACGATCGAGTTGTTATTTGGATTATCAAAACTGATAATCATTTCCGATACACGAGCTTCAAGCGCCAGACCACCCGCAAAGTTGTTATCAATGATTTTGACTGTGTCTCCCAAAGCCAAATCGCTATAATTTCCGATAAACTTCGATTGAACACTAGCTGTGTAAGTTATCAACGGATAAGCATATTGTTTCAGCGTACGCAACGCATAGGCCTTCAAGTCGTTTATGTTTTCGTACTCAGTGCTAAAATCTTTACGTATCCAGTTGTCTTGTCCTTCCGCTCGCATAGTAGCTCGGTAGCGATTCATAGCGAGCGGAGCATATAAGCAAGGGTTCCCTTTGCGACTGTAAAATTCTTCGATGCCATCTGCGTTTTTTTCGGAAATTTCGACATCATTTAAGCTCAAACCATCTTTACCAGTGAACACACCTGCGTTAAACATCTGTGTTTTATCACTGTTGACTTGTACACCTTTTAGGTCATTGTTGTAATAAAGAATGACGTCGTTTCGAATCTTGCCAATGCCATGATGAGTTTCATCTGCCTTTTGATAAACATTAATGACGATACGCTTATACGTACCGTCACGGTTAAGTTCTGTTTTAAATTCAAATTCAGCATCAAAATTCGACATCAGCGACTGTAAACGTGCCATTTTGGTTTCTTGCGAATCAAAAGTCAATGTACGCTTGCGGTCTGGTATTTCGTTGTAGCCAAGCTCGACTGCTGCGAATGATAGCAAATCCATATGATTTAAATACCATTCAATCGTTTGAGCACCACCAGCGCTAAATGGATTAGCGTATTCAAGTGCATATTCGAGGTTAGTGTTGTTGCACGTAAGCTGGATATTAAAGTCATCTTCTTGCAGCGTAGCGATGTAAAACACTTGATGAGAACCATTGGCATAAAACGACACAAAACATTCATCATTGATAAGCTTGATGTCTTCGTGAAGTTTGCCATTAACAAATTTTGGAATCGTAAAATCAAACGTACTCGTAGCTTGATCAAGATATGGATGCCATGCGCTGTTCGAATAGTGAAGCATTTCAGGAATGTTATTGTTCAAAGCAACAATCTTTTTCATCTTGCTGTCATGAATCCAAATTTGCATCTAAACACTCCTTTCGTACCACGTCACCTCAATATCTGGTTCTTTTTCAATCCAGCTCGAAAAGTAAATATCGATTTCGGTCTCGCCTGTTTCAATACCAAACGGCTCAGCCAAATAAGCCAAGCCGTCCATTGTTGGTAAATTGTCAAGATAGGTTTTACCTTTCGCCATATCGACTTCCAGCACTGAGCCCATGCGATAACGATTTGGAATATCTTCCCAGCCGTCGATGTAATCCTTTCGGTAAACGATGCTGTCCAAATACATATGAGTCACTTGCGGGCTCGTGCCCATGTCACCAAAAAAGACGTGAATCTTAGCAGATTTACGCCCTTTAATTTCTGGCGCTTTAATCCGTGGATAATACCCCCACCAAAATACTTGAATTTCATCGTCTCGTCGTTGCAAATCTGACCAGCCTCGTTCTGCATTAAATGGATTTTGACTATCCAAATGCGTTCCTGTGAATGTCCAACGCAGTGGCATGCGGTATCCACCGTTGCCGTCTGAAACCATAAAATTGTATTCGCAACCGAGACCACCTGCACGCTTGAATGTTTCGACTCCGTACAGGAACTTGTCGTTCGTGTCTGAAACACAGATTTTCATGAAACCATACTGGTTGGCCGAACCGAGCCAAAAGATTTGGCGCCACCAGAAATATTCGTTTAATGCGCCTTTTTCGCCGTTGCTATCAGCTGGAATTTCCCAAGTAATCGAAGCACCTCTGTGCCCTTTGGTACCAGGGCCTTTATCAGCTAAGGCGATATGAGGTCGACCCCACGCGTTATCGATAGCAAGCGTTCCGTTAATGTCTTGAGAATTGTCATTCAAAATAGCAACATTCTTAGCGCCTTCTTGAAGCCCTGTGGTGATTCGGTTGTTAGAAACATAGTCGAATAGGATTTCTGATTTCTTGATATTCTTTCCGTCAGTTTCTTCTGGATTCCCGATTTCGTAGGCTTCTGTAGCACTTTTGACAATACCGACCCAACCATTTTCCGAATTGTGCTTAATTTTGATTTTTGGATAAGCTGTTGCCGAACCAAAATTGTTTAATTTAACTTTATAGTGATCATTACTAATTTTTGTAATCGAACCGTAGCGACTATTGTTCGTATTGTCAACTAAGCACTGCGTTTGGCTTTCTGCGTACGATTTTGGTACATCGAACGTGATTGTGATTGTAGCCGTCGGCGGCGATGTGCTGTTGTCTGTCGTTAACGTCGGTTGACCGCTCGGAATAGTTTCCCAGACCTTATCTGGTTCATCTCCGAAAATTAATCGTTTAGGTTCAAACACATTTAAAAAGCCACCGATTTTTTCGGCGACTTCATTAAAATATGCTGAGCTTCCAGCCAATTTGATTGAGATTGAAATCTGTTTGACTGAAAGCGTATTATATAAAAATTGTTGACCGTAGCGGTGATTGCCTTGGTCTTGATAGGTATTGTTAAAGTTAGCTGCAATGTTGCGGTTAACATCTGTAACAACGGCTTGACCGCCAAGGTCATTAAAGACCTCTAGCCAATCTACGTCGTTATGCTTAATAGAAATACCTGTCAAATGATTTCACCTCCTAAAAGCGCTTGTCTGCGCTCGTAATTGTTAGTCGCTGTGTGCATATAAGGCGCTAGACCATTCGAAATATCTCGACCGTCGATGATGTTTCGAACTTCGATAGGATTAGCACCGTTTGCCACAAGTTGAGTAAGTAAGCTGATTACTGTATCAAACTTAGCTTCGAGTTTAGCGAGTGATGATTCGCTTGTGCCTGTTTGGCGCTCTGCTGGCGCTTCACCAGCAAATCTAGCCACCGCTTCAGTCAGTAATTGCCATGCCCTACCGCGCTTAGCGATGTCTGTTGGAATAACGTACTCTGGCATATTGCCTTCTGCGAGTTCGTATACACCGTTTTTAGAAACCAAACCACCGTTGGCGTAACCATGGCCGTGGCCAATAACAGATAGCATGTTCGCGCCGTAGCGAGACTTTGCATAAGCAATACCAGCAAGAAGATTATCGTAGCCGTTAAAGATGTCCCCATGACCTGCGAATTTAAAAGCGTTAAAGGTGCGGGATGTTGTTTGAACCAGTCCTTTCGCAAGGTCGCCAGTCAAAGTATTAATATCAGTATAACCACCTTGAACCGCTTTAGGATTCCCCCCAGATTCACTTTGGATTTGGCGTAACCAAGCATTTGTATACGCTTCGTTGTCAGGTAAGCCATTAGCTCTCAAAGCCTTTTTAACAAGGCTTGCCCATCGGCTAACCTCGCCACCCGCTGGATTGTCTTGAGGGCCACCTCCATCACCGTTTAGTGGCGCTAGTATTTTAGCGATCCAATCAAACATGCCACCTACTTGGCTCTTGATGAGCTTCCGAAGTGGTGAATTTTCTTCTTTAGCCTTATCAGCGACGTGTACCCCAAAATCAAGGAACGTATCAATTTGAGAAATTGGACGTCCAGAGAATGCATGATAAGCATGACTACCAGCATAGTTGTATTCTTCCCCTGAGAACGTATCGCCAGAAACTCCAGACACGGTTGAAACGTGATTTTGACCGTTTTTCGCGTAGACCGCAATCATACCTGGACGAGGTGTGCTACTGTGTGGTACAGGCGCATTAAGCCACATATTACCATTGCCGAGGTGGCTGAATAGGCTTGGGTTAACCCCTTGATTGGCTAAACGAGATGCAACGAATGACACACATTCCTTGAAGAAATAGCCCCATGGGTCAGCACCACTGTCAGCTGCTCTATCTTTAAATTGGTAATCGTCCCCAATAGCACCAGCCTGAACTTCTGGCGAAGCCTTTTCATTCGCCATAGACCAGAGTTCCTTCCACCAGTTCTTAGCGTTCTCAACTGGCTTCTTGTAAAGTGCATTACCTAAGTGTTTGAACATGCCGTCTAGCTTATCAGAGTTTGGGTTGAATTTCTTGGCTAGCGTGTCGACCGGATGCGCAACAGCATCAGTGATGAAGCTCAACATCTTAGTGAACTTGTCAACGCCGTCTTTCAAACCATCCCAAACAGAGCCAGCTACGTTAGTGGCCGTATTCCAAATCTTAGACCAGAAGCCAGTTCCTTTGGCGAACGGTTTAGCGCCTGATAGCGCAGCCCACTCGCTTGCATTAAGCACCTCTGCACCAGCTGGCAATACTGCATAGGTATTACGACCA
>SKEO01002448.1_pt1 | contig 12872 bp, 10 predicted proteins | sample 4826801 | NCBI WGS metagenome assembly SKEO01 (sample SAMN11008807, study PRJNA524170) | human gut metagenome | biome: Human fecal sample; material: Feces; isolation source: fecal sample from pouch patient p3 | host: Homo sapiens | place: Israel: Tel-Aviv | collected 2016-02-25 | reverse complement strand
TTGCAAAAGCAGTTAGTCTTAGGATTGACTGCTTATTAATAAAAGACACCACTTCAATGTGTCAATGGTGTCTTTTTAGTGCTATTTTATCGTCATATCAAGGCTCGTTTAATCGTGGTATATTCGTGGTAAAATGAGTGTTTTTCTATACTTCGAAAAGCTTGAAAGTGTAATATTTATAGGGATAATCAAAAATCAGATATAAAGTTTCATAATAAATTTGTTTTGTCAGGTGCGATCATAATCGTATTCCAAAAAGAATCCTTGACTGCCTCTGTCTGAATCTCATCTACTACTGTGTCAAGGTCGACATCACTTGTTAGCTTCTTGCTCGCATCCATTACGGAAACTTTATCGTTGATTCCTAAGGATGTGATCGTAACAAACTGTTCTTCACTAACTAGTGTTCCTTTCTTTAGTGGAACCGCTAACTGATAATTCTTCTCCAATACTGACTTGATCTCATTATACATTGCTTTAAATTCTTTGCTTCTGTATTTCTTCTCAGCCTTCAGCTGCTTTGCCTTCTTATCAGCCTTCGCAGATATCTTTTGATCAGAATAAATCTCCCAGCATGGACCTCCTGCTGATGCTGACTTCGTCTGTGCGATCACTTCTTTTAGTGGATATTTGTACTGTGTACGCTGTCTGCTTCCAACATCTGCAACCGTTACCTGATCATTATCATCGATCGCAACCAATACGATAAAATGACCTTTCTTCGTAAAATATCCTGGTCCCATCAGTGCTACTACTGGATGCTTCTTCTTCAATGCATCTCTAACCTTGCTGACATCACTTCCAAGTCCATGGCATTCCAGTTTATACTGTTGTGCCAGTGCTGGGACCATCTCATGACTTGCTCCAGCACTACTGTAATAGCCATTCTTATATGCCCATACTGTTGTATCAACTGGAGTTACCCATTTATTCGTCAGCGAACTGATACAAACTGCCATAGCGCTTGGTCCGCATCCACTGCTTTTGATCTGATATCCATTGTCATTCCATGCTGCATCTGCCTGATTAAAATAAATAAATCCCTGTATCGTCTCTTTCTTATCTTTCATCTCAAGACTATGGTCATTATATACTTTTGGAATGATAGATTTCTTGTCTTTCTTCTTGTTTTTTTTGTCTTTTTTGTCTTTCTTCTTGTCTTGATCAGACTTTGTCTTTTGTTTCTTTGTATGTGTTGCTGCTGTATGTTTCTTTGTATGTGTTGCTGCAGCCGTTGTATGCGTCGTTGCCGCTGTATGCGTATGCGTTGTTGCTTCCGTTGTCGGCTTTGCCTGAGTCGTCTGTGTTGTTGTCTCTGTCGTTGCTTCACTTTCTGTCGTCTGGGCAGAAGAATCTGTCTTGGTCTCAGTCTGTTCACTGCTTATTTGCTCTCTTGTGACTGGCTGATCTGCTCTGACCACAGACACTGATCCAAGCATCAAAAACGTATACAGAGCTACTACAGCTGCTGTTTTACGTGTTTTTCTCATCTTTCATTGTTCCCCCTAACTATTTAAACATACTTATTATACCACTTTGGATACCCTCGTCAATAAAAATGAATGGTCATGATCCATGTTCACATTTTTTTCATATCTTATGCTTCAAAGACTAATTTTTCAATTGCATATGCAACACCATCTTCATTATTTGTCTTTGTCACAAAGTCTGCGATTTCTTTCAGATCAGGTTGTCCATTTTCCATAACAACACCGGTTCCTACAGCTTTGATCATCATCGTATCATTTCCTGCATCTCCACATGCCATCACTTCATCCATAGATAGTCCAATTTGCTCTGCCAGATGTAAAAGTCCATCTCCTTTATCACATCCAATCTGATTTATTTCAATGTTATTTCCCAGAGAACTTGATACACTCGCAATATTTTTCTCAATCAATTCTTGTCTTGCAGTTTCCCGCTCTTCCATATCATCAAAAAATACACTGATCTTCTCAATTCCCAGCGGATGCTCTTCAATGTACTTTCGCAGATCATCCAGCGGTAGTCTTGTATCTCTCACAAGTTTTAATACATGATCTGATACACCATACTCTGCAAGATGATCAAAATAGCATCGTTCCATATACCCTTGCCCATTCTGATAAATATCACGTGTACAATGATATTTTTCCAAAATATCAAACAACGAAAATACCGTTTCTTTTGGTAGATGATTTGTATATATGATCTTATTTTCTTTCTGATCATAAACAGTTGCCCCGTTACAGCAAACAGCATATCGAACGCCTGGAATATCTCTTAAAAATTCTGGAATTGCTTTAAAAATACGTCCTGTTGCTGGAACTATATAAACACCCCTTCTGATCGCTTCTTTTAGAACTTCTTCTGTGTGTTTTGAAATCTGTTTCTCGCTGTCTAAGAGTGTATTATCTAAATCCATTGCTACTAATTTTATCTTACTCATGTTATTTCTCCACAAAAAAATAATTTTGAATGTTGATCTGAAGACTTTTATATCCCTGATACTCATTGATCACTGGATAATATGTACATGTGATATACTTTGATGTTCCCATTTTCTCTCGAAATTCATCTTCATCCTCAAAAATCATACCATCAATCCTAGTTCCCTGACTACTCTTTAATGCTAATTTTATCACATTTTTATTTTTTCCAAAAACATTCACACGTTCCACTTTTAACTTTCTGTGCGCAAATAATGGTTTTTTATTTTCTTTTCCAAATGGCTCTAAAACAGCTAACTGATGGATCAGATCCATGGTAATATAATCAACTGGCATATCAATATCAATCTGTACTTTCTTTGCAAAATCTTTTTTCTCAAGGGTACAGTTCTCATTGATCTTTTTGCGGAATTCCTGTAATTTTTCTTTTTCCAAAGAGCATCCTGCGGCCATTGGATGTCCCCCAAACTTTGTGAACACCTCTTTGACTTTCATCATCTCTTCAAACATGGAATATCCTTCGATGGAACGTCCAGAACCTTTGATTCCTTCTTTTGCATCTGTTAAGACAAATGCTGGATGATTTAAGCGGTCCTTGATCCTTCCTGCTATGATACCTGCAATACTTTCATGACATTCTGGAAGATATAATACAAGCACTTTATCTCCTTTTGCTTCATATTCGAACGCCTGTCCCAGTGCCTCTTTTACACCATTTTCTGTCATGGTTTTCCGAAGATCATTCAGTTCTTTTAATTCTTCTGCTGTCTGTTTTGCCTTCTCTTCATCTTCTTCCAGAAATAGATTCAATGCTTTTTCGGCAGATTCCAAACGTCCGCTCGCATTGATACATGGTCCAACAATAAATCCTAGTGCATAAGACTGTATCTGTTTATCCATCAGATCATGCACATTCAGCAATGCTTTCAACCCGATATTTTGTGTATCTTTGATTCGGCGTAATCCTTCTTTGACAAAGATTCTGTTTTCTCCTGTCAGATCTACCACATCACAAACAGTCGCGATCGCAAGCATGGATAACAACTCTTCCAATTGGCTTTCATCTTCTTCCATTGCCTGATAAAATGCCCTCATAAACTGAAAAGCCACTCCTGCTCCACAAAGTAACGGATACGGATAATTGCATGCTTCTTGCTTTGGATTGATCACTACATCTGCTGGTGGAAGAACCTCTTTTCTCATTCCTGCTTCATCGGTATCAAATGGCACATCATGATGATCCGTAATGATCATTGTCAGTCCATGTTCTTTGCCGTATGCAACTGCATCTGCTGCTGCAATCCCATTATCACAGGTAAGGATCGTATCAATCTGGTCCTCCACTGCTTTTTCAATGATATTTTCATTAATTCCATAGCCGTCTTTCATGCGGTCTGGAATCTGAAAATCAATCTTTCCACCAAGATCATGAATCGCTTTCCACAAAATATAATTTGAGACAACTCCATCTACATCATAATCTGAAATAATACGGATCGTTTTCCCCTCTTGTACCTTTTGCTTCAAAATCTCAACTCCTTCTTTGACGCCTTTCATCAAAAAAGGATCTGAAATATCTGAAAGTTCTCCATACAGATACTGCTGTATTTGTTCATCCCCAACCACATCCCTGTTGCGGATCAGCCGTGCGATCACTGGATCTATGTTAAATTTTTCTCCAATCTGATTAAAATCAGCCTTTTTCTTATACAGATACCACTGTTCCATCATCTTACTCCATTTTTCATAAAAAAGAGCATCCAGTATTTACTGAATACTCTTTTTGAATGTTTTATTTTCTTTTCTTTTTCTTCTTTTTCTTGCGGTTTGGATTTGCTGTGATCTTCTCTGGCTGTGCCTGACTGGCTGCCTGATTTTCTTTGACTGCATCTGATCCAATTCGCGTCTTCATCATATACCAAAGTGGTCCAGTTAAGAATACAGAAGAGAATGCTCCTCCGATGACACCAACCATCAATGCTAATGCAAATTCTCTTAGGGAGGATACTCCGCAGATGAATAACGCTAACACCATAACAAATGTTGTCAAACTTGTATTGATCGTACGAACCAATGTACTTGAAATACTCTGATTCACAAGTGCTTTGATATCATCTCTTGTCCGAATCGTCTGAAGTTTCAGATTCTCACGGATACGGTCAAAGATAACGATCGTTGAGTTGATAGAATATCCAATGATCGTTAACATACATGCGATAAATGTTCCACCAACAGATAATCTTCCAACAGAATATGCTGCAAATACGACCAATACGTCATTGATCAATGCGATGATCGCACTGGATCCAAACTTCACATCTTTGAATCGGATCGCAATGTAGATCAGCATACAGATCGCTGAGATCACAACGGAAATAAATGCATCTCTTTGCATTTCATTACTGATCGTTGAACTGATATTCTCTGTTGTTACAGATTTTACTTTATAATCTTTCTTTAATGTATTTTCGATCTGTTTTCTCTGGCTCAGATTCAATTCTACACTTTTTACAACCATCTGATTGTTTGCTTTTACTTTCTGACTCTGAACAGAGGTTGACTTGCTGACTTTCTCGTAAGCTTTCACAACCTGTTTTTCTAAAGAATCATTGACTTTCTGGTCATCCTTGAATGTGATCGTAGATGCTGTACCACCTGAGAATTCCAGATCATAATTCAAGATTGATCCAATCTTGCTTCGATTCATTGGAAGTGCAGCAAGTCCGATCAAAATAATCACACCTGCAACTGCAACGTATTTCTTACCTGTACGGACAAAATCTCTTGTTTTGATCGTTCTTGGTTTTCCATACCATTTCTTGTCGTGAAGTCCAAAATGATATGCCGCATATACAAGGAATCGGCTGATCACAAGTGCTGTAAACATAGAGATCAATACACTCATTCCAAGTGTCTGAGCAAATCCTTTGACCGTTCCTGATCCTTTAAACCATAAAACTAATACTGCGATCAATGTTGTAACGTTACCATCGATGATCGCTGATGCTGCCTTTCCGAATCCAGATTTGATCGCTGCTCCTGTACTCTTTCCTGCCCCGATCTCTTCCTGAATTCTGGCATAAATGATAACGTTTGCATCAACTGCCATACCGATACCGAGGATGATACCTGCAAGTCCCGGCAATGTCAGTGTCGCATTAAATCCATTCAGTGCTAATAACATCATCAGCATATAGATCGCAAGTGCCACACACGCAATCACACCAGGCACTGCATAAAATGCGATCATGATCAAGCATACCAGTACAAATCCGATGACTCCTGCTTTGACCGTTGTCTGGATCGCATTCACTCCTAATTTCGCAGATACTACGTTAGAGCGTAATTCGTTTAATTTCACTGGTAAGGAACCGATTCGAATTGATGAAGCTAAATTCTCTGCTGCTTCATAACTTTCCATACCATCGATCGTACATTCTCCTTTTGTGATCGCTTCCTGTACATTTGGGGCACTGATCACCTGATTATCATAGATAATATAAATTGGTTTTCCAATATTGGCTTTTGTAGCTTTCGCAAATGCCTTTGTTCCCTTAGCATCAAATTCAAGTGCAACTAAATATTCTTTCTTACCAGTTGTCTGATTCTGATTAGTTACAGCTTTGGCTTTCTTAACATTTTGACCTGTCAATACAGTATCTAATGTTGTCTGAGTCGTTGTTTTTCCATTCTTCTTTACTTTTACCTGTTTCTGGACAGCAAAAGAAAGTGTTCCTGGTTTACCAAGCTCATCTAAAATCTTGTTTGCATCTGTCACTCCAGGAATCTCGATATTGATACGATCTTTTCCTTCCTGATAAACTTCTGCTTCTGTACTGTACCCTTCTACACGCTTCTGAAGTTTGTATACAGTATCTTTCATATCACTATCAGATACATTCTTGCCATCTACTTCATATGTAATACTAACTCCACCTGCAAGGTCTAATCCAAGTTCGATATTGCTTGCTCGACCGATCTTCTTCTTTGTAATTCCCTTGGTTGTGATAAATGCTCCAAATACACACAAAGCGATTAGTAAAATGAGCCCTGCAATATACTTGCCACTGCTATTACGCTTCTTCATTCTCCGTCTCCCCTTCTAATGCCAATGCTGCCTTTACCATTAATGCACATTCCACTCTCTTGCGCTCTAATTTACATCCGATCTCATAAGTTCCATCGATCGTACCGTTAAAGTTATAAGAGTTTGCACTGCATCCACCACTGCAATAGAATCTTGCAAAACATTTTTTACATTCTTCTTTGGAGTATACATTACATGCCTTGAATTCTTTGACGATCTCATCTTTCTTGACTCCTTCGTAAACATTACCCATTAAGAAGTCTTCTTCTCCTACAAACTGATGGCATGGATATAAATCTCCCCATGGAGTCACTGCAAGATATTCTGTTCCTGAACCACATCCGGATAAACGTTTTGCAACACATGGCCCTCCTGTTAAGTCGATCATAAAGTGGAAGAAGGTAAATCCTTTTCCTTCCTTCTCTCTTTTGATCATCTCTTTTGCAAGAAGATCATATTCATCCATCAGAATTGGAAGATCCTCTTCTGTGATCGCATAATCTGCTGTATCCGGTGCCACAACAGGTTCTACAGAAATCTGTTCGAATCCTGCATCTGCTAAATGCATAACGTCTTTTGAGAAATCTAAATTATGATGTGTAAAAGTTCCTCTTACATAATATTTCTGCTGGTTTCTGCTATCTGCAAATTTCTTGAATTTGTCGATAACAAAATCATAGCTTCCTTTTCCATTACGGAATGGTCTCATGTAATCGTGAACTTCTTTTCTTCCATCCACACTTAATACAACGTTATCCATCTCTTTATTGGCAAATTCCATGATATCATCGTTTAGTAATACACCATTTGTTGTCAATGTAAAACGGAACTTCTTATCATGTGTTTCTTCCAAAGAACGTCCATATGCAACGATCTCTTTCACTACATCAAAGTTCATCAAAGGCTCTCCACCAAAGAAATCAACTTCCAGATTTCTACGGTTTCCTGAATTCTCTACAAGAAAATCTAATGCTTTCTTACCAACTTCAGCACTCATTAATGCACGTCTTCCCTTGTATTCTCCTTCTTCTGCGAAACAGTATCGGCAGGCAAGGTTACAATCATGTGCAATATGAAGACAGAGTGCCTTTACAACTGTTGGTCTATCTTTGAATCCACAAATGTATTCTTCATAACAGTCTTCTGTAAATAATACACCTGCATCTTTTAATTCTGTAACTTCTCCATAAGATTCTTTGACATCTTTCTCATCCCAGGATGATAATTCTTTGATGATCTCTTCTAATGTATGATCCTCATATAAAGCAATCACCTCATATGTCAGGTCATCAACCACATGGACAGATCCACTTGCTACATCAAGGACCATGTTATATCCATTATTTTTATACTGGTGAACCATTGTTTCTTTCTCCCTTTATCTGTTATTTTCTTTCATCGAAAAAATGAGGCGGCCCACAAGGAACGCCTCAAGCACAAAGTCTTTGTTCGATTTGACTATTTGCTGTGTTCGCAGGTCTGGTTACCTACTGTACAAGATGTTTTACATGCTGACTGGCAAGATGTCTGGCATTCACCACATCCACCTTTTTTCACTGTGTTCTGTAATGTTTTATTTGTCAGAGTTTTAATATGTTTCATCTTATCGTCCTCCTAATTCTCATAAAATAACTTGCTATATTGTATCATATTCATTTTCAAATAGCAAGCATTCCACCTAAAGTTCCTCCTGCAATACATAAGAAACATGCTGTGATCCTTTCTGTGGAAAACAGAACGATATTTTTTTGAAAAATCCACGAGATCAAAGTCAAGATCATAAAGTATAACATTCCTGCTGCAAATCCCCATAAAAACTTCTTTTTTCCGATCTTACTTCCGATCAGCATGCCAGCAAAAACAGATGCAAGAATATATGTAAGTGTGACCCCAAGATTCGCGATCTTCATTCCTGCATTGCTTTGATAGATGATAAATGCAAGAAGACACAATAAAATTCCTGTGGCAATGTAGGCAAATACCAGACTTTGTATCATATAGAGTCCCTTTTTCCCCATGTCCATAACAATTGCTCCTTTTTCTATTTAATCTATGAATGGTATTTTGAATCTATGCCTTTTTGTGATAAACTGACATTAAAAATACGAAAGGAGTTTTCCTATGATCGATCTTCATATACATTCTACTTGTTCCGATGGAACTTTTACACCAAAACAGATTGTTCAAAAAGTGATAGCAAAAGGATTATATGGATTTTCTCTGACAGATCATGATACTGTCGATGGAATTCCGGAAATTCTTGCTATGGATCTTCCAGATGATCTGAAATTCATTCCTGGAATCGAAATTTCATGTGATGCACTTCATCGTGAGATTCATGTATTAGGATACGGAATCAACTATAAGGATCAGCAGTTAAATCATACTCTCAACATGCTCCGTGACAAACGGTTTCAGAGAAATCTTAATATGATCGAACTCTTTCAAAAAGACGGTTATCCGATCACGCTTGAAAAACTTCAAAATGATGATCCTCATACTGTGATCACACGAGCTCACTTTGCAAGAACTTTGATCGCAGAAGGCATTTGTTCTTCCATGGATCAGGCTTTTTCCAAATATCTTGGTGAAAAGTGTAAATATTATGTTCCAAAACCATTTTTTGATCCAAAAGATTGCTTAAGATTAATCCTTGATGCTGGCGGAATTCCGGTTCTTGCACATCCATTTTTATATAAATTCTCAAATGAAGATACCAAACATCTCATTCATGATCTGAAAGAAGAAGGGCTCGCAGGAATCGAAGTTTATCATTCTTCCCATCATATCGGCCAGATCACAAAACTTCGCCAATGGCAGAAAGAATATGATCTTCTTGCAACTGGAGGATCAGACTTCCATGGAACGAATAAACCAGATATTGAAATCGGAACCGGACGCGGACCGTTATTTGTCCCAGATCATTTGATTGATGATCTGATGAATTAATATTAAGAAACAAAAAAAGAATCTGAAATACAGATACTATTCTCTGTCTCAGATTCTTTTCTTTTGATCAAATATTCATCTTATTCTTCAGATGATGATGCGTTCGCTTTTTCCATTGCCTGGATTGCTGATTTCTCCATTGGGATACGGCAATGTTTGTCGTTACCAAATTCAACAATGATTGTTGTTTCATCAACTTTATCTACAACAACTCCGTAAAATCCGCTTGTTGTCAACACGCTGTCTCCAACTTCCAGAGTTTCCATCATCTGTTTTAATTCTTCTTCTTTTTTCTTCTGTGGTCTGATCGTTAAAAAGTACATTAATCCAAAACAAACAACCAACATTAGAATTGTCATTGTAACCTGATCCATTTTCTTCCTCCATCTTTCTAATAAGATTACTGGTTCATCATGCCATCGATCTTACGTTTCTTGTATTCCTTATAATTGCCTTCTTCGATTGCCTGACGAATCTCACTCATCATTGTATTATAAAAATACAAGTTATGCAAGACACATAATCTCATTCCTAGCATTTCTTTTGCTTTTAAAAGATGTCGGATATAGGCTCTGCTGTAACTTCTACAGGCTGGGCACTGGCATCCTTCTTCGATCGGACGATGGTCCAGTTCGTATTTTTTATTGAACATATTAAGTTTTCCCTGATTCGTATATACATGTCCATGACGGCCATTTCTTGTTGGATATACACAATCAAAGAAATCAACTCCACGGTCAACTGCTTCTAAAATATTCACCGGTGTTCCAACCCCCATCAGGTAAGTTGGTTTATCTTCTGGCAGATATGGCACTGTCTTTTCAAGGATATTGTACATCTCTTCATGTGTTTCTCCAACCGCAAGTCCACCTAATGCATATCCATCTAGATCCATCTTGGAAATCTCTTTGGCGTGTTCGATTCGGATATCTTCAAATGTTCCACCCTGATTGATCCCAAATAACATCTGATGTGGATTGACTGTATCTTCCAGAGAATTTAAGCGGTCCATCTCTTTTTTGCATCGTCTCAACCATCTTGTTGTACGATCAACAGAATTCTGCATATACTCTCTTGTTGCAGGATGTGGCGGACATTCGTCAAATGCCATCGCGATCGTTGATCCTAAGTTTGACTGGATCTGCATACTTTCTTCTGGTCCCATGAAAATCTTTCTTCCATCAATATGAGAAGCAAAAGAAACGCCTTCTTCTTTGATCTTACGAAGCTTCGCCAATGAAAACACCTGAAATCCGCCAGAATCTGTAAGGATCGGGCGGTCCCAGTGCATAAACTTATGCAGCCCTCCAAATTCCTTAATCAGCTTATCTCCTGTTCTTACATGCAGATGATATGTATTAGATAACTCCACCTGTGTTCCAATATCTTTGAGATCATCTGTACTGACTGCACCTTTGATCGCTGCCACAGTCCCGACATTCATAAATACTGGTGTTTCGATCACACCATGGACCGTTGTTAAACGGCCTCTTTTTGCTCTTCCGTCTTTTTTGATTAATTCATACATTCTTATTCACCATAAATTTTCTTAATATTATCCATTGTTGCACCAAGATTCTTTAAAACTCCATCAAGAATCGTAACAGCTGCCATTGATTCTACCACAACTACAGCTCTTGGCACGATCATTGGATCATGACGGCCATGAATTTCAATCTCTACATTATCAAGATCACGATTGACTGTCTTCTGTGTCTGTGCGATCGATGGTGTCGGTTTGATAGCTGCACGGAATACGATCGCACTTCCATCACTCATTCCTCCAAGAACTCCTCCAGAATGATTTGTCTCTTTTTCTACCTTCCCATCAACACAGATAAAATCATCATTATTCTCTGACCCTCGCAGGTTGGCAGCCTCAAATCCATCTCCGATCTCGAAGCCTTTTACTGATCCAATGGACATAATGGCTTTCGAAAGTTCTGCATCCAGTTTATCAAAAACGGTTTCCCCGATTCCAACTGGCATTCCTTTGATCTGACATTCAATGATACCACCAATGGAATCCATCTCTTTGATCATCTGGTCTGCTTTCTCCTGTACAAGTTTTGCTGCCTCTTTATCTGGCATGTTAAATGGATTGTTATTCATCTCCGCAAAGTCAAAATGATCCTTAGATACTTCAATTCCGGCGATCGCTTTTGCATAAGCTTTGATCTCAATTCCCAGTTCTTTCAAAACTTTCGCTGCTACAGCTCCTGCTGCTACACGTCCGATCGTCTCTCGTCCAGAAGATCTGCCGCCACCGCGGTAATCTCTGAATCCATATTTCATGTCAAATGTAAAATCTGCATGTCCTGGACGGTAAATATCTTTGATATTGCTGTAATCTTTAGACCTCTGATCCTTGTTATATACAACCATGGAGATCGGAGTCCCTGTTGTTCTTCCTTCGAAGATACCAGAAAGAATCTCAACCTGATCTCCTTCTTTTCTCTGTGTTGTATACTTTGACTGCCCTGGTTTTCTGCGGTCCAGATATTTCTGAACATCTTCTCTCTCAAGAGGTAATCCAGCCGGACATCCATCTACCACGACACCTACGCCTGCACCATGAGTTTCCCCCCATGTTGTAATTCGAAAATTTGTGCCAAAACCTGATCCTGCCATATATGTTCCTTCCTATAATTTGATATTTGCAAGTAAGTCACCAAGACTTGTTCCAGCTGCATCTTCTGTGTATTCCACACCAGTTTCTTCTGCTTTCTTAGCTGCTTCTTTATCCTCTTCTAATGCTTTGATACTTAAACTTACTTTTCCATTTGCGACTTTAATGATCTTAACTGTAACAGCATCTCCTTCTTTCACAACTTCTTCTGGAGATTTTACTCTCTTCTGGCTTAACTGTGAAATATGAACTAATCCACTGATTCCATCACCGATATCAACAAATGCTCCATATGGCATAATATTTTCAACTGTACCTTCTACAACTGTACCAACTTTTAATTCATTGATCTTATTCTCGCGTTCTTTTCTTTCTTTTTCCTTCTCAACAGCTTTTGCAGATAAAACAAGTCTCTGTTCTTCTGGTTCTACTGTGATGATCTTTGCTTCCACATCTTTCTGTAACCATACGTTCAGATCTTCTACATATTTTGTTGATAATAAAGATGCTGGAATAAATCCACGGATTCCTTCGACATAAACGATAACTCCACCATTTACAACACCGCCAACTGTCAATGCCAGAACATCCCCATCTTCTTTCATCTGCTCTAAACGGTTCCATACTGCGTCTTCATTTGTTGATGCTTTATTTAAAGATTCTTCTAACTGTGCTTCGAAATCTTCTCTTGTTTCTTTTACTTCTTCTGCCATAATATCCATTCCTCCATTTGATTGAACTATATACGTAACCTTTATTATAACATAGAATGAAAAAG
>SKEO01002437.1_pt1 | contig 12928 bp, 10 predicted proteins | sample 4826801 | NCBI WGS metagenome assembly SKEO01 (sample SAMN11008807, study PRJNA524170) | human gut metagenome | biome: Human fecal sample; material: Feces; isolation source: fecal sample from pouch patient p3 | host: Homo sapiens | place: Israel: Tel-Aviv | collected 2016-02-25 | reverse complement strand
TCGACCGGATGCCCAGTTGTGCAGATGGTCACATTGGGGCCGATCATTGTCAGGTCTCCAATGTGTACCTCTCCATCATCAATGATTGTCAGATTAAAATTTGCATAGAAATAATCACCTAAATATACATGCTTCCCGTAAGACATATGGAGCCCATCTTCGATATACACATGATCCCCACAAGAACCAAGCAGTTCCTTTAAAATTTTTAGCCGCCGATCCTGATCTCCCGGTCTGCAGTGATTATAATCAAACATCAATTCTTTGCAGTCTTTCCGCTCATTTTCCAGGCGTTCTTCTATCTCCTGATTGACCGGATCTACATGCCCGGATTCATAAAACAGCATGCCTGCTTTTATACGTTCTTCCAGATTCATTTTTCATTCCCCATACAATACACAGATGTTTCCATTTCGTTTCACACGATGGTCATTTTTCCGGTTGCGCGGAGGCTTAACAGATGGCAAAGGAATAGGAAATAACATTTTCTGCATTGATGCGGTATGCTTCCTCCACGTCACTTCCCCAGCTGTCAATTCCACCAACACCTCTTACTGCGCCACAAACGCACAGAACAGTCCTTCTTGCCGGCGGCAGTTCTTCATGGTGTGTTGCGTTTTCAATCTCTTCTGCTGTATATGGCAGGCAGGAAAAAGCAAACGGCTCGTCTGTTTTTTCAATTTTTAAGATCTGCAAAGAATAATCCCTTCTGCTGTTATCAAGACTCGTATATCTCGCAACCTCCAGCCAGTCCGTATCCATATGCATTCCACAATCCTGCGGAACAAGGTATGGGGTAAGGCTTAAATCACTCACCTGATATACCCCTTTTACAGCGCCTGCTTTCCGGTCCGGATAGGTTTCTCCGGATAAGCCCTCATACATGTAGCTGTCTGCAAGTGTCGGCATAATGAATCTCATGCCAAACACAGGAAGCTCCGGGAGACCCTTTACTCCGTGGTATTCTACATCCACCCTGATTTTTCCGTTTCCGGTCACAGTATAGCTTACCAGAACCGTCGCGGAAGGATTGCTGATGGTCTTATAGGTGAATTTTACAATGATCTCATTTGCAGATACATCGCCCCCATAGATATTATTGTCCGGAGCATACTGCTTCTGCATTTCACCGTCCATGATGACTTCGATATTCTGACAGTCGATAAACGTATCTGCTGCCATCCAGCTGCCGCTTTTAATATGAAATTTGCTTCCTCGGTCGTTATCTGTCAGTGCTCTCCAGAAGGTCGGCTTCGGGCAACGGTACAGCCATTCATAGCCGTTTTTTACAATAGACTCCAGACCACCCTGAGCATAAGAGAACGTATAGTCGAACCCTTTTCCGTGTACACCAAGCACATAATCACCATAGACCACTCTCAATTTCCCATTATCTGTATAAGCCATAATAATACCTCACTTCCTGCATAGCCGGCTTCTCCACACGGTTTGCAAATACAATTCCATCTCCTGAAAATTCATAATCGGAAGGTCTGTCATCAAAGTCTCCACCATAGCGGAGCACTTCTTTCCCCGTAACTTCATCCTTCACATAAAGAGCCTGATCAATAAAGTCCCAGATAAATCCACCATGGTACATGTCATATTTATCAATCAGGTGCATATAGGTGCCAAGTCCACCCATGGAGTTTCCCATGTCATGCATGAACTCACATAAGAGGTAAGGCTTCTTCGGATCATTGTCCAAATATTCTTCGATCTCATACGGCTTTGCATACATACGGCTTTCCACATCGGAAATTGTGTCTTCATAAGCTCTGTTATAGAAGGAGCTTTCATAATGGATCAGGCGGCCGTCTTGTTTCTCTTTATAATAGGTGTTCATGGCCTCGATATCATCCCCAGCATAGGACTCATTTCCCAGGGACCAGAATAAAATGGCGGTATGGTTTTTAAACGTTTCAAAGTTGGTTCTGGCTCTGTCTACCACAGCCTCTTTCCACTGCGGGATTGATCCCGGCACGTTGCAGGAAGGTTCGATCGCACCAAGCTTCTGGAAGGTTCCGTGGCTTTCTAAGTTGTTTTCAGCCATCATATAGATTCCTGCTGCGTCGCACATATAATACCACGGGATCTGATCCGGATAATGGCAGGTGCGCACGGCATTGAGATTATTTCTTAAGATGCATTCAATATCGGACTTCATTTCGTTCATACTGATGCAGCGGCCTGTTTTAGGGCTCCACTCGTGACGGTTCACACCGGTCAGGACCAAGCGTTTCCCATTTAAATGGATCACCTTGTCGATCACATCGATCCGTCTAAAGCCGATGTCATACGGTACTACTTCAGCCAGATTTCCGCTTTCATCCGTCAGCTCCACATATGCATGGTACAGATATGGGTGATGGTTGTCCCAGGCTTTTACCTGCGCATCATCTGTCTGAATTTCTTCAGTGTAGATTCCGTTTTTCTCCTGCAGGGCAGCAGATTTTTCCAGCACAACACTGCCTTCCTGATCCTTTAACACAAACCGGGCATTGATCTTCCGGTTCTCTGGTGCGGATACTTTCAGATTTACGGATAATTTGCCGCTCGCATTATCCTTATACAATTCCGGGCGGAACCACACATCCTCCAGATGAATCTTAGGAACCGCACGCAGGGTAACATTTCTGAAAATTCCAAAAAAGCGGAAGAAATCCTGATCTTCCAGAAATGCTGCCGTACTCATCTTATGCACCTGTACCGCCAGTACATTGCCCTTTTCCCGGATGAATGGTGTCAGATCAAACTCGGAAGGAGTAAAGCTGTCCTCTGCATATCCTACGAACTGACCGTTCAGCCACAGATACATTGCCTCTTCCACGCCTTCAAAGCAGATACGGACTCTCTTGGAACACAGCTCCGGATCCAGATCAAAGCGTTTGATATAGGAACCTACCGGATTATACTCAGCTTCGCTGAACATTCCGGCTCCGTCTCCGGTGCTCTCCATACTGTAGGCGCCTCTGCGGTATTCTTTTCCCTCCCATGGGTACATGGTATTGATGTAGCGGATCTTATCATATCCAGCCAGTTCAATATGGCCCGGCACCATAATCTTATCAAAGTTTTTCGCATCAAAATCCTCTTCATAGAAGTTTTCCGGTCTGCTCTTAACATTCTTACTGAAAGCAAATTCCCACTGTCCATTTAAAGACTGGATTAGTGCATTTTCCTTCTTTTCCAGTGCTTCATAGCTTTCATAATAAGTATGATCGCTGTGCGCTTCCAGCTGATTTACCCGGAATACTTCCGGATTATCCAACCATTTCATATCTGCATTCATGTTCTATCTTCTCCTTTTCTAAAATAAGCCCCTAAAGAAAACTTTAGAGGCTATTGATTTATGATTCCTGCATATTTTCAATTAATTCGCGGTTTGCACCCTCCACATTCAAGAAAGAAAGGATAACCGTAATGATGATATCAAAGATAAATGGCAGCCAGAGGTACATAAAATACATCATTTTGATACAGCTGGCCGGCTGAACCGCGTTGTCCATATTGATATATCCACTGATGTCAAGCAGCCATCCGGAAAGAGCAATACCGATACCACCGCCAAGTTTTATACCCATGGAAGTGCATGAGAACATGGAACCATCAATACGTTTTCCGCTCTTTAAATAGGTATACTCGGAACACTGTGCAATAACAGCACTCATATCTCCCTGCCACGGACCTTCACCTAAGGAGGTCATTGCGATAAATAACAACATCAACGGGATACTTCCCATATAACCTGCAAACACTACCAACAGACGGGAGAAGCTTGCAAATACATAGCTGTATTTGTTCAGCTTGTACATTCCATTTGTCTTTGCTACCAGCATTGGTGTGATCGCCAGAGCAATGATCAGAGGGATATTGTTAGCCCAGGAGAACACACCAAATAAATTCTTATTTAAAAGAACATAGGTCATAAAGAAAATTCCCACATTAACCATTGCTGCACGAAGCTGCTGCAGAATGTAGATCACACAAATCATGGAAAAATACTTGTTCTCAAACAGCAGCTTTACAGTCTGCTTGAAAGAAAGCTTATCATCCTCAATCCCCATAGAACCATTAGATTTCAATTCTTCTTCCGGAAGTTCTTTTACGGAAAATACAGCAAGCGTATTGGTGATGATACCGATCACACAGTAAATGAGCGCAATGATTCTCCATGCTGCTGCACCGTTACCAAGAAGCTCAACTGCTCCTACAGTAATAGACTGAATTGCAAGGTTTGTACCAAAGGAAAACATGAAACGGAAAGAACCCATCTGCACTCGTTCTTTACTGTTCTTTGTTACCAGAGAAGTCAGTGCTGCATATGCGATGTTATTTGCCGTATAGAATACTGCGTTTAACAAGGTATAGCAAATAAAGAACCAGGCATACTGCGCAGTTTTACCCATATTAGTAGGGATCGCAAAAACTCCGTAGAGCGTGATAGCACAGCCAAAGAAACCATAAAACATCCAGGGTCTTGCCTTACCCATTTTGCTCTTTGTCCGGTCGATCATGGTTCCAAAAAAAATATCCGTTATACCATCAAATAATTTGGATACTGCAATTAATGTGCCAACGATTCCTGAATTTAAGCCAATTGTATTTGTCAGGTAAATCATGACAAAAGATGACAGGAACGCATAAACTACGTTTCCTGCAATATCACCGCTTCCGTACCCCACTTTGTTATGCCATTTCAGGTATGTCTTCTCTTCCATTTTAATCCTCTTTTCATATAATAGTCTTTGTCATCCTGCCTTTTCAATACGTTGTAACTACTATACAAAAATGCGTGGGAAAACTCCATATCTTTTATGAGACAGAATATGCACAAAATGATAGGGGTTATATACTCCCACCACTTAGCCCCCACTTCAGGCGTTAGCTAAGTGGTGGGAGTATGTCACGTAATACCAATGGCCCATGTAAGATAACCGCTCGCTGTGTACCATAATACCATCAGCCTTAAACCAGTACCAGTGATCGTCTTTCTGTACCCAGCGGTCTGCCGCAAGTTCCAATGTAAGTACATTTTGTGCATTCTCATTGCTCATGTACGGGGCACCGTAATGGGCATTGCCAGATCACTGCTCTGGGTACGGTATGCCGTTTCACCGCTTCCGCCGGATAAAATACTACCTGGAACGCACACTGTCCATTTGTTCCTGCAAGTGCGCCGATGCTGCCCTTTACCGATACATTCAGTTCCGCCTTCATATCTGGATTTACCATGGAAGATATCACTTCAAATTTCTTCAGAAATTAAGAGGATAGTGATTCACGTTGGTTTGCAACGGCTATACTGTTTTTTCTGCCCCTATACTCATTTTCACTTCAAATGTCGTCCCCAAATGCTTATTTGTATAAACTTCAATCGTCCCGTCATGAACCCGCACAACTTCTCGCACCATCGCAAGGCCAAGCCCCACACCTCCGAGTTCCCGGCTTCTTGACTTATCTACCCGGAAGAACGGTTCGAAGATCTGCTCCCTGAATGCTTCATCAATTCCATTTCCTGTATCCGAAACCGTCAGAACAACTTCGTTCTTCTCCCTTATTGCCGATACCGTAACGGATCCATTTTCCCGATTATATTTAATCGCATTTTCCACAAGATTATATAGCATTCTGTAAATCAGAATATCACTCCCTGTCAAAAACAATTCTTCATCTGCCTTTGCTCCTGCTCCCTGTGACTTCTGTATCAGTTCAACCTTTTTTTCCTGTGCCAGCGGTTCCAGATCTGTCAGCACTTCCTCAATCAGACTATGGAGCTCAATTCTGTCATTTCGCGATACGGTCTGTAATTCGCTCATATCCAAAAGCGTTCGGACCAACTTGCTAAGACGTTCATTCTGCTCCGTTACCATCTGAATTGTCTCTTCTGCCACTGCGGTACTCTCCGGATGTTCTGTTGTATGGTATAGATCCAGTTGTGCCTGGATTAAAGCCAGTGGAGTACGTAACTCATGTGCTGCATTTCCCGTAAACTGGCGCTGCGTTTCGAATGATTCTGAAAGCCGTATAAGCATCTTATTGTAAGATATGCGAAGTCTGTCCAGCTCTGCAATCTTATTCTCTTCGATCGTATAATCTTTCAGATTCTGTGCCTGAACTTTTTCCACTGTCTCTGAAAATTTCTTGAGTGGTTTCAATGCTCGTCCACTGATAAAATAAGTCGCTGCGCCGCCAAACAGCGCTACAATAGCAGTAATCAGAAGGCTTCTGCTTCTATAATCTGATTTGGAGTTATAAACTTTCATGGAAAACTGTGCCACAAAGTCATCCCACTCATTATCCGGAATATCAATGTACACCGATTCCGGCTCTGTGCCCTGATCCGTGATAGACTCCTGAAGCGTATCGAAATAATAGACTCCGTTTTTATATAAGAAAAAGGTAAGACATCCGCATAATATGGTGATCAACACGGTTGTAAGAAGTGTTAATTTCCACTGGAGTGATATTTTCTTCATGCTTTGCTATTTCCCCCTATCTTATAGCCCTCACCGATTTTGTTCACGATTGGATCATATCCGAGTCCTGCTTTCAGTTTTTTTCTCAAAGAAGACATATGTACTCGGATGGAACCGCTAAAACTATCCACAGAAGAATCCCAGACATGCTCGATCAGTTCTTCCTGACTGACCGGTCTTCCCTGATTTAAAAGGAGATATTCCAAAATCCCATTTTCTTTTCTTGTCAACGCAACCGGGTTATCGTCTGCATATGCAACCCTTTCTCTCGTATCAAATCGAAGTTTTCCGCATTCCAGACAGATATTTTTTTGTATAAATTTTCTTCTTGTCAGGCTTCTCACGCGCGCTTCCAGCTCCTGCAGGTGAAATGGTTTTTCCATATAATCATTTGCACCGGAATCCAATCCTTCAACCTTATCTGCGATCTGACTTCTCGCAGACAGGATCAATACTTTTGTCTCTTCATTTTCTTTGCGAAGTTCCCGAAGGATCTCCATCCCATCCACCCCGGGCAGGTTAAGATCAAGCACGATCAGGTCATACAGTTCCGCATAGATCATCTCCAGTGCCTGCTCTCCGTCATTACACATGTCCACCTCATAACCTGCCAGATGCAGACTTTTCGCGATCATATCACATAATTTCTTTTCATCTTCAATAACTAATAATCTCAATTTACTTTTCTCCATTTTCTTAACAGGAAATTTACATCCCATATTATATAATGTAGTCACTGAACGGTCAATAAGCCGACTTTGAGCAATAACATTGAAAGGAGCAGTTACTATTTACAGTAACAAGTGGTATCTTAATGAAATCAGAAAAAGCAACACAAATTTTTTTACTTGCAGCCGGTCTTGTATTTTTCCTTGTTGGGATTTACCGTGGAGAAGCTGCAACTGTACTCAGTAAGGCAATAAAATTATGTATGGAGTGTGTCGGAATTGGATAAGAAATTAAAATCAAACAAGAACTTCCTGGTTCGTTTCCGCGGATGGTTTCAGGCAGCTGCAACACTGCTGACCAATCTTCATATTCCGAATCTGTTTAAAGGGAAAATTTATCAGGGAAAGGTAAAAACAATATGTGTACCCGGACTGAACTGCTACTCTTGCCCGGCTGCCACAGGTGCCTGTCCGATTGGAGCTTTCCAGGCTGTAGTCGGTTCATCAAAATTCAAGTTCACCTACTACATCACCGGATTCTTTATCTTGCTGGGAGTTCTGTTAGGACGATTTATCTGCGGTTTTCTCTGTCCGTTTGGATGGTTTCAGGATCTGTTGCATAAAATTCCGGGTAAGAAACTGTCTACTGCAAAACTAAAACCTCTGCGGTATCTGAAATACGCGGTTCTGGCCGTTTTTGTTATACTGCTTCCGGCATTTGTGACTAATTCGCTGGGGATGGGCGATCCATTCTTCTGCAAATACATATGTCCACAAGGCGTACTTGAAGGTGCAATTCCACTGGCACTTGTTAATTCGGGAATCCGCGCGGCACTCGGACATTTATTTACGTTTAAGTTTACAATCCTTGTACTTGTAATCATCTTAAGCATTTTGTTTTACCGCCCATTCTGTAAGTGGATTTGCCCGCTTGGTGCCATCTACTCGCTGTTTAACAAAATATCATTACTTAAGATTAAGGTGGATCCTGAAAAATGTGTTAACTGTCAAAAATGCAGCCATGCCTGCAAAATGGATGTAAATGTAGTAGACACACCGGATCACCCGGAATGTATCCGATGTGGAGCATGTATGAAAGCCTGTCCGACAAATGCGATCTGCTATCATTACGGATTTTCAGGCAAGAAACAGGCTGACAATAAATAAGCAAAAATGAATCAAATGATATTCAAAAGGAGATTAAAAATCATGAAAAACAAAACAAGTAGAACAAACTCAATGAAATTAAAAAAAGTAATTGCGGCATCTCTTGCCGTTTTCATTCTTTTTGCATTCACAGGTTGCAAAACTTCATCCGGTTCCGCAACAACTGAAAGCTCAAAGCAGGAAGATACTTCCACAACAGATTCAAGCAGTTCGGGTGATCTGAATGAAAAGCTGAATGACCTTTACCAACAGGAAAACCAGATCTTTGCAGATCACAAAGATGTGTGGGACAAAGCATTTGGCTTTATGAGCAAGAACATTGACGATGATACCAAGAATGAAAACTATGCGGACTTTCTTGCAAATATAATAGAATCAAACAAAGATTCTTTCTCCGAAGAAGAATATGCTACTCTGAGTAAAGACATTGAAACGATCCGCGGTATTGAAGAAGAAATTGCAAAACTTGAAAAAGAAATTGCCGCAGCTGATTCTTCCAGCAGTAGTTCCTCCGGCACAGATGACTCTACAGGTGTGTTTCACGGTTTCAAAGGGAAAGACTTGGATGGTAACGATGTAGATGAAAGCCTTTTCGCCAAAAATAAAGTTACGGTTGTAAACTTCTGGTTCAGTGGATGCAAGCCTTGCGTTGAAGAACTTTCTAAACTGAATGAATTAAATGATACAATTAAGAAAATGGGCGGTGAAGTTGTTGGTATCAATACAGATACATTAGATGATAATCAGGATGGTATCAAAGAAGCGAAAGAAATCTTGAAGGCCAAGGGAGCTTCCTACAAAAACCTGACTTTCGACTCCGATTCAACAGTTGGAAAATATGCAGGAAACATTATGGCATTCCCGACAACAGTTCTCGTAGATAAAGACGGAAATATCGTTGGCGAACCTTTCATGGGCGGAATCGATGATCAATCAAACTACGAGCAATTAATGAAACAAATTCAGTCCATACTTGATCAGGAATAATTCATTTACTGAAGATGTATGCTAAATGAGGCTGTCGCATTAGTGCGGCAGCCCCTATTTTTTTGGTGTATCCCTATTTATCAGGATTCCATGTTTAACCTTCTGCTAGCTCTGAAGTGTTCCTAATGCTTTGTTTATGATTTAGGTAACATTCAAGCGTAGCAATACAATTCTCTGTTAGTATGTCTCGAAAATGCTTTGTTTCTTTTATGTATTGTATTTAAAAACTCATAATCTGCTCTTCATCAAGTCTTTTAAGAATTTCGCATGCCAGCTTAACCGCATTATCAAAGTCGCTATAAGCTGAAATTCCGTAATGTGTGTGTGCATAGCGAACCGGAACTCCGATAACGATAACTGGAACCGCTTTTTCAGTCAGATGTATAGCTGCACCGTTGGTTGAACCGGCACTGCGAACTGCATCCTGAACCGGGATGCCAAGCTTTTCTGCCAGATCCAGTGCATATCTTTGATAACGCGGATTGGTAATCATGCGTGAATCAATGTGACGAAGCATCGGTCCACGCTTAATAGCTGTCTGAACCATATACGACTCAACGCAGGTATCATCTGCCGGGCAGCCTTCAAAAACAATTGCGATATCCGGCTTAATTACCTGTGCTGTCACAGTGGCACCGCGTACACCAACTTCTTCCTGTGCTGCACAAGCGCCAACAATATCCACATTCAGCTCCTGACCAGCCAGGGTATGCATAGTCTTAAGAATTGCCGCACATCCCAGACGGCAGTCAAAGCTCTTGCCAACCATCAGATCTGTGGTTTCTGAATATGTAAATGTCACATCCGGCACTACGGGTTCACCGATACGAATGCCGAACTTTTCAACCGCCTCTTCTTTAGAAACAGCGCCAACATCTACCGTGATATCTTTCATATCCAGAGGTGCTTTACGTTCCTGCTCTGTCATGAAATGCGGAGGCTTGCTGGCAGTAAGCCCCGGAATATATTCTCCGAACCGGTTGCGAACCAAGACTTTATGAGCCGGAATATTGTGGTTAACCCAACCTCCGATCTGAATGATGCGGAGAGTTCCGTTCGGGCAGATAGCCTGCACCATAAAACCAACCTCATCACTATGTGCGTCAAGCTGAACAACCGGACGTTTGCCGTTATTTTCTTTACGGCGGATATACAGGTTGCGCATGCGATCTTCTGTAATTTCTCCGAGTCCTTCTGCGTAAGGACGAATCGCTGCAACCACTTCATCTTCGAAACCGGATGTACCGTTTGCATTTGAAATTGCTGCAATCATTTCCAATGTTGTTTTTTTATCCATTATGACACCTCTTTATGAAAGTTTTATTTTCTTGAATTCTTCCATGAAATCAACAATATAGTTTGCTGTAGTCTCAAGCATTTCCTTTCCCCACTCTTCTGTAGCGGTACTCGGATGATCCGGTCCGATCCAGCCGTTGTCTGTTACATGCGGAGTATTGCGTATAATATCAACGTTAACTCCCTTGAACTCAACAGAACGGAAACCGGTTGTCTTCAGATTATCAGACAGGTGCTTAAACTGAAGTTCACCACCTATCTCACTCTTATCAACTAAAGACGGATCAATTCCAAGAATCGCAGCTGTTTCCTCACCACCGCCGTGACCGCCTTTCCACGCCGGGTTCATATCCCATGCCATCAGCCACCAGTTAAGCATAGCCACCAGACAGCCCTTATCTTCGAATTCCATGCCAAGGCGTTCAATCATCTTGATGTTTCCGCCATGTCCGTTCAAGAAAACGAATTTTCTTGCGCCGTGACGATACAGACTCAGAAAAATCTGACGGCAAAATTGATAGAGTACCTCATTGTCAATATCAATTGTACCCGGATACGGAGCTAAATACTGGCAGGAACCATATGGAATGGTCGGAGCAATCAAAACATCACTCTTCTTCTCGATTTTTTCCAACAAATGCTCCGGAATCAGTGTATCGGTTCCAAGCGGCATATGACGGCCGTGACACTCAATACTGCCGATAGAAATAAGTACCATATCGTTTTTTTTAAAATATTCTTGAGCTTTCGGCCAGGTCAAATTTGTAAGTCTCATAAGTTCTCTCCTTCCTACTATAATTATTCTTCTCAACTGAAAATCGGACTATTCGGAAACCAGACAGTCCGACATCCATCAATTACTGCGTTGCTTCCTATTCCCCTTTAGGATTTTTTTATGACAATGCAGAATTTTTGAGCTACTCTTGATAACCCAAGTATAGTCCATGCAAATATGATTGTCAACAATTTCAACTTAATGTTAACAGCGGGAAAATAGTGCTTTCGTTTTTGCTAACAATCCACTATAATTATAATAAGTTTTTTGCTAACGGACAAAAGACATCCGTATAATTTTTTCTATTAATTAGTAAGAAAATGAAACATGTGAGAAATTGGCGGTATGTTCTACTATGAACCAAGCGTACCTATCGAAAACGGATACTTATTCTGAAAATTTTATGAGGTAAATATGCAGAAACAACGAAAAACATCAAATACTACTACATCAGAAATTGTTCTTGAATCTCTGCGGGAGCAGATCATCAATGGAATCCTTCAGCCTCAAGAAAAACTGGTAGAGGCTGAAATTGCCCGGAAATTCGGACTCAGCCGAGGTCCTGTGCGCGAAGCACTCCGACAGCTCGCTGTCGAAGGTTTAGTCGATTACTGTCCTAACAAAGGATGTACAGTCGCACTGCTTTCTCCACAAGACGCTTATGAAGTCTTTTTTCTGCGCGGCAGCCTTGAAAAACTGGCAATCCAAAAAAGTAACTGCCTCCTTAGTGACTATAGTCTCATGATAATGGAAGCCAGTATTGAAGAATTTCGAAAGGCTATTCTCGAAGGCAATACTATGAAGGCTGTTCGTGCAGATGAGACATTCCACCTGCAGATCATTCGTTCTGCCCAGCTTAATCGACTGACCAAAATGTGGGAATTGCTGAGTCCACTGAATGGTGCCATGTTCCTCTCGGTTCAAAATGCTAATCGCTTTGGACAGTTAAGCGGAGATGCTGAAACGCTTCAGGATGCCAAATGCTTAGAACCAAACACACCGGATCAAAATACCTCTCATAACGGAAGCACTGCAGTATGGACACACCAATGTCTGTTGGAGGCCATCCGGATTAACGATCTCCAGACAACCTGTGATCTTCTGGATCAGCATTATGAAGAAACCGGCAGACGTGTATATAGACTTTCACTCATGAAAGAACAGAGCTTTTGATCCGTTTCATTGATAATGGTTTGAGGGGTTCATAATATGTTTCTTTTGTCTTTTGGATCGACTTCATCAGCAAGGATTTCTTTCATTTCATGTATAAGGATTATGCACAGTCCGTTTTTCATAAAACTTATTCTGTTTTTCAACTTCTGTGATATAATGCTTTATTATAAATAATTCCCATGGACAAAATGAGGTGAACCAAGTGAAAAAGAAAACACTTGTGCCTCTTATCATTTTTTTACTGGGCATATGCCTTGTTAGTTTGATTGTATACAAAACAGATACCCACGAAAAAGAGCAGAGACACATAACAGCACAATTAAACGTAGCCACCTATGGCGATCGAATAAAGAATGAAATTACAAATGGAATTGAGATCACAG